>Ga0172375_10002749_pt1 | contig 27175 bp, 14 predicted proteins | sample LakKiv1m_FD_114537 | JGI IMG/M metagenome (GOLD analysis project Ga0172375, IMG submission 114537) | Freshwater microbial communities from Kabuno Bay, South-Kivu, Congo - kab_092012_11.1m | ecosystem: Environmental > Aquatic > Freshwater > Lake | place: Democratic Republic of the Congo...
CGCTGACATCCAGCAGCCGTGCCGGGATGGTCGCGTCCGCACCCAACGCCTCCCGGTACGCGTACAGCCGGTGCCAGCCGTAGATCAGCCTGCGCGTGCCGGCCTGCACTGCGATCGGCGGCAGGGTCGCGCCCACGGCCAGCGCATCCCGCAGCCGGCCGGTGTTCGTCCGATCCAGCGTCGGGTAGCGCGTGCGCAGGTCGTCGCTCTCGATGATGGTGTTGATCACCACCTGCTCGACGGGGAGCTGGTCCACGTCGGCCAACGTGATATGCGCCATGTGTTGTCTCCTGTGTCTGTGGCTTGCCCTGCCGCGCCATGGCGTACCCAACCGCGCCGTGGCGCGCCGTACCGGGATGAGCAGCGAATCCGCGCCCTGCCTGGCCATGCCATGCCTTGCCTGACCGTGCGATGCCGCCCCTTGCCCAGAAAAAAGCCGTGTTTTGGCTCCTTGAACGCCAACAGCCGGCCATCCTGTGGGTCCGGGGCCGGAGGGACCGCCCTGGCTGCGTCTCAGTACCATGCCTGACCAGGTCGCACCGGTCCCGCATCGGGCCTGTCCCGCCACGCCCCCAGTTACTGCCCCGCCCGGCAAAGCATTGCCCTGCCCAGCCTAACCCAGCCGGAACTGGCCCGACCTTGCCGCAAAGTGCGCCAGCAGCCGATTCCTGACCTTGCCTCGCCACCCCTGGCCTCGCCTCACGGTGCCCTGCCACACCCGGCCATGCCTAGCCATGAGGCGCCGGGGGCGCCAACCTGCCTTGCCGCGCCCGGCCACAACCTGCCAGCCCCGGCTTGGCCCCACTGGTCCGCACCCCAAGACAGTCAAATGGAGATCCACGCCGCACCCCACCGAGCGACGCCGTACCAGGCCGTCCCACGTCGAACCCTGAGTCCAGGCCGTGCCACGCCTCGCCGTGCCCTGACTGGCCTCGTCGCGCCAAGCATGACCTTGCCCGGATCTTGTTCGGCCAGCCAGGAACGCCGTGTCACGCCGCAGATTGCGTCCACGCCCGACCTCGCCGAGCCACAGCTCGTCCGGCCTGGCAACACCTCGCCGCAAGCCGTTCCGCGGCCTGACCACATTGCCTGGCTACTTGTATCCCGGCCGTGCCCAGCAACCACTCCTCACCGCCGCCCAGCCCTGTCTTGCCATGACCTGCCCCGCCTTATCCCGCCGGGACTCGCCACGAGTAGTATGGCGGGCCTAGAGGCAGCCTGCCACCCTGCCCCACCTTACCGGGCCGGGCCTCGCCTACCCTTGCGATGCCACACCTTGAGCCAACCCATTGGCCAACGCCGCAGCGAGCCTGAACACGCCCCGCCTCGCCCAACCCCGCCCAACCGTGCGTGACCCGACCAAGCCAGACCTGACCTCAAGCGTGACAGCGCCTGGTGCAAACGACGCCGGGTGATTCCCGGATGCCAACCGCGCACCGCGCCCTCAGCCGCCCAGGCGCTCGACCAGCGGCGCCAGCTCGGTGATCGCCACCTTGAATTGCCCGTAGGTGCCCAGCCGCGCCGGCCGGTAGTCGCCAATGCCCACGGTGTGGCCGGCGAAGTTGAACAGCTCCCAAATCTGCGCCAGCGCCTGCGGCTGCCGGTAGAGCGCGGCGTCCACTAGCACGGTGAAGGCGATCGCCCAGCCCTCAGCGATGCGCGGCCGGCTGCGGATGATGCCTGCGCGCTGGATCACCGCGCGCATCTGGCTGATCTCGTAATCGCTGTCCATGATCGGGGCGCCCCCGCGCGTCAGCGGCAGCTTCTCGCCGGGGATGATAGGCCGGAGGCCAGCGGCACCTTGAGCGGCTTGCGGCCCACCCGGAAATCGCCGCGCGAGCAGCCTTCCAGGAAGCAGTTGCGCAGCGCGAGGGCCGGCATGTAGAGCTGGCCGCTGGGCAGGATGTACGCGCCCTGGCGGGCCTCGTCTTCGGGGGTCGGGATGTTCTTGCCGCGCGTGCTGGCGCCGGCCGTGCGGCCCTCCCACATGCTGGCGGGGTTGTGCATCAGGAGCGGGGTCACGCCGATTGCGACGGCGTGCAGCTCCCAGTAGTCGAAGCCTGGCCCGTAGGGCTGGGTCAGGCCGACCTGGATGTCAGGCAGCGGGCTGGTGGCCGGGAGCACGGTCTCGGCCTCACGGAGCGTCTTCCTGGTTGCCATTGTCGGTATCCTCCGGTGTTGAGATATGGCCAGCAAACAGGCGCTGGCCTGGCGTGTGAGCAGATGTGGGTTGCGCCAGGCGAGCAGCCTGCGGGTCGCCCGGCCAGACCGCGTAGCCGCGCGCGGGTTTGCTCAGGGTGAACAGCGAGCGTCGGCTGTCCAGATCACGACGCAGCGCTGCCTCGTCGGCCTGGGCCAGCCAGCGCAGCCGCCGCGCGTTGTGCAGCGGGTCAATGGCGTCGAACAGCACCTCGGGATCCACGCTGGCCAGCAGCTCCCGGCCGGTGCGCGTGTTGGGCAGGTGCGAGGTCAGCAGCAGAATGGGGCTCCAACCCTGGGTGTGCAGCGCCTGCGCCTCGGCCAGCGCCTTCTTCAGGGTATCGGTGCGCTGCACCCCCGGCCGGACGCCGCGGTACGAGCCTTTGCAGGTGATGTAGAAGCTGATGTCATAGCGGTTAGTGGCGATCAGGTCCACTTCCACGCCAGCCTCAGCGAAATCCACCTGCTCGCCATCAATGCGGAAGCCGCAGTCAATCAGGATCGCGCGGCAGAGGTTCTCGAACCAGATGCCTTGCTTGCGGCTAGCGGCCTGGTAGTTCACGGCTGAGCCTCCTCTGCGCCAGGCCGCAATAGCTGGCGTCAATGTCCACGAGCGTCGCCCGGCAGCCCAAGCGCAAGGCCGCCACCCCCACCGTGCCGCTGCCCGCGAACGGGTCGGCCACGTGAGCGCCGGGGTAGGCATAGAAACGGATCAGCCGCTCGACCAGCGCCACCGGGAAGGGCGCGGGATGGCCGACCGCGCTCGCGCTCTCGGGCGCGATCTGCCAATGATCCTGCGCCAGCGCCATGAAGGTGTCGGCGTCCGGCATGAAGGGCGAGTAGGGGCCGGAGGCGTCGCGGCGCAGGCAGCCGTCCGGCACGGCCAGGTGGCTCGGCCCCTTGTGCGCCACCACGATCGTTTCGGTGGTGTCACGCAAGGACGGGTCGGTGGGCAGGCGGAAGGAACCCCAGGTCGTGCGGTTGCCGCAGGTACCCTTGTCCCAGATGATCTGTCCGCGCAGGGTCAGGCCCGCTTCGCCGAGGAGTGCGGCCACCCGGCTCGCCAGCGGTCGCCACGGGTTACGACCTACACCGGCCGGCACCACCACGGCGATCCGGCCGCCGTCCACCAGGACTGCGCTGCACTCGTCGAACGACGCGCGCAGCAAGGCGATGTATTCATCGTCGGCCAGCGCGTCGTCGTGGCTGCGGTACTCAACGCCAACGTTGTAGGGCGGCGAGGTGATGATGAGGTGCACGGTGTCCGGAGGCAGCAGCGCCGCCAGCCGCCGCGCGTCGCCGCGGATTATGATCACCGAACCCAGATCTACTGACCGACCCAAGGGCCAGTCGGAGAGGGTTGTCGCCGGTGGTTCAGAAGGTGGCATCGGAACGTCTATCGCAGCCGCATCTGCGAGGAGATCAGAGGTGGCGCCGTCGGGAACCTCACCCTCCCAGGCTGGTTCTGCTGCAGCAGCGGTTTCGGTCTCGGGAGCAGTCTGCGGCAGCCGGCTTTGCACGATCTTGCAGGCCGCCAGCACATCACGGTTGCGGAACGACGCGGGCAGAGCCCCGCTGGTCAGCAGCGCGTTGAGATGGTCCAGGCCGACCGTGCTCCGGGCCGCGATCTCGGCCAGTATCGCCGCACGGGCCTCGGCGTGGGCTGAGCGCCCAAGCAACCATCCCTCGACCCCGGCGACCAAGTCCCCTGGCGTCACAATATAGTCAGGGAAGGAGGTCGGGGACGAGGCCACTGGGGCATCATCCTCCGAGTGGTCATTTATGTCAACGCATAACCTGGCTTGCTCGTTCTCAGGCGTTTCGTCTATGCTGGCGTCCGCTCCCAACGGGTCTCCAGCCGTGATCGGAAACGCCTGATGGCGGACCAGGATGCCGCGCGCCAGGCCGTGCGTGATCGCCTCCCCTGCCGCAGCCCGGGCCAATACCTCCGCGCGGACACTCTCGGGCGTGGATGGCGCGGCCAGGAGATAGAGGGCCGAGGGGGCAAATGTAACAATTTGTGACATTTCAAGGTCGGCGAAGACCTCGGCTACCTGCATGAAGCGGTTGGCGGTGACACGATGCCAGCCGAACTCGGCGTCCAACCAATCAAGGAAGCGGCCGTGGCCTAGCCGCTCCTTCACCTCCGCCAGCTTGCGGCCGATGCCGATGATATCCTCGGCGCTGCGGCGCATCAGGGCTTTAATCTCGCCGGTGCGCCGCTGCACCAGGTCACTGGTTTCCGCATCGAGTGCGTCGTAGTCAAACAGGGGAGTCTGGCTCACGGTCATCCTCAGCGAAGAGAGTGGCTGCATTCGTTCGGCTTGTGTCGCAAACTTGAACATATTGTTCAACATTCAGACCATCACAAGGCAAAAAAAGACGCTCGTCCGGCGTTGGATCAGGGATTTGCGGCAGCACCAGATCGCGCACGAAAGCGCTGAGACTGATTCTGCGCACCGCCGCGCGCAGGCGTAACAGGTTCTTGATGTGTGCGGGGGCGCTGAAAGAGATGATTTCCACCACGATCACCAAATTGAACATTTGTTCTAGTTAACGAACGTCATTATAGGCTATAGGCTATTGCCTGTCAAGCCGATTCGTGTTAGAATTCGGCCAGGAATGTTCGCTACCCTGAACAGATGGTTGTACGGATATGAAAACCTACACACTGGCTGATTGGCTGAAGGATCGTCTACGTGAACGGTCGTTGAGCCAACGTCAGCTTGCCAAACAGACCGGCATCGCCACCGGCACGATCTCAACAACCCTGCATGGCCACGTGCCCAGGCCAGGCATCGTCCAGAAGTTAGCCGATTTCTTCGACGCAGATGCAGGCACGGTGTTGGAAATCGCCGGCTTCCTGGAACTATCCGATGTGCCGGGTGAATTGCCGGCGGAGATCAAGGATATCGTACGGCGGCTGTACCGGCTCCCGACGCGCGAACGCAACGCTATTCTGAAACAGGTCAATCAGCTTCTCGATCTGTTGGAAGATCGGGCGGGCCCTCCCGCTTGATCAGAGCCGCCAGCCCGGCCTCCGCTGCGTCCAAGAGCCGCCGGATAGTGTCCATCAGCCGGCCATATTCTGGCTCCGGCACGCGCAGGATGCGCGGGATCGTGGTTTGCATGGCACGCGTGGCGCGCGGCCGAGGCGTCTGAACCGGCTCTTGGTCCTTGAGAACGTACTGTTGCTTCGTCCGCGGTCGCCGCGGCGGCTTCTTTGGCTCTTGGCCCTCATCGTTCTTCCCCCCGATGCGAACATCCGTTCCATAGTATACGCGTGCTGCGCCAACCTGTCAAACGCCTTGGGGTTGTTATCCCGGGATAGCGGCGCAGACGATAAGCCCATCAGTGACCGGATCGCAGGTGCGCGCGGTGAATGCGCGACCCACCCAGTGCCGGATAGGCCCAGATGGCGCACCAGCGCGGCATTCAGAGTGTTGAAGGGATTGCAGACATAGAGCTGGGTGGAAGAGAACACCGAAACCAGAGGGACCGCATGAAGGAGACGCGGGTTGAAAGAACGGATCACGGCCTGTCGCTGAGCGACAGCCAGTCGCGCCGCTTGCACCAGACTCCGGCACAACACCGCCGCACATTCTACTTGTGAGCGCGGCAACCCGGTGGCTATTGCCCTAATACCAGTGGCAGGTACGTCTGCCGTGCCGCCGCAATCCTGTAGTAGGCCACCACCTGGTTGGCCATTTTAGCCCGGTAGGTGAAAGTAAGCTGATCGCCGGACGCTGCGACTGGCGCAGCGCCGATGAGGTAGCCATCTCGGCGATAAGCCCAGGCGCTGAGACGCGTGGTGTTGTCCCAGCCCGGAAGTTGCGTCAACTTCAAGCTGGTGTCCGCGCCCATCGGCTGGCGCACGATGATCTCGTTGGCGGCGCGTTCCTCGATCAAGTAATGGTCTCCGCTGCTCAACGGCGCGCCGTTGTAGGCGGTGAAGATGCCGGCGGTCAGGCTGCCATCGTCTCGCTGCACCAAAACCCCTTCCGGCGGCAAGACATAGCCGCCCGCTACATAGGCGTTGCTTTGGTCCCAGTTCATGGTGACGGTCGTGTGTTCGAACAATGAACGTGTCACATTGCCTGTTAGCGAGGTGTAGTCCTTGAGCCGTTCGTCGGCATAGGCCGCGAGCACATACCGTTGGAAGGCGCCGATGGGTTCCAGCCATTCAGCCGCGGGCGGGCTGAACTGTGAGTGTCCCAAGTCGTAGTTCAGCATGTAGCCGAACGCCAGGTTGAAGGACAGCCGCTGCTTTGTGATCGTGGCGCCGCGCACCTCGGCATTGTGATACAGTAACACTTTGTCGCGGAACAGCATCGGCGCAAAGGGATAGTAGTGCCAGGTGCCCGTCCCCCACCATCTCCACACACTGCCATCTTGATCGTTGTTGGGCTGCTCATTCATCCGCACCGAGCCGACGAAGCCAACTTCGGTCTCGGCCAACCGATCGAAGCCGTTCTCGGTGGTCAGCAGATGCTGGCGATAGGCGCGCGTATGCGCCAACCAGCCCTCAACGTACGCAACTGCATCCGGCGCGGCAGGGTTGTAGTCGAAGACCGGGGGCCGGGCGCCGATCTGGTCCTCGTAGAGCAGATCGCTGGGCACATCTTGCGTCATTTCAGCCATCAACCGGTTGAGCCGCTGCTGCACGAACGGCGCATAGGGGCACATGACATAGCCCCGGTGCTGTCCTTCCCAGCCGTAGCACTCGTAGCGCGGCGTGCCGTGCTCGTTACGGGCCGCCACATCCTGGATGGTTAGGGACGCGGGCAGGCTGCGCAGGGTAGGCCACTCATCATCCCACCAGGTGGGGTTGATGTACGGCATGACCCGGTAGCCCAGCGCCTGCGCCTGCTGAAACATGGCCGCCATCTCTGCCGTCGTACCCCACTGCGGATCCGGCGGCAGGAAGTCCGGGTAGTTCTCGTCGAAATCAGGCGGCTGGTAGGCCACCAGGTGGAGGATGCCGGGATAGGGGACGCGCGCCAGGACGTCACCATAGGCCGAAAACGGAATCCCCAGGTGGTGGGCGTCGGCCTTGTAGAGCGGAAGCCGCACGATCAGATCGTAAGCGGCTCCCAGCTTGGAGCGCAGCGAGTCGAAACCCGCGATGCCGGTATCCGCTCGGAACGCGTTGATCGTGTCCAGGCGCGGCTCGCCGATACGCACGCGGACGCGCGGTGACATCCACACGCCGCCCGGCGGCACATGCGTCCTGAAGTCGTGGGCGAAGTAGGTTCTGCCCGGCAGCCAGGAGTCGTGCGAGATGAAGCCGAAGTGCGCTGGCGCAACGTGATCGGCCACGGGGATCGCATACATGGCGAATCGGCCCTGGCGGGCATCGAGCGAAACGTAATCGGCGAACACACCTGGTGGCCCGGGATAGTCAACCTCGTAGCACCGGTCATTGTCGCCGTTGGGCGGGCAGGGCGCGAGGTCAAAGAAGCCGGACTCCAGGACGATGCCGGGCAAGACTGGCAACAAGACCTCATGCAGGTCATCCTCGACGAACAGCAAGTCGGCAGGGAACTTGACGATGTCGAGCGCCACGGTTTTGCCGTTGGTCAGGCTGATCTGCATGTCGAACCATCGGGCCTCCGACGTCGTGATCGTCACAGTGACCGTCACCTTCTGCGGCCCGGCCGGATCCGGCGTGTAGCGCAACAGGAGCCGGCGCTCGGTGGCTGACCAGGCGTAACTGAAGCGGTTGGCGCCCCCTGCCCAGTAGTTGCAGGCCTCCACACGGTTCGCGTCGTCGTAGGTGGTGGCAGGGTACGTGCAACTCCCGTCGTAGTCGGCTTCCTCCGTGACCAGCGTCACCCACAGGCAGCGGTTCAGCGAGCCCTCGGAGATGTGCTGGCCGGTCGCTTTGTCGACGATGTAGGCGATGCCGCCGTTGTCCTTGTGCAAGGCAACCTCATAGAAGCCGTTGCCCAGGCGCATGAACTCCGGGCCGGAGTCGTCGAAGTAGATGCCGTCGGCACGACTAGCGCGTCCAGGGGGGGCGACAGCCAGTCCCAAGATCAGCAGCAAGACAAGGCTGAGATGTGCCAGTCTCAAATGATTACCTTCCTGGGGCAGCAGCACACCGAAAGCCGACATCGTGGTCCTGTATCCCGGGGCCTAAGCCCGGATCGCCATAGTGGTCGCGGACTGCTACCCGGAGGTAATAGTCATAGTGATAATAACTGCCGCCGCGCACCACCTTGGTGGAGTAGTCTCCCGTCACCGGGCCGAGCGGGTTGCTTCCGGGTGAAACGCTGTAGTAGCTCTCGCCGTACCAGTCGTCGACCCACTCCCACACATTACCCGCCATGTCCAGCGCGCCGTACGGACTGGCCCCACCCGGGTAGCTGCCCACTGCACCCGTGTCGCGTAGGCATCCCCCATGCTGATCATAGAAATTCGCCAATGAGCAGTCCGGGCTACGGTCGCCCCATGGGTAGGCTCGCGTGTCGCTGGCCCCGCGCGCCGCCTTTTCCCATTCGGCCTCCGTCGGTAACCGTTTGCCGGCCCAGCGACAGTAGGCGTCGGCCTGGTACCAGTTGACGTAGATTACCGGGTAGTTGTCATAGGTCGGGTTGCCATAGTAGGATGGGCGAGTACGGGACGAGCTTTGCTGCGGAGGCGTGCAGGCCCCAGCCGTCACGCACGGCTTATACTGCGCGTTGGTCACCTCCGTACGATCAATAGCGTAGGAGCTCAGGTAAACCGTGTGGAGTGGAAGCTCGCCCCCCATATATGTGTCGCAACCAAAGCCGCCGTTGTGGGCCGGGTCGCAGCCCATCCGGAACGTACCGGCAGGGACAAAGACCATAACGCCGGTGGGGGGCGGAGTGCTCGCCTGAGCCAGCACCCATTTCTTGCCGACAGCGAGCACCTCGTAGCTCGCGATCTCCTTGTACCCCAGCAGGTCAACGCGTACCCCGACCGGCACTTCTAACCCACCGTAAAGCTGCCACCACGGCGTTGCCGAGGTATCGGCTTCCAGTTTCAGATAGGGTCCCACATCTCCATACGGACCTACCACGCCGTAGACCAGCACCTGCAGCCGGGCGCTGGCGTAACCCTTGAGATCCAGCCCGGCATGCAGCGTCGGCGGCGTCCAGGTGAAGTTGTTGGTCAAGCCGGACACCGGTCCCCAGGTCTGGTTCGCGTATCTCACGCCAGCGGATGCGGTTAGCTCTTGTGTCACGCCGGCGGTAACGCCCACATGCACACTGCCATCAATGCCGATCTGAAAGGTCAGCACCGGCGCAAAGACGACCGGCACCGGGCCGACCCACACCACAAACGTCTGCAGATGGATCGGATTGCCGAGCAGCTTCTCTTTCTTCAGTCCTGCTGCGGCCAGCTTCGCTTCGATCTCCAGGTCGGCGGTCTCCCTGGCGTCAACCGTAAATTGTAAGTGCTCGATCGCACCCTGCTGGATCAGGAGGTCGAAGTTGAGCGTCGGCTCGAATTCGATGCTGCCGTTGGCCAACACCTGGTCGTTGGTCGTGCCAGGGTTGCCGTCGTCATCATAGATCACCACGTCGTTGATTTCCAGGTAGAAGGCCGCCTGCGGCAATACGGCCGACGATGGCCGCAGCGTCACACCCGGAGCGAGCTCCTGTGCCGCCGGCCCTTCCGGCGTCAGGCGCCGGCTGAAGACCACCTCCCCCTGCTGGATCGCGTCCTCCAACGTGGCAGGCTGGGTCTGCACAACCACGTCCCCGCCGGTTGCGTTGATGGCGGTCACGCGGCGCAGAAAGCCATTCGGCGCGGCGGTGGTCGGCGCGCTTACCATGATCTCGCCGGGCGCGAGCGCCTGCAGGATCGGTGTTGTCTGGTCGAAGGTAAACGTGGCACCATCGGGTGAGACGGCAACTAGGTGTCCGGACGTCGCGGCGTCCAGCACGTTGGTGGTGTCAGGGATGATCGAGGTCAGGAACGAGGTGTTCTTGCCGATCACGGGCAGGTAGACCCAATGATCGTAGTCACCCTTAGCCTTGCCCAACATGGGATTGACCGAGCCCTGGCTGGACGCGAGGACACCGGCCGGTAGGATCAGCACGAGCAGCATGGCCACGGTAAAGAGTCGGAGTGCGGTACGCTTCATTGCAGTGCCTCCTGCTTCATACGAAGTCAATCTACTTGCGTAACCCGCAGGCGCCATTGCACCATGCACATGGCGTATGGGCCGAGCAGGATGCGGCAGGTTATCCCGAAGTCAGTTCAGCCTCGATTATCGATCTGCTGGCAAGGTTAGCGTAGCCCTCCGACCAGAAATCAGCCTGGGGAAATGCAGAAGACGGGTCGAGCAGTACGCCAACCAGGTGGATGCACGCTGATGACAATCGTGGTCCCCCTGTGCCTTACTTGCCGCGGAGCGCCTCAAGCGTTGCCGTATCGAATGGATTTTGCCCTTCCTCCAATGCGGCAATCCACGCTTCGCGCTCAGGAACGTCCTTTTCATTCTCGTTGTGCTCCTTAGACCAGTCTACATAGAACCGGAAGTCTTCAATTGCTTCCGCATAGTCACCAAGTTGTGTGCGCACAATTCCGCGCCAATCTCTTGCCCACGCGCTCTCCGGGTTGACCGCAACAGTACGATTGCAGGCATCCAACACTTCGGTGGCGTAGCCCCAGCGTCCTCCCCAAAAACAGACCTGAGACAGGAAGAACTCCAGGTCCATATCCGGATCCAACTTCATTGAATGTTCGAACAGAGCCAGCCCTTCGAGTACATCCCCTTGTCTCATAAGCTCGATCCCTTGCGCAGCCACTCTAGCTGCAGACAGCAGCCTGGCCTGCTTTTCAGGATCGAAGTCCAGGTCTGGGTTGAGTTCCAGCCCCTCCTTGAACTTCTCGCTTGCGCGCTGTACATCTCCTTCGGTCTGAGCTATTGTTGCACCTTCCTCGACGAGCCCTTCGGCGGCGTAATGTCTCGCTTCCGCTTCCGGGTTGAGTCCGAGCGTCGGATCAAGGTCCATGGCCAGTTTGAAGTACGACACAGCTCTCGGCATATCACCGCCTTTGGCGATCAAACGAGCTGATTGGATGAACGCAGGATGAAGGGGCAAATCCGGACATGTCAGCCGATACTGACTACCACTGAAATTCTGGTCCCATTCGCTGAGGCTCATGTTTCGCCCCGCGCTGAGACATGCCAGATTCACCATGTCCTCAATTTGCAGAGGCCAAACGAAAGCGACGCCGCGCTCATCTGCGGTGAACAGCCAACGTCCATCAGGGCTGAGAGCATGGTCGAGAATCGCCACGCTACTGGGAAGGACAATGGATGCTGGTGTGGTTTTTGCGGTGTTCATATCCCACAAGCGCACTGTCCGATCTAGGCTGCTGGTAACGAGCCAGCGCCCATCTGGAGTGAACCCGGCATTCCACACCCAACCCTTGTGGCCCTGCAAGATGATAGGGGTAGCAGCCAGGTCGTTGGCTGTCAGATCCCACAGCCGCAGGGGATCAAATGAACCCGCTCCGCCCGTGACGAGCCAACGGGAATCGGGGCTAAACGCAACGGTGACAACGTAGTTCTCGTGCCCGCGGAGAACGGCAGTTTCGCTCACTGCCTTCTTGTCAGTCACGTTCCAGAGGCGAGCGGTGTGATCGAGGCTGCCAGTCACCAGCCAGCGATTGTCTGGGCTGAAAGCTACCGCTACCACCTGACCGGTATGACCGGCAAGCACAATGGGATCGGCTTCAGGAGATGCGGACGTCATGTCCCACAAGCGAGCTGTCGTGTCCATGCTCCCTGTCACTAACCAGCGCTGGTCATTGCTGAATTCCGCAACGAGAACCTTGTTCTTATGGCCTTTGAGAGTGATGTAATTCTGCGACGGATCAGCCGAGGCGATGTCCCAGAGGCGTGCGGTGTAGTCATCGCTGGCGGTGACAAGCCAATGACCATCCGGGCTGAACGCAACAGCATTAATATCAGCCTTGTGGCCCTCCAAAAGTAGCGACGTGGCTGCCGGATTGGCTGCCCTCAGATCCCACAGGCGCGCCGTGTCATCGAGACTCGCGGTCGCAAGCCAATGACCGTCCGCGCTGAAAGCGAGCTTATACACTTCATCCTGGTGACCTTCGAGCGCAATTGAGGGAAGAGCATCGGCCGAAAAGAAGGATTCTGGCGAGAGCGAGTGCAAATCCCACAGCCGCGCCGTGGCTTCCTGACTGCCCGTGGCCAACCAACGACCATCCGGACTGACTGCCAGGTCAACGATCCTATCCTTGTGCCCTATCAAGGCCAGAGGAATCGTGGCAGGATTGCCCAGCACGGACGTGCCGATTATTGTTGACATGGCCCACCGCCGCACATTGCCATCTTCACTGCCGGCTACGAGCCAGCGGCCGTCTGGGCTGATACTGACCGCGTAATTCGCGCTGTCTTGCCCACGAATGACGCGAACTGAGGCCGCGGGATCCGAGGATGAGACGTTCCAGGCTCGAAGGGTGCTGTCCATGCTTGCCGATACGAGCCAGCGGCTGTCGGGACTGAAAGCCAGTCCAGACACAGTTCGTTCATGTCCTCTGAGCACGATCGAATCCGTCATCGGTTGACGGGCAGCGAGGTCCCACAGGTGCACGGTGTTGTCATCGACATAACCTCCCGTAGCCACCCATCGACCGTCTGGACTGACAGCAAGGGCAGTGATCGGCTTCTTGTGTTGAGCGATGACCGTGGACGTGGACACCGGATCAGGGGCTGTCAGGTCCCAAAGACGAGCTGTCTTGTCCCAACTGGCCGTGACCAACCAGTGTCCATCGGGAGTAATGGCGAGGTGCGCGACGTCCGAAGTGTGGCCTGGTAGCACAACGGAAGAACTGGCTATATCCGGTGCGGTGAGGTCCCACAAGCGCGCCGTCGTGTCCATGCTCCCTGAGACTAACCACCGGCTGTCGGCGCTGATGGTTAGTGCAACAACGTTAGCCTTGTGACCCTGCAAGATGATGGGCTGCGTGGTTGTGAGCGCGGCCATGTTGTACAAACGGATAGTGCTATCGAGACTACCAGTTGCCAGCCAGCGATTGTCAGGGCTGAAAGCAAGCTGCGATATGCGCTCCTTGTGACCACTGAGGACGATGGGTGATTGGCCCTCGGGTGCATTCAGATCCCATAGGTAAGCGGTATTTACGTTATTTGCGTCGAATTTGCCCCCTAAGAAACGATCTCTCATCTGAAAGAACATGTCGAGCATCCCAGCAACGCCAGCCAGAAAGGGATCAAACCCGAGATCTCCGGTTGACGCGGCCAGCCAGCGGCCATCCGGACTAAACGCCACTGCAGCGACCGAATTCGGAACATGAAGAACCATCGCAGTCTGAGTCGGGTCTGGCTGCGTCATGTCCCATACACGGACGGTGCCGTCCACACCTCCTGTGACCAAGCGCTGGCTATCCGAGCTGAAGGCCATCCTCCAGGACCAACTGCGGTGACCGCCTAAACCGAGCCCTCCGGACTTGGTGAGCGCTTGATACAGCTTGTTCTTCGCATCAGTCAAAGCCGGAGTTGCCTGCGCGCCAGCGCTGATGGCCTCAACTCCCAACAAGAGGCTATGCTGCGGCGCGCTTTCAAGGATAGCTTGCGATTGGGCTGCTAGTTCTCGCACGCGAGCGATCCGGGCTTCCTGGCTTGCACGATCGCGTTGAATCAGTGCAAATGCAGCGGCAGCGAGGGCAGCAATCAGCAGGACTCCCAACCCGGCAAGAGCTCGACGCTGGGTCTGAGTCAACCGGCGAGCCTGCTGCACTTCGCGCTGACGGGCCTCATCTTTTTCGCGCCTCTGCCTTTCTGCTTCTCGCTCTTCCTGCTCAATCGCGTCATAGGACGCCGTCAGAAACTCGCGCTCCGAGGCATTCATCTGTCCAGCATGGGTTTGCGCCCATTCTTTGGCCTCGTGAAGACGAGCACCTCTGTAAAGCACACCGGCATCGCGACCAAGCTTCTCCCAGTCCTGGACGGCTTCGGTGAGGCGACGATGTATTCGTAGACCCGCGCGATCGTCATCCAGCCATCCCTTTAGCAACGGCCATTCACGGATGATGGCTTCATGAGCCACCTGTACAATTTCCCCACCGGTCACAGGATCTTTGTCGGTTGTCACCAGTCGAGCGTCTGTCAGTACTTTCAGCACGGTTTGCACGACCGATATTTCCTCAGGGCCAATAGCCAACTCACTTACTGTCGCGCGGCGGCGAGTATCCGGGGTGCCCTCACCGGGCTCTGTCAAACGCAGGAATATATTGCGCGCAATGCTCTGCTCTTCAGTTCTAAGTCCAAGGTAGGCTGCGTCAGCAGTTTGAGCAATCGCTTTTCGCACTCCTCCGGATTCGGCATAGCTTTCCAAGGTCATCATGCGTCCGCGTCGATGTTGCCAGGTTTGCAGCAACGCATGTGATAGCAGCGGCAGCGCACCCGGCTCGTCTCCAGTGTCATGCAGAATCAGATCAACCAGACCCGTCTCGAATAGCCATCCACCATGTCTCGCTGGGTCCTCGATGGCGCTTCTCAGTTCATCTTTGTTCATCCTGCCGACAATAACCTGATTCTCTTCCATCACACCACGCAGTCCTTCAAAGTGAGTGCAGTTATCATAAAAATCGGCGCGTAGGGCGATGACTAGCACGGTGGTAGAGCCGGCCTGCATCAGGTTGTCGAGAAATGCCTGGCTCTCATGAGGAGACTGACCAGGGGAGAACAACTCTTCAAACTGGTCAACGATAAGTAGCAAACGTCCGGTTGGTTCCCCGTCGCGGCTCAGTAGCCTGCGAGCAAAAAGGCCCAAAGCGCAAGGATCACCGGCAAAATCAGCAGTCAAGGTAGCAGCCGCAGTGACCGATTCTTCATCGCGAGTCAAGCTGGCGGCCAGGCTTTTCAGAGGGCTGTCTGTCGGAGTGATGACGTGAACCGGCCACCGAATGCTGCCAGTAGGCGGAAGTGTGCCATCGGCAAGCGGTTCGTTGCGCTTGAGAGCGGCCATCAGACCAGCACGCAAGAGGGAGGACTTGCCGCTGCCAGAAGCGCCGACCACAAACAGAAGATTGCTGTGGCGCAGGTGTCCCACCAGTTTCGCCACCAGTTGTTCACGCCCAAAAAAGAGATCTGCATCACTCTCCGCGAAGTACATTAGGCCTTTGAAAGGAGGATCGCCTGGGTCCGGCGGAGTGTCCTCTGATACCGGCGGTTTTCCCTTGATAACATAGCTGCCATCTTCCAGCACACGCAGCACACGGAGAACGCGTTCCATATCCATCTGAAGGCGTGCGGAACCCGCGAGAATCGCATCGAGCCGCATGATCTCGTCGCGATGTTGGGCGGTCACTCGCTGCAGGACACTATCAAACCCTTCATCCAGGCGTCTTTCAATGCGCCCAGTTGCGGAGATCAGTTCTGCCATACTATCGGCCCAGGCGTTCATACCCGGCCCGTCGGGTTGCTTCAGTAACTCGTCCAGTCGCGCCAGAACAACTGTCTGACCTTGGCCCAGTTGCTGTACTTGCTCGCGCAGCCCCTCCAACACGAGACGGTTAAAGGCGCGCCATGCTTCTGGGCGCTTTTTTAGGTTTTCGCCCAGGTGGACAAGGGTGCGATCCAGCAGATAACGCCGCAAGTGCGATTGGAAGTCTGGTAGCTCTGTCCATAGGGTTTTGGAGGCTATCAGGTGGGGTGCAACGACCTGGTCGAAGAAGCCATCGGCAAGCGTCTGTGGCTGGTCGGTGTCGAAGTAACGGTAGACTGAGGCCGCTGGCTGATCAAGAGATGACTCAAGCGGCAACAACCGTAGTTCCCTCCAAGCCTTGTCCAACCCTTGCATGCAGCCACAAATTTGCTCCGCCAAAGGGTTTTGGTCGCGCCACAACCTTGCCACCGAGGGCCGCAGCGGGTATACCACGTTTGGCGGGACGTCGCGTCCTTCCCGTCCCCAGGCCTCTGGGAAACAACTTGAACCGCCAACGTCGTAGAGGGCCTCCCGAAAAGCGTCCCGAAAAGCGGTCTGCAGGTCGTTATTGATAAGCTGTTTTTCGGTTGGAGAGAGACGTCGCGATATTTCTCCGCTAACAGCTTTGGTACTGGTTCCGATCGCATCGGAGGTGAGATCGCCCACGATGTTCGCGATCACCTCAGACGCCTCTGGCAAGATACTCGTCAACAGCCTGCCGACCAGATTACCGGTGATGCCGCCGGCTGGCCCGGCAAGCGCGGCTCCTGCCGCGGCGCACAGTGTCTGGAACATATAGGTCGTGTTCATTGTGATAGCCTCATTTGTGCGAAAGCGCCAATTTTGATTAACGCCTCTACCGCCCCCGCAACACCGTCGGCAAGAACAGCCGATCCCCCGCCGACAGCCGGATCGTCTTGACGGCCGTGCTGCCATCCGAATCCGTTACCGTCAGCGTGATGACGTGCGGGCCGGGTGATAGGAGCGCCAGGTTTGTGGTTAGCATGGTTAAATCTCGGCAAGCGCACTCCGGTCTCTGTCACTTGCGTGAAGTGACCGGCAGGTAGACCTTCTTGATCTGGTTCTCCAGAATCCGCGTCTCGTCTATCGTCCCATTCCCGTCGTGATCGATCTGCATGACCAGCGAACCGACACCATCCCAAGCGCGGTAATTGAAGCTCTGCACGTCGCCAGGGACGGCGGTCAGGTCGGCATGATAGAACCGTGTCACGCCCGCCGCGCCGGTTGCACGGGTGATCGCCAGGTCGTAGCTGTTGCTGGCCCCCTGGCTGTTGGCAAATGCCAACCGGCCCGTGTTGACATCGTTGGTCAGCGTGATGCTTTGGCTGGCAGCCAATTCGACGCCGCGCAGGCTGAACTGGTTGCTCTGGTTTGCTGCATCCTGGACGAGCGTCAAAGTCGCTTCTTTGTCCGCGTTGGCGCGGTACAACAGCTTGCTGCCATCAGAAACGATGGAAAGCTCGTCGCGCGTGGTCGGCGAGACCGCCAGGTTTTCGATCGACGCGGCGTAACCGGGACCAAACTGAGCTAACCCGAGCGTTTGCGTCCGTGTCAGCGGCTGGCCGTCGAGCAGCATGGTGTACGTCTCGGTGAGGGGGATGGAATAGACCGGTATCGCCGGATGACTTGTGCCGCCGATGAAATCAACGCGGCCGGCGCCTGGGATCTCACTGACGAGTTGGTCGCCGACGTAACCCAGGCGCCTCCCCGCGGAATCCGTGATCAGAAGATTGGCGTTCTCGGTCAACCAAATCTGACCGGTAGCAGGCTGACTGAACGCGGTTGCCGCGCCAACAGGGCTGATACAGAAGGGGCAGATCTGTGGGCCGTTGAAGAGCGACACGGGGATCACGTACAGGGAGTGCGAGGCTGCGTCGCCACTCCATGCTCCGCGGCTCCACGTGTTACTCGGCGTATTGATCAGGACTGCCGAAATGGTACCTGGCAGTTCGTTGTCGTAAACCCACACGGCCCAGATGCCGTTGCCGCGATCTTCAAGGGCGATAGGCGTGACAGCATGCTGGTTCTGGCCAGACTTCAGAACGAGCACCACGGGATCAGATGCACCACCGGATATCGCCGCACGCAGGGCGTCCAACGTAGTCGCGGGTGTGCTGGTGAGTTGCTGGCTCAACTTGTATGAGAGGATGGGCAGCGCGCTCTGCTCGACGTGGTAGTAGGCGATGTTGCGCCGTGTATTGCCGAGAAGATCTAACCCAAACGTGCTGGTCACACCCGTCTGAAAGTCCGCGGGCTGGTCAACGTCCTTGAAGAAGCGCAGGCTGGTGGCAGCCATCCCCGCGCAGTGGCCCTTGTTCATGCTGAGATTGACGATACCGTTCCATGCCCACGCTGACAGCTTGTAGGCACAAGGCAACCCCGGTACTGCCGGGGTAATACATACAGCCTGATCACCAAACATCCGGCGCATGTCCTCCATGGTGAAGTCGCCCGATGCAGGAGACGATGGGTAATTCCCCCAGCCCGGATCGCCATTCGAGAACCTGTATCCGTCTTCAGATGGACAAAACCCCAGGTTCGCGACTGTTGGTATGCCCGTGAAGCTTTGTGTGAGTGCATCTGGCGGCACGGTGACCTGCCGCGAGTGTGGGCATATGGCGTAACCGGCTTTCTCGGCGACCAGACTATACGTCCCCGCCGGCAGGCCCGTGAACGTATAGTTCCCGTTCGCGTCGGTCGTCGTGCTGGATGAAGAACCCGCCCACACGGTCACGCCGGGGATGCCGCGGGCGCTGGTGTCGGTCACGCGGCCGGGGATGGTATAAGTAGGCTCGAGCCCCATCGCTAGCCTGGCCACGAAAGCATCGTAGTCACCTCCGTTGTGACTCCCATCGAAGCTGCCTGGCGCGGTGGGGAAGTCGATGGAGGCGGTATAGCCCGTGACGTAGGCCGTCTCGCTCCCATCAACCGCAATGCCGTAGCCCATGTCGCTGTTGCTCCCACCAAGGAAGGTGGCGTAGACTAGAGCCGAGCCTGAGGGGTTCACCTTGACCACGAAGGCGTCGTAGCCTCCGCCGTAGCTCCGGTCGAAGCTGTCCGGCGTGGTGGGGAAGTCAGCGGAGGCGGTATAGCCCGTGATGTAGGCCGCCCTGTCGCCGTCCGTCGAGATGCCGTGGCCCAAGTCATGGCTACTCCCGCCCAAGAAAGTGGCGTAGACCAGAGCCGAGCCAGTGGAGTTCATCTTGATCACGAATGCGTCCCCATCGCCGCCGTTATAACTCCGGTCGAAACTGTCCGGCGTGGTGGGAAAGTCGGCTGACTTGGTCCGGCCCGCGACGTAGGCCGCCCCGCTTTCATCCACTGTGATGCCCATGCCGCTGTCACCACTGCTCCCGCCTAAGAAAGTGGCGTAGACCAGAGCCGAGCCTGAGGGGTTCACCTTGACCACGAAGGCGTCGTAGCCTCCGCCGTAGCTCCGGTCGAAGCTGCCCGGCGTGGTGGGAAAGTCGGCTGACTTTGTCCAGCCCGTGACGTAGGCCGCCCCGCTTCCGTCCACGGTGATGAAGTCACCATTGTCAAGGCTACCCCCGCTCAGGAAGCTGCCGTACACCAGAGCCGAGCCAGAGGGGTTCACCTTGACTACGAAGGCGTCGTCGCCTCCGCCGTAGCTCCGGTCGAAGACGCCTGGCGTGGTAGGAAAGTCGGCGGAGGCGGTATAGCCCGTGACGTAGGCTGCTTCGCTCCCGTCCACCGCAATAGCGCTGCCCCCATCAGAGGCACTTCCGCCCAAAAAGGTGGCGTAGGCCAGGGCGGTACCGGAGGGGCTCACCTTGACCACGAAAGTGTCCTCGCCGCCGTTATAGCTCCGGTCGAAGACGCCTGGCGTGGTGGGGAAGTCGGCGGAGGCGGTATAGCCCGCGACGTAAGCCGCTTCGCTCCCGTCCACCGCAATAAAGGCGCCCCCATCAGAGGCACTTCCGCCCAAAAAGGTGGCGTAGGCCAGGGCGGTGCCGGAGGGGCTCACCTTGACCACGAAAGTGTCCTCGCCGCCGTTATAGCTCCGGTCGAAGACGCCTGGCGTGGTGGGGAAGTCGGCGGAGTTGGTCCAGCCCGCGACGTAAGCCGCCCCGCCCCCGTCCACGGCGATATTGAAGTTCCCTTCATTGTTGCTACCGCCCAGAAAGGTGCTGTAGAGCAGGTCGGCTGGGTTGTCGGCAACGGATTGCGGACTGCGGATTGTGGATTGCAGATTAACACTCATAAGGGCGAAGGGTGTGGCTACATCGAACGCCTGCGCTCCAAGCGGTTGCGCCTGTGCAGCTACGATCCCCATCCGGTCCGCCCGCAGCAGCGGCCAGACTGCATCGCCCGCGGCCGTGCTCAGGTGCAGCATGTCCCCCTCTACCGTCACCGCATCCGCGCCTTCCACCCGCAGCCGCACCGCGCTCAGGTCCGCGCCGGGTCGCGCCGCCAGCCGCTGCACCATCCGCCCGCCATCGCTTGTGATTTCCAAGTCCACCCCAGGATACAGGTCCACATACCGCACGCCGCCCCACACCGGCACATCCGGTCGCCACTGGTCCGGATCGTTGCCGATGAAGTAGCTGACTTTGGTATCCAGACGGTCGAACGGCTCAACGCGTGGGTGCGGATTTGCGTCCAAGAAGGAGAGCTTGATGTTGACGGCCTTGGGTTGGAAGGTTTCAGGTTCCAGGTCGGCAGGTTCCGGGCTGAAGCGTCTCAACCTGTCAACCTGTGACCCTGCTACCTGTGACGGCGACCGCTCGACCACGGTGAGCCAGATCGCGTCCTCGGTAAGCCACATCGTCCCCGAGGTTCCGCCCCACACCTGGAAGCACGCGGCCTCGGGCCACTGGCCGGCATTCTCGATGAACATGACCGGACTGGAGCGGAAGTCGCTGTCATTCACCTCGGTTGTGCTCACCGGGTGCGCTACGTTGGGCGCCGATTGCGCGGAGATCGCCCCACTCGCCGTTAGTGCCAGGATGGCCAGCAGGGTCAGCAGGATGGAGGTTCGGTGGAGAGAGCGAGCGAACATGGCGCGACTCCTTGATAGGCACGAAGAGGCGGCGCTCTCACAGCGCCACCCGCAGTCAGTTCCCCCTTCATCACCAGCACGCGACCTGATACCAGTCCACCACGGCTCGGATCTTGGCCCAGTCGTCGAACTTCACGGCGAACTGCCTGCTGCGGATGTTCGACCCCTTGATCCACAGCGTGTACGGGTTCACGGAAAGCGCCGTCACCTCGTACCCGCCGTTGGGCGCGACGCCGAACTCGTGCACATATTGGTTGGTCGCGGCGGGGCCTTCGATATGCATGACTGCACCTCGCGGCGCGAACGGCTGACCTTGCCGGTTGTAGACTACCCCGACGACCTCAGCGCAGCAGCCCTTGTGCTCCTCGAAATGGCGCAGGCGGGGCTCGAAACAGAGCATAGCGGGAGGAGGCGCGGGGGTAGCTGTCGGCACAACCTCGGCCCACCGCTCGGGAGCGGGCGCGTCGACGCCCTCCGGGTGCAGCAGCTCGATGGTGGGAGCGAAGAGGGTGCTGTCGCCATAGTCGTCGCCCCGGGCGCCGACGACGAAGTAGAATGAATCGCCGGACTTCGACACCGCGGTCAGATCGAAGGTGGTGCTGCTGGAATCGCTGCTGCCCAGTGCGTTCTCCCAGAGCAGATCCTGGTTCTGCAAGATCCGCACCACTGAGCCATTGCCGCCAGACCCGAAGCGTGGCTCCTTGCGCGCGACGCCATAGATGTGCAGCTGGCCGTCGTAGGGGCTGACCCACAGGCGCACCGCGTCGTTGCGCGCGCTCGGATAGGCCCCCGCGCTCCAGACCCGCATCGCAGAGCTGTAGTTCCTATCACAGCACCAGCGATAGGTGCCGTCGCTGTCAAATGGCATGCGGACGTACTGCGAGCTGCCGGGGGCGGTCGAGGCGAGATAGAACCAATCCCGGAAGCCCTGTTGGCTGGAGAAGTCCGCGCTGGCTTGCGCGGCGAGCAGTCGCTGGGGCAAGGGTGGCGCAGCCACGACCGGCGCACCCTCGACCGGGTATTCTTCGGTTTTGACGTACTCGCTGCTCACCCAACCTGCTCGTTCCGGCGAAGCCTCGACCTGCACCCAGGCCGCGTCCTCGGTGCGGGCGGTGATTGTTACGGCGTCCCCGGTGGTCAGCTTGCCCAGCACAAAGTAACCGGCCCCCGGCCCGCTGCGCACCCGCAGGGTGGTGACCTCATCGCTGATAACGCCCAGGTGCGGCCCTGGCAACGGCGTTGGTGTAGAGGTCGGAGGCGCGGTGGGGAGCGGGGTCGGCGTCGGCAACTGGCAGGCGCGCAGTTTCTCGATGGCCTCCGGCCGCGCCGGCGCCAGGCCGCGGGCCAGGCCATACTGCTTGCGTCCCTCCGAGATGTCGCCCGGCTCACCGGTGGCGCACAAGGCCTCGCCGTACGCCACGTACGCCAGGTAGAGGCGATCGGCCACGTCTGCATAGTCAGGCGCCGCTCGGTTCAGCTCATCCCAGGCTGCGATGGCCCCAGGGTACTGTCTGGCTTCCAGGGCGGCCTGTCCAGCCAGGTAGAGATCGGCGCGTTGCTTGCCGGTGGCCGCGTCGGCGTCACCAGGCCGTTCCTGCAAAACGCAGTCCCAGTGGCCGGCGGCGGCAGCCGGATTCGCTGTCTGCTCTGCCTGGCGCGCCAGGTTCGTGCAAGCCGTGGCGAGCAGATCGCTGACCTCTCCCGCCTGGTAGCTGGCGCCGCCCCGCGTCCCTTGGGGATCGGCAGCACGAAGCTGCGTGAGCAGGGCTAACACCTCTGACCACGAACCTGCGGCCTGTCGTTCCTGCGCCTGGCTCCACAGCGCTTTGGAATTCGTCGCGGGGCCCGGCGTGCCCGCGCTTTGGGCGGTCTGCGTTCCCTGCGACAGCCGGCCAGGTAGATCCAGCGCGATGGCGGCAACGGCCAGCGCAGCGATCAGCGCCACCGGGATCAGCCAGAGCCACCAACGCCCACGCCGTCCGGGTGGAGCCTGCGCCGGTGCACTCGTCGGCGGGATGATCACGGCCGGCTCAGGAAGCGCGGATACGGGCGTTGCCTGGGTGGATGCACTCTGGGCGGTCGCCGCTGGCGCGCCGCAATTCATGCAGAACCTCTGACCGGGCTTGACCGGCTGACCGCACTCTGCGCAGACCGCCTGCTGTGGGATTGCGGCGCCGCACACGTTGCAGAAGCGTGCGCCATCGGGCAGGGTGGTGTTACAGGTGGGACACTGCATCGCGGATACTCCTTGTCTTCTCGCTCTTCATTCGCTTGCCTACTTCTTGGCCTGTCGCCAGCAGGCCAGGCCGATACAGACTGCCGCGTAGAGAGCCAGGATCAGCCAGCATCCCAGGAGATGCACCATGTCGGCGCGATAGGCCGGATTCCAGTCATAGCCGGGCATCACTCCCGTCAGCAATCGGTTCAAGTCGGTGCTGGTGCCAAGTGCCTGCAAGGCCCAACGGCTGATGGTCAGCGAAGCTGGGATTTGCGCCAGCCCAACCGGGTCGAAGAGGAGACCTGAAAAAATCACTTGCACGATCAGCAGCAGGAACATCAAGGTGTTGGCCAGGTCGAGCGTGCGCGCCAGCGCGGAGGTCAGCAGACCCAGCGCCATCCCAGCCACTGTGCTCAGCACCAGCGTCACAAAGTACTCAAGCTGAACTGGCCCGACCAACCCTCGATCCGGCAGAAAGATCGCCAGGTTCACGAAGAACACCAGGAGCGCCATCTGAAGCAGGCCGATACCGCCCAACACGGTGATCTTGGAGAGGACGTAGGGCACCGGCCCCAGGCCATAGAGACGCTCGCGCTGGTAGATGTCCTGCTCGGCGACGATGACCTTGGTGGAGTTGATCACGCCCAACCATACCGCAGCGCACGCCAGGATGAACAGCACTTTTTCCGCATCCAACGCGCCCGCGGGACGCAGCGCCTGCGGGGAGGAGACTGCGGCCAGCAGAAGCGCCACCAGCGGCGCCTGCAACAACAAGAACGCCGCATTCAGCTTATCTCGGGCGATGAGTCGGGCGTAGCGCCCGACAAGAATCCGGAACTGCTGTAGACCAACCTGCATCTCCGGCCGCGTTGGAATCTTGATCACCGGAGCGGCTTGCTCTACCACAGCTACCGGCCGGGCGTATCCGTCGATCGCAGCAGGCTGCCGGGCCACGATATAACGCTCGAAGGTGGGCGACTCACGGTAAGCGCCCGACCAGGTTGCCTGCTGAAGGTCGCCATTGCGACCTTGAACCGCTGGCGGCGGGCTGGCCACACGGCGGTAGATCTCCGAATACGTGACATCATCCGGCTCTCGCTCCGGGACGAAGAAGCGTTTAGCCTCACGCGGCGGGCCGAAGTAGGCGAGGCGACCGCCCGGCTCCATGAAGGCGATGTAGTCGCACTGCTCGATGTTTTCGGTCGCGTGCGTCACCAGGACGATCGTCTTGGGGTCGTTCCGGCCATCAGCGCTGGCCTCGGAGGCGCCGCGCGCCCAGTTGCGCAGCAGCGTCATAATCTCCAGATCCAGGCCGGGATCGAGGCCCGAGGTCGGCTCATCCAGGAAGAGCAGCCGCGGCCGGGCCAACAGCTCCATGGCGATGTTGACCCGTTTGCGCTGTCCTCCTGAAAGCTGGCGGATCAGCTTGCCGGCATGGGGGCTGAGATCGACCGCGGCCAAGGCTTCGTCCACGGCCGTCGCGATTTCGGCGCCCGAGAGGTCAGCCAGGCGCAAGCGCGCCACGTAGCGCAGCAACTCGGTCACCGTCAGATCCCGGTGCATCACGTCGTCTTGCGGCACGTAGCCCATGATGCTGAACAAGGCGGCAAAAGCGTGCGCGTTACGTCCTTCGATGATGGCGCGGCCGTCAATCGCGACCTGGCCCTCCTGGGCGGGCGCCATGCCGTTCAACGCCTTCATCAGTGTGGTCTTGCCGCTGCCGCTGCCGCCCACCAGCGCGACGAATTCTCCCGGCGAGAACGACAGCGGCGTCTGGCGCATGTCCAGGATCGTCACGCTCTCACGCCCGACTTTGACCTGACGGCGCAGGTCATGTGCGTCGAGCCGCATGTGCGCCGACTGCAGCTCGCTGCGCGTCCCGGTGATCCGCAGATGGAAGGCATAGGGAGCCACCCAGATCGTGTCTTCTTCGGTCACGGGCTGGCCGGCCGGGCCGGGCGGCACACGCTGGTAATTGACGAATGTCCCCTTGCTGCTGTACAGATCCACGACGAACCATTGGTCCTCTCGACGCTCGATGCGAGCATGCTGCGAGGAGATGGCCGGGTGATCCAGGTAACAGTGCGCAGTGTCGCGCAGCGCCGGGTCCCGACCGATCAGGATCACTTCCTGGCCAGGCGCCGGGGCCAACACATTATCGAGCTGGGGTGCGGTCGTGAGGGCGGCTGGGGCCTCCCCCATGCCCTCGCCTGCACTCTGGGCATCACGCCCGGCGGGCCGTTCGGCGCTGCGCAAGTCGGCGCCACACCGCGCGCAGAACTTCTGGGTTTCGGCGATGGGACTACCGCAGTCTGGACAAAACATGGCGTTATCCCTCAATGGCAATTGGTATCCCCTTGCCCCGTGCGCGTATAGGTCACTCCGGTCAAGGTCGGTTTCGCGTTAGCTTCGCAGGCGATGCCCAGACCCGCCGTGTCGCTGATGGTTGCCGCCTCCACAGCCGGGCTGACATCCGTGAACTGCAAGCCGACCGCCGGATAGCGCACTACCGCATAGTTGACCTGGCTGAGCCGATCGTTGCTTTCTCGGTTGAAGTAGAGGCCTTTCCAATCGCCGGCGACGGGTCGCGCCGCGCTGCCATCCACGTCGCCGCCCGCCTCCGAGGCATCATCCCGCACTGAGGTCAGGGTGACTGGCTTGCCCTTCTCGCCCATCACGCGCAAGGCGCCGTCCACGTAGATGCCGGTGTCCCTGGCGAAGCGCACGATCAGGCCAGGGCCGAGCTCCAGGATCCCCTCGCGCCCGATCGTCAGGTTGCCGGTCAGGACGCGCACCAAGTCACTGTCGGCGGCCTGCCAGCGCCAGGTTTCGCGGCCCTCCAGGGCCCCGCCCCGGATTTCCAGCCCGTTGCCTTCGGTGATCTCAGCCAGGACATTGCCAGTGATCTTCGGGCCAGACCCGGCATCGGCGCTGATGGCGTACCAGCCGCCGTGCTCGATCCGGTTGCCGCTGATTTCCGGCGAGGCGTTTTCGATGTGGACCGCGCCGCGACCGTTCTTGCCTGCATAGCGGATCAGGGCGCCGTGCAGGATGGAGCGACTGCTGCTGCCCCGCAGCAGGATGCCGTACCAGTCGCCGGCCTCTGGGACTGCTGCTCGTTCATCGGTGTCACCGGCCACCTCATCGTCTTTGAGCGACGTGAAGGTGATGCTGCCGCGCTCCCCGACCTTGGGCGCGCCCCGGCCGTTGCCTGACGCCATGAGGGTACCTTCGACCTCCAGCCCGGTGTCCGGCGCGAACTTCACCACCACGTCGGGCTTGATGGTCATGCGCGTCGCCTGGCTGACGCGCACGTTGCCGGTCACTATGTAGACAACGCCGGTATTCTCCCAGGTAACGTCTTCTCGGATTTCGCCGCCGCGTACCTCGATGCCGCGCGCAGGCGTGTTGGTGAACTCGATCTTGCCTGAGATCACCGGCGCGGCGCTGGGATCCATGCTGAGCGGGAACCACTTACTGTCGGTGATGGTCAATTCGCTCAAGTGCGGTGAGGCCTTGCCCAGGTGCACCGCGCCGTGGTTGTCGCGTCCCGCGTAGCGGATCTGCACGTGGCCCAGCACCGAGTCGTCGTTGCTCTCATCGAAGAAGCGGACGCCGATCCAGTCGCCTGGCTGGGGGCCGCCGGCACTCTTCCGCTCCGGGTCATCCTGGTCTGACGTGAGGACGATCGGCTTGCCGCTGCTGCCGCAGGCGTGCAGGCGACCGTGCACGTCGAGGGCGGCGCCGGCGCCGAACTGCAGGCGCGCGCCCGGCTCGATGAGCAGCGTGCCGTTCTCAGGGATGGTCAGCGCCTGGCCTTCGGCGATCAGGTAGGTCTGGCCGCTCTGGAAAACGACGAAGCCGTCCAGGGTGCCGGCCTGCGTGCGCCGGCTGTCGGCGACGGTGTGCGAAGCGGGCGCCTCCAGCGGTTGACACTGGGCAGAAGGGGTCCGCAGGAGTGTGAAAGCCAGGAAGCCAAGCCCAGCCACGAGGGCCAGCAGATCGAAGAGGCCAAACAGGTTGCGCAGGTTGATCATGGTGAACTTCCGCCCGGGTTTGGGCACCGCGGGGGTCGCGACTGCCTTCGGGGCCGCGGCCGGCTGGCGGGCGACCGCGCTGCCTGGAACTGGTTGGGCTGGTGCGGTCCGCTGCAGGCTGGGCGGCGGTGCGGGTTGCGTGGGCACAGGTTCGGCGGGCGCCAGCGCAGCGCCGCAGGCCATGCAGAAGCGGCCGGCCGGCTGAACCACTGGCGCGCCGCAC
>Ga0172375_10002751_pt1 | contig 27160 bp, 28 predicted proteins | sample LakKiv1m_FD_114537 | JGI IMG/M metagenome (GOLD analysis project Ga0172375, IMG submission 114537) | Freshwater microbial communities from Kabuno Bay, South-Kivu, Congo - kab_092012_11.1m | ecosystem: Environmental > Aquatic > Freshwater > Lake | place: Democratic Republic of the Congo...
TAATACTCCAACTACTTGATTATCTTTTAAATTTAACTTTTTTTTAATTTCAACCTTAATATCATTTAAATAAACCGTATTATGTTGAGTGATTGCAGTAACTGCTTCTCCAATACAAATAATGTCCTTATTTTGCAAGAGAGTTGGATTTTTTTTAAATGTATTTACAACAACATCTGATATATTATCATCAAATGTAATTATTCCTGTTTTACTCCATAGGCAATAACTCCAACATTTTCTTTAGGTATCATAACTTTATCAAACTCCACTTAAATTTTAATTTAATTAATTTAATAAAAGGGGAATAGGTTTAAAAATACTTTTCTTTATATCTTTATATAGTTTTTTAAATTAAAAACAAATAGATAATTGAAACAAGGTAAAAAGAAGGGATTAATTATGGTATTATATAAATATTGTCCAGCATGTTATTCATTAAATGTTAGATTTGATGCAGCTAGCGGAAATTATGTTTGTTCTATGTGTGGTAGAAGTGGAGATGTTAAGTCTGATTCAATAGATAGAATAAATGAGATGAAAAAATCAACAAAACCTGGTGGAGCAAAGTTTATTGAATCAAGCGCAACAATTAAACACAAGGTTGATGATGGAGTTCCCTTATCAGACAAGATTAAGAACAAGCCTGGTGCATCAAAAGACTTTGAACTTGTTTAAAGTTACAAGTTCTACTTTTTTTTATTATTAATTTAATCCCAGTCAATATTTTGTTCAAATAGTTGTAACTCAGAATCAATTATATCAAACAAATACAATTTTTTTGTTTTAATATCAATCATTATATTTCTTAATGTACAATCTCCAAAACCAGGTTTTTGCTCACCTGAATATAACATATTATCTAATTGGCTTTTAATTTTTAATACATCTGCTGAATCTACTAATGGACTAAAAGTATCTTGATCTAATAAATCTTGTAAAACTCTATAATGCCCCATATTTTTAAATTCATAAAACATAAATGATTTATTTTCAGTCTTATCATAGTATCCTAAATAAGGCTTAATTATTCTAAATCCCATTTTTTGAAGTTTATACAACGCACTTATCTCATTAAATGCGTGAACTTTATTAAGTCTAGGATTCATATCATTCATGAATTTACCAAATAATTTTGTTTTTTTACCATTAATATCAATTATAATCTTATAGAATGTATTTGTAGCATTACTGTGTTTTTTAAATTGATTTCGATTTGCTGAAAAGGAAGCAACGTATTCAGATTTAATTATTTTATACGAAAATTTATCTCCGTATTTATTAGTTCCTTTAATTTCATGAATTAATTTATTGGGATTTTTTTTAAGTTCATGAATATCTCTCAATAAACCAGTGCATTTTCGTAGAATTTCTTTGGCCTCTGGAGAATATGCGATTCTTTTGTTTGCAATTCTTGCGAATTTGCCGTTCAATATACTTTTTTTTATTATTTCTAAAGTTGGATCAATAAACTTGATTTTATGTGTCCGTTCATATTTATTTCTATATATATTTGAAAACTTAATTTCTCCAATAGGTTTAGTTACAATAACTTTCATAATCTTTCATATTCTTTTTTTAATAACAGCGCATCATTCAATGGATCAGGAGATTCACAGATTACTGTTCCTCTTGCTTTTATGTTCTTTAATCCATCTAGTATTTTCTTATAAGGAATATCTGCATCTTGGAGCATCAAATGATTTTTCTCTCCTTTTTCTGTATAATTAATACCAGAAAGATGAATGTGCATTTGACTTGTGTAATCAGGATAGCTTTTTAGGATTTCAAATGTATTGTCCAAGTTACTTGGTTTTTTAAAGAAACCATTCTCTCTTGCATGAAGATGAGCAAAATCAATTACTGGTAAAAGGAACTTATGATCTAGTTTATCATATAAACTTAAGATTTCTTCAAGAGAGCCTATTTGTGTTTTCTTACCAACAAGCTCAGGACCAAGAAGAACATCTCCTTTAAAATGATCTTTAAGATAGTGTAGTTTTTCTTCAATTATAGGTAATACGATTTTAGGATCTTCTTTTAAGAAGAACCCAATGTGAAAAACAACTACTCTTGCACCTATTTCTTCTCCAACATTTAATGAATCTAAAATATACCTATAACTGTTTTGAAGCTTGATTTCTTCTTTTGCATTAAGATTAATAAAATAGGGTGCATGTATGCTTAATGGAAAGTCAAATTTGTTTGCATTGTTTCTAATCTCAAGAAGCTTTTCTTTTGAACTATTCTTAAGATAAACTTGCCTAACAAATTCAATCTCAAGAGTATCAAGTCCAGCTTTCTTAATTATAGGAATTGCATCTGCTGTAGGGTTTGTTGATGAAGAAGGTATTTGTATAAGATCATCTCCACCAAATCCAGCTGGCCCAAACAATAGTTTATTGAACTTCATAACTTTTCTTCATCAAAATACATTTTCATATTAACTGCTTTTCTTTCAAAATTAAATTTTTCATAATATGGAACTAAATGCTCCTTACAATCAAGTATAGCTTTATAACAATTATTTTCTTTTGCAAGTTCTACTGCCTTTACCATTAACATTGAACCAATATGATGACCTTCATAACCCTTTCTAACAACTAAATCTTCAATGTGCGCTGTAATTCCACCATTTGCAATGAATTTTGGCTCAATTATTATTGTTGCAGTTCCAACAATTTTTTTATCAAGTAAACCAACAAGAACAATATTATTGAATTTTTTCTTTTGTTTTAATATTTCTTTTGCTTTATCAAGAGTTAATCCATTAGATGGACGTAAATTAGATAAAGTTTCAATAAAACCAGAAAAGTCTTGCTCAAGAAGCTTATTTGTTAATTTTTTTATTTTTGCTTTCATTTATCCACTTTTTATTTCTTTTCAATTATCTTGATGCATTGTACAGGACAAACATCTGCAGCTTTCTTATTACACCCAATCTCTTTGACTTCTGTCTTGATTGGTTTAGGTTTTGTTCCTGAAAACATCCAATTCTCTTTGCAAACAGAAACACATGCTCCGCATCCAATACAACTTTTTTCATCATGTTTAATAGTGTATACCATATTTAGTCACCAAATTATGCTTATTCTTTTAATCTAATGTAAATGAACAGGTATAAAAATATTTCTTTTTATGTTATATATGATTAAATATATTTATAGTTGACTAAAATATGGTTGAAAAAATAAAAGACAGAAGAAGTCCTGGTGAAATTTACTCAGGAATATCTGTTGAAGGAAGGAATTTTGGGGTTGATGATTCTCGTCTTGTTAAAAGAAAAGATAATAAATTTGTTGCTTTTTGTAGATCTATTTATAGGAGATTCCCTGGTCTTGGTGCAAACTCAAAATATGATCCCCAATTTCAAACAGCAATGGATTTCCTTGATTGGGATCTTAAACCAGAAGAATACACAGCAGCAACTAAGTTTATTCTAATTAGTGGATTACTTCTGGCAGCAATTATTTCAGTCGTTCTCTTTATATATGCAGTTGAACCAATGGTAAGCATATTTGGAAACACAGTTATGCCTTATCTGATTGCTATTGGTATTCCTGCTCTTGTATTTATTTACACATTTATTACATTCAGAAATTATCCTCTAACAAAGGTTCGTGATGAAAAAATAAAAGCTCTAACTTTTGTTCCTGAAATCTTAGGATATATGATCATGTCCATGAAATTAGTTCCAAATCTTGAAAAAGCTGTTGAATTTGCTTCAAATCATGGTCATGGTAAGATTGCTGATGATCTAAAAAGACTATTATGGGAAGTTAAAGTAGGCATTCAAGGTTCTGTTGCTGAAGCTCTTGATCAATTAGCATATAAATGGGGAGATGTTTCAATTGAGCTCAAAAAAGCTTTAATGAAAATAAGATCATCAGTAATAGAAACTAGCGAATCTAAAAGATATGCAATCTTAGATCAAACAATAGCTGATACTCTATCATCCATTAAAAACAAGCTTGAAGATTATGCACGAGGATTAAATCAACCAACAATGACAATGTTCTATCTTGGAGTTCTTCTTCCTCTTCTTCTAATTATTGTTCTACCAGTTGGATCTGCATTCTCTGGATCTGCATTAGCAAAACCAATCTATTTAATCTTAATTTATAATATTGCAATACCGATTGCATGTATTATGTTTGCAAGAAACATTATTAGAGGAAGACCAGCAACCTATAATCCTCCGCAAATTCCCCAAAATCATCCAGACCTTCCTCCTCGTTACACAATAAAAATTGGAAAAACACCAATTAATGTATTTATTATAATAATAATCATAGGAGTTGCAATGATTGCAGGAAGCATATTCCTTCAAACAAATCTAGGAAAAACCAAAGAAAATATTTTAATTAGAGAAGGATATATTCAAGAAGGGCAAGATATATCAATGGCTAAATTTAATTGTACAACACAAGAACTTGCAAAAAAAGCAGAAGACCCAAAAGCAATGTGTGCAAGTGAAAGAGAATTTTGGCAAGATTCAAGCCATGATATAACTCCTTATTTTCTAATTTATGGAATATTAATTTGTTTTTCAATAATAATTTCTTTATTCTTATTTTCTGAAAGTTATTACAAAAGAAAAGTCCAAATTCAAACAGAAAAGATGGAAGATGAGTTTAAAGATGCATTGTATGTGATTGCAAGCAGACTTGGAGAAAATAAACCAATTGAAGATGCCTTTGCGCATACAAGAAACTTTCTTCCAAAATCATTAATTGCAAAGAATGTATTTGGGAAAGCAATAGATAACATTAGAATACTTGGGCTTAATCTTAATTCATCTTTGTTTGATCCAAATTATGGTGCACTTAAAAATAATCCATCAAACATAATTAACAGTGCAATGAGACTTATGGTTGATTCAGTACAGTTAGGAGTTTCAGTTGCTGCAAAAACACTGATGTCCTACTCAATGCAACTTAGAAATTCTGATGAAGTATCAAAAATGTTAACAAACCTAATCTCTAGTGTGACTGGTACATTATCAAGTATGGCAAAGTATATTGCTCCAATTGTTCTTGGAATAACAACAGCTCTCCAAAAAATAGTAATCTCTACTCTCACATCCATCTCAAACAGTGGTACTCTTGATGAGATGAACAACGCATTTAACTCATTTACAGCCTCAGGAATAAGTACAGGGGGGATGGATGTTTCTGGAATTAGTTCAATTGGTTCAATTGATATGGCAACTGTAAGTCAACTTGCTGGCCCAACAACCTTCCTTATCATTGTTGCAATCTATGTTATTGAAATTGTTATAATCATGACTTTCTTTACAACTATGGTTGAACAGGATAATATAACTCTTGCAAAGCTAAGAATTGCACAAACATTACCAATAGCAACCATTTTATTTATATTAACCACAATTGTATCTAACTTAATATTCTAAAGTGAATAAAACATGAATAAATTATTTAAGATACTAAAATTAAATGAGAAAGGAGATGAAGCATTTGAATCCTTTCGTTTATTAATTGCCTTTGCTCTTGCAACAGCTGTCCTTGTAATCATTATAGTAATGATTGGTAGAGTGAATAATCAATCAATAATAATTAGTACAGCAAAATTTGAAGAAGGAGTCATTTCAGCAAGTAAAGGCCCAGGAGTAACAACAGAGACACCATTTATTATAGAGGATGTTATGCTTTCTGGAATTATTTCAAAAGAAAGAATATCTAAACTTACTGGATATTCAAAAAACTGTCTTGTATTTATTACTGGTCCCGGTTTTGATAATCAAGGAGAATATGTAGAAATTAATAAAAAATTTATAAAAACAGATGTTTATGTTTATTGTGGATTTGGAGATGTAGTTCCATCGGAAATAAATATAATGACTGCCACATGTCCAACATATTGTGCGATTTATTTTAACATGAATCCACCAAATGGATTATATCCGACACAAATGAATACACAATAGAGGAAGAAATATGAATTTATTAAACAAATTAAAATGGTTTTTAATTGCAATTATCACATTAGTTATTGGATATTTTTTTGGATTAATTATTCTTGCTGTAATCTTTGGAATAATCATCTTGATTACTTTATTCTTTATATTAAGCTTGATCTTAAATAAACTAATTGACCTTGTTAAAAGTAGCTTTATGAAAAACTTAATTAAGATGATATTTGCATCTGGGATAACAGTTGGTATACTCTTAATATTCTGGAGATTACTTTTCACTCCAATTATTTTAAAATCAAGCACAACAGGAATCACATTAATCTGGGTAATATCAGCAATTCTATTTGGAACGCTCTGGAACTTTATGACAATTAGAAGAAGAGTAATATATTCTTATAAGAATCATTTATTTGATTATAAAGATTCAAAACAACAACCAGGAATACATGTTTGGGATATACTCTTTATGCTAATTATTCCAACAATAATAACTGTATGCTTTAATGTAATCTATGAAATTATCTAAAGTTAAAGGAGGAAAAAAATGAATAAAAAAACAATCTGTGTTATATTCTGGATAATATCTATAATAATACTTTTAGGAGCTGCATATTTTTTAAAGAATTTATTAACACACTATAAATTAACGTATATGCTTTTTATTATAACCATTGCAATAGTCATTTTAATTACAAATTGGATAATATATAAGTCTACTGAAAATAATCTCATTCCAAATTTTAAGATAATAATTGGCTTTGTAGCAATTATTATTTGCTTAGTTCTTTTAGTAATTTTCTTAAATTATACAAGTAAATATAATTATTATTATTTAAATCCAGTGAACCCATCAAAACTACTTCTGCAAACTCAGATTAATAATCCAGGAACTCTTACTTACGCTGGTCCTCTTAAATTCAGTAACAAATACACTTTATCTTCAGAAGCACTGTCAGAAAATACAGGTATATCTCCTGATCAGGTTAAATTTGTTACAGATCTAAATAATTTTGAGACAAATAGTGAAAATAATATTTTGAAATACATAAAATCCACAAAAGGAATTTATAAAATAGGAATTATCTGCGATTACTTTGATGATAACACAACAAATAAATTAAGTAATACCTATGGAACAGAGATCCCAAATATTAGTAATATTTCTTGGGAAGATGTAGGTACATACAACACTTGTATACTATTTCCACAGAAAGTAGAAGATATGTCTTCGATAATAGCTATGAAGGGAAAAATATTTTGTTGGGGATTAGGAATAATCATATTTGGGTTATTAATTTTTGTTAGTAGGGTATATTATAATAAAACCAAAAAAATAGATGCAACCATAGGATTCATCATACTTAGTATAACTATATTGTTGTTATTAATGTCAACAATACCTCTTATATTTTGGAGGATTTAGTTTAAAGTTGATTTAATTGCGAGAAATACATTTAAATATGTTTTGATTTAATGTTTTAATTGAAAAACATATAATATTTATGTCTATAAGGAGGACGAAAACAAATGTTAGACTTATCAAATATTTTAAAATTAAAAAATAAGAAAGGACAAGCATTCTCAACTTTCCAATTATTAATTGCAGCGGTTGTTGCTCTTGCTCTTTTAGGGGTACTTATGCCTATAATCATGAAAACACTTGGATTTGCTCAAGGAGATCCAATCTCAACTTCAAAGCAATTACTTCAAGGACAAATTGATAATCCAGGAACACTTGCATACACAGATTCTGTTGCATTTACAAATAAAAAGAAATCATTAACTGCATCAGGAATATCTGAAAACACAGGTTTATCTCCAGATCAAGTAAGATTTATTGTTGGAGACCTTGCAGATACTGATTTTCAGGAACTTGCAGATAATAAAGGTATAAATTATCTTAAATCAACAAAAGGAACATACAAAATAGGAATCATTTGTGATTATCAAAATAACATAGTTGATTCTGCAGAAGCATATACAGAAATACCAGATATTACTGCAATTACATGGGAAAGTACAGATGACATAAAAGTATGTGTTGTATTTCCAAAGAGATCTTCATAAAATCTCTTTTCCCTTTCCTTTTTATTTGTTTTCTTGCATCATATATATAGGATGAATTAAGTTATGAAAAGATTAATTTCAGATTTAAAGTGTGCTCTTAAAGAGAATAAAGGCCAAGCAGAATCTAATACTCTTTATATGCTCCTAATTGTTGTTATTGTTGCTATAATCCTAATTGCTGTTGTTAAACCTATGTTTAATAATTCTGTTAAGGCAAGTGCAAAGAAAGCAGCTCTTCCATCAAACACAGTTACTGGTGGAACAACAGGTACAAACTAATTTATCTATAGCCTTTTTAGATAAAAGAAAACTAATTTAAATACTTCTTATTATATTTTAGTATATGATTTCAAGTGAAGAGTTAAGAAAAGGGCAAGTTAGTGCACCTTTTGAAGTTCTTGTTGCTGTTATCGTAATGGGTTTTGTTATATTAGCAGGTACTTATGCACTAAAAAACTTATCTGAAAACACATGCCTTGGAGATAAGAGAAAAGAAATGGGAGATCTTGTTTCAGCATTAAGAGATGTTGTTCTTGGCTCTGATCTAACTTTTAGAAACATAACCTTTCAAACAAAAGCTTGTTTTGATGCAAAAGCAGAAAGCATTCAACTTAATGCATATAATGAACAAAGCAAGTGTACTGCTTATTGTGGAAGCGGGGTTAGTTGTGTTCTTTTAGAATATATTTATAATGATGATGCAAAAAAAGAAAGAAAATATCCAATTCCTCCAATCTGTACTGGTCTTCCACCAACAATAAACTTTAGTAAGGATAAGGAAGATTGTGGAATAACAGAGGAAGATCCTTGGGTTCTTGTTGACCCAATTAATGATGAGATAATTGAACCAGGAAGATACAGATTATTTAGGGCAGAAACAACAAGTGGTTCTACAACTTCAAATTTCTGTTTATTAAAAAACAAATAAAGCTAATGGTAGGTGTTAAGATTAAATGATTGAATTTACTTTATCCAAGCTCAATCTATTAATATTTGTTACTGCTATTGCTGCAATTGTATTATTCTTTATGACCACAGTCTCATCAAATCTTATGACAAGACAAGGTTTTGAACTTGCATACAAGACAGGAAAGGAATTAAAAGCAGGAATTGATTCAGAAAGTTTTTGCACTATTAAGTACATAGATCTTCCAGTTAAATTAAAAACAAATGAAAGTCTATCATCCTTGTATTCGATCCCATATATTATGAATATATCAACACATGCCTTTGATCCAATAGAAAAATATGAAAACAAATTAGTTATTACAATCCTAAATCAAAAGAAAACTAAAATACTTGCAGCTTATGATGTTGATTATAATGGAGAAATTACCTTCATAAATGCATTTAAAAAAGATATAAATCCAAGATATTATGAAACAGTAGAAAATTGGAAAACAAATACTGAAAATATTGATTTTGTTCCAACAAGAGAAGACTCAATAGATACAACCATTTTATTTATTAAGAAAGTACAAAATAATAAAAATTATTATTATATGTTACCATGTTCAAAAAAATATGGATATAGAACTTGCTTGTATTATTTAATGGATCAAATATATCCAGAAAACAAAATAAACACAAACCCAGAAGTGAATGTAAATTGCATAGAAATTGAAAAAGATCTAATTACAACATCAAGTTAAATGAGATGAATTTAAATGGTAAAAACAAAAAAGGGATTTATTGGAGCAATTGGAGATGATCTCCCAAGCTTAATTCCAATATTTCTTGGTCTGATTATTTTCTTTGCAGTATTCTTAAGTTCCTATAATACCTATAAAACAAATACAGGTCTTTATTCACTTGAACAAGAAGCAATCTCAATTTCAATGATTTTAAAATCAGAACCACTTATTTCTGATTATAATATATTCATGAAAACATGTAATAAAGTTAGCACTAATAAAAAATGGAATGCATTTATTGTTGATCTTCCTCTTGATGTTAATCAACAAGAAGTATTAAATATAAACAATATTAATCAACTTTATGGTCAACAAATAAAGATTTTTATTGATGATCCACAAAAAAAATATATCTGTGATAATAATCTTGAGAATCTTACATACATATTAAACATAAATGATTCAATAACCAAAAAAATAACTTATCTTTATCCAATAACCTTACAAGATGGAAAATATGCAAAACCCGCAAGATTGTATGTAGTTGTTTCTGAAGAACAAAAAGATGTATGAATATGTTAAATATACTTAATATAATTAATAATAGACCTAAAGGTCAAGCAGCAATTACTGATGCACTCTTTTTCCTAACCATAATAGTTACTCTTTCAATATTATTATTTAAGTTTTCATCCACCTATGGAGATAGAATTGATCTTGCAACTTCAAACCACTATTTCAAAGAATATTCTAATTCCGCAATGAAAACTATATTTTATTCAGAGGTACCATTGGATTATTCTCTTGATCTTGAAACTGCAAAAGAGGTTGATTATTTAATGACATCAATTAAAGCAGATTACTTTAAAGATGGGGTGATTGGAAAGAAGCCTACTGGCGTCTCTGGAGATGATCATCAACACATTAATAAAATATCTGCACAAGACGGAGATGATATTGCAAAGTATAACCTATATCACACCATTAAAGCTGTTATGTATCCTCTTCCAACTTATGATTATGTTTTTTATTTATATAATCTTAATAAAGAAAGATTTGAATTTGTCCTAATTAAAATTACTGATTTTGGAGAGGCTGAGCAAAGCACAAATTATCAAGTAACATACGAAGAAGAACCTATTCCAAAATATTATTTATGTAACCCTACTAGCTATTCTAAGATTAGAGCCTTAGTTGAAAGGGTTAATAGAGTATACGCATCATCAATCCCTCTACAGTTTGTAGTAAACAACGCAGATAAACAAATTAACAATACATTTGCAACCTGGGCAGCAACAACATCAATTCAACCAACAGACTTAATATCCGATGATATGGGTTGTATAGAAATTGATGATGAAGAAATTAAAAACGAAGCATCTTTATATCCTTTAATGGATTAAAATTTAAGTCCAAGATCATCAGAATCATCTTCTTCATTATCCAATAAATCAGAATCATCTTCTATTAATAATTTTGAAATATCGTTCTTCTTTGTTGTTTGCTCTTTTGATTTTGAGGTTTCCTTTGATTTTGGTTTTTCAATTTCTTTCTCTTTATCTTTTTTTATTTTTTCAGAAAGTTCTTTGTTCTTTGCTTTCGTTAATTCTTCTATCTTGTTTTCTTTCTCAATTTGAACAAAAAGATCATCAACAATTAGTTTTAGTTTATCTCTATCAACTATTACATCTGATTCATCTTCAATTTGCTTTTCTATAGTATTTGATCTAACTCTATTGATTGAGCTTGCTCTATAATGTTTACTTACTGTGCTCTTTACAACTTGTTTTTCAACATCAATATTATTATCTTTTAATTCATCATAAATCATATCAGCAATATTATCAAGATCAGGATTAATTACCTCTGACATATCATCAAGAACCTTGTTTATTAATTCCTTCTTGTCTACTGATACATTTGCTGGTAATATTTTTTCAATTTTTGTTTTTGAAGAACTAGTTGGATTATTAGAAATCTCATCAATTGGACTGGAACTATATACAATTTCCCCATCAACAATCTTTCTATAATGCCTTTTTTCTCTTCTATTTAATGTATTTGCATCCATAATTATCAAATTTAGTATATAACAGGTATATAATAATCCTTTTAAATGTTTCAATTATAAATATAATATATATTTTTACTAAAAAAGGAATTTATAATGATTGATACTATTCTTAACTATGTTTGGTTTGTTCTTAAATTATTAGTATTGTGTATTGTTTTATCAATCCCAATACTTATTTTAACATACATATTCAAAGGTTGGTTTGAAAGATCAAAGAAAAGCTTTTTATTTAAACTATCTTTAATAACTTATTTTATTTCATTTATTGGAATATGCTTACTCTACTTTATTCCAATAATTAATACAGGGCTAGGAGAAGGATATATCTTCTGGAATTATATAGTATTCATTTTATTACATCTTCTTTGGTTCATAATTATAAATATTTTAATTACTGCTATCATAATTATATTTGGAATGATTGCAAAGGGTATATATGATGCTTTCATTAAAAATACAAAAAGAAAAGCAAAAAATATAGCTATTAAATATCTTTGGATAAGCCTAATAATTACTTGGGTAATTATTTTTATAATTTATATAATATTCCCAAAATTAATTGCAATGTTATTATTTTTAATTTATTTATCATAAATAAGAAACGGATGATGAGAAATAATGAAAGACTTGGATATCAATAAAATAATCACTGTAGTATTTCTTCTATTGTTTTCAACAGGTGTATTTGCATACAATGTAGATTATGATAGATTAAACCCAACAGTAACTAACTCAACTATCTTCTTTGCAGATTCAACAACAAACATAGGAGATGAAGTTAATGATTTCGGAGGTGGGTGTTATACAGAAACTCTTCCAAAGGAAAGTGTTGAGAAAATATGGAATGATATTCTTGTTAATGGTTTTAGAATTGATAAACTCTCATCAAACATTGATGCAAACCCAAACAGGGAAACATTAGATAAAAATCAAGTCTTATTAACTGATTCTTCAACAAAGAGTGGAGATGTTGTTGTAAAAAGAGATATGCCCTCACAAATTATGGACCCTCTTGAAACACCAGGTATACTTGGAGAGGTTTGTGCAGGTCCTTATTCATATTCTATAGATTTAAATTCAACCTTAAGAGTTGGAAGATGTAAGGATAATAACACAGCTTGTTATCTTTCAAGTGGTGGATTGTTTAGACAGAATGGAAATGAAGGTTTTTGGAAAGAAACACAAACAGTTGGGCAAGATATGCTTGATATGCTTGGTGTTAATAAAGTTAAAGAATTAGCAGGAGAGATTATTAATTCAGATCTTAATTATAATACAAATGTTGATTTAGGAATGTTCTCAGAAATGTCTGTTGAAGAACTTGCTTACTTCAATCAAACACAACTTGCTGAAGCAAATAGAACATCAATAGATATCCAAAAAACAAATCTAATATTAGACAAAGCAATAAAAAATAGTTATAAAACAGATACATTCAACGTAAGCATGGAAACTACTTGCTCAGGAGAAAACTGTTACATAAATGTTTATTCTTTATTTGATAAAGTATTTAATCAATATTTTTCTGCAGACCTTGTAATATCCTCTGCATCCCCCCTTTTATGGAAAGCAGCAAGTGGAATCTTTGGAGGAGGAGCTGGGATTTTAAGAAAGTATACAGGAATAGACAACATTAGTCAAAACATGGTTGGGAAAGATAAATTTTTCAAGAAAGGTGGGTTTGTAGATAATATACTAAACAATAGAAACAATCCTCTTAGAGCAATGAATAATGCTGCTGAGCTAAAAACTGCATTAAGAGATATTGATTCATACTCAACATTACTTGCAGAAAAGCAAGTTAAGAACCTTAAAAAATTACAAAGATACGAATTAGAACCAGTAATGAATGATTATGTTAAGGTTCTAAAGGACAAAGGACAAATTGATTCTCTAAAGAAAGAATTCTTTGAAGGCGGCAAATTTGCAAAATTAAATAAAGCTCAAAAAAGAATATTCTTTGAAGTTGCTCAAGATTATCATGATCAAATAAAAATAACAAAAACAATTATTTCAAGTCTAAAAGAAGATCCAATATATGCAAGTGCATATGAAACCGCAAGAAAAGAGCTTCTTGATATATCTACTGGAGCTACTAGACCAGGAACAACAATTCCAAAAGACATGACTGATTTCTATAAAGCATTAACAAAGGAACAATACAAAGCACTTGAAGACAATACTAAACAAATAAACAAACTTGCAAAAGATTGGGATGATTATTCAAATTCACAAATACCTTGGAAAGAAGGACAAAGCAATCTTAAATCAATAACTGAAAGAAAATTTTATAAGCAAGAATTAAATCCTAATTCAGGAGCTCTAGAAAATAAAGAATATCTAATGAATAAAGTTAAGCCTACAGATCAAGGAAATCCAATTAAGATTACAGAAACTGGAGGAGGAGGAAAGGAAGCATTTATCCCTGCTGGTGGAGGCAAGGGAACACTTCTTGATAAAAAAAATACATTTGTAAACGAAAAAGTAACTGTTAACTTTGCAGATGGTCCACAAGAAATTACAAAATACGTACCATACGTTGAAAAAGTTGATGCTGTAAAAGGAGGAACCTTCTTTGCGGATCAATTACAAGCATTCAAATCAATGCCTAATGTATACATCGAATACAAAAGTGTAAGTGGAGCAATGAAGAAAGTTAGAGCAACAGATCTTTTAGAAATAGACCTTGATCCTGCATATAATTCATTTAATTGGTATCCAATTAAACTACAACCAGATGATGTTATTAAATATGGTTATGATCCAGTTGAACTTTCAACAGATTTCTCAAAAACAGTAGACATACGCTTTGGAAATATGGACGTTGTATCTGGAAAGGGCATGGAGCTTATGCAGAATCAAGGATGGGTTTCAGGAAAGGGAATTAATTGGATTAATCAAAAAATGAAAGCAATGGATGTAACTAATTTTAAGAAAAGTCCATTAAACATACTTGCTAATCCATTGAAAGCATATGCCTATAATATTATTTATTGGGAAATAAAGTCTGGTGCAATTCACAATCCACTTGGACTTGATATGTTCGAAGATTATTCAATGTACAGAATACCAGACACATACACAGCTGTTTTAATTAAACCAGGAGAAACTGGAGACATATATAATGATGCTTATGTTGATTTCTTTGCAAATGATGGGTCTGATCAAGGGGACTTATTTGAACAATATTTCAATTCAATGTTATTCTGGATTGTTAAAATCGCAAAAGAAGGATTATACAATTGGGATATAGGAGCAGCAGAAAGTGTAAGCAATTGGATAAAAGAATTTACTGAAAATCAGATTAGAAGAAGCTCAGTTGATGATATTGTTTTATTAACTGATGCAGAAAATGGTGGGTGTACAAGCTCATGTACTGTGAAGATTGGAGACGGAAAAGTGCTTGAGAAAAGAACTATAGACAACTCGATGCTTCTTGATGCAGAAAAAGAGAATGATATATTTATATCTGATTCAACACCAAGTAATCAAGAACCAAACACAACAATACCAACTATTGAAAAATTAAACATAGTTATGTCTGTTCCTAATGGGGTAAAAACACCAAACTATGTTCTTGAAAATACAACATCAAAAAACATAAAGGATGAAGGACAAACATTGATTACTTTTTCTCATCATACAAACTATGATGGAACAATTGCAGGAGAAACTACAAAGGATCCTATAAACCTTGCTCAAGCAAATAATGAAGAAACAACTTGTTCAGCAAAGATCAGAGATCTTGAATTACTTGGAGTGCCAATTGGTTGGACTGTTAATTGGACAGGAAAAACATATAGAGCAGGAATGGTGTCTGCAATTTCTAGTAATCTTGCATACTATGTATTATCAGCTCCAAGCCATCGTATGATGATGGGTATGGTTGTAGGAGATATTTTACCACAGATGTTAATCATACCTGAAATAAATAATTGTGTTGATGATGAAGAAGGATACTATACACACATCTTTGTAGCAAAAGAAGAATATGAAAGAATAGAGAAGGATCCAAAGAATAAGATTGGAGACATGGTTTCTAAAGGTGCAGATGGAGTTACTCAAACATTAGCAGGAATTACAAGTGGAACTAAGCTTCAAGATGTTGTTCAAGCAGGAGCTAAAGAAGTTAAAGATCTTGCAGAAAATAATCTAAAAGATAATCCAATTGTTCAAGCAAGATTTGAAACAATTAACAGCACAACAGGTTCTCTTGAAGGTAAGCTTTTCTTCTTTGAACTTGGAAAAGATTCAAGTTGTAGAGCAAGTGGGTACAACGATAAAGGTGTTGAACATCTAATAGATTCAAAGACTAATCAAACACTTGTGATTGACAAGGAAAACGGTGAACTTGCATTGATTGATGAAAAAGGAAATAAAAACATAATTATTCCATCAGAGAAAAAGGACTTTGTAAGATTAATTGCAACTAACTTAGGTATTCCTGCAAAAGTAATACCACACAAGATAAGTTACATACCTGTTCCTGATACAAATTCTCCAATGTTTACAGTTGATGTTTATGGTAATCTTACAATAGAAGATAAAGATGTTCTATCTTGTTTAAAATCTAATTATAATTCACAAACTGGATTAACAATGGAAGGATCTGTTCTAACTGATTATCTTGGTCCAGTAAAAATGATCACAGATAGTAATCCAATTGATCCAACCACTCAATATGATCTTATACCTAAAGGACTTCTTGGAACCACTGAAATCGTAGCAGAAGGAAATCCAAGAAAGATTGCAACTGGTGCTGGTGCAAAAGCAGTAATCATGGGTAATCGTATGACAAGATTAAGCCCTGTTGATGGTAAAACAGAAGGGGTTGGTCAAAATGTAGCTATCCAGTTTGAAAGAGGGCAGCTAATTTATAGTGGAGAGAAAAACAGTTATATCCTTTGGGTTGAACAAACAGCAGTAATACACCAAAGTGAGGTCGCTGGACTTAAAACAAAGCTTGCAAAATACACAAATGATCAAGGTTGTGAAGAGATTGCACTTGATTTCAAAGTTACTCCAAAAGAAGGGGATGGAGAAGCAATAAAGAAAGCAGACACAATGAACACTGCTCTTGAAAACGTTGGTCCATTCCAGATGTTTGATACCTCAACTAAATCATTCATTTTCTATACCACACCTGCACCAGAATGTGAAAAAAGATTAAAAATCATTGATAAACTAACTGGTGAAGTAATAACTGATCAAGCAATAACTGATATTGTTGAAACCCCTGATGGAATGATAGTAACAACTGCTGATGGACAACAACATAGCTTTGCATTCTCTGCTGAGGATGGAGTACCTAAACTTAAATATAATGATGAAACACAAACTCTTTTATCAGCACAAGGAAAGAATGGTGCCTTCTATTATGATCCAAACACAGGAAATTGGTATACAGAAAATGGGCATCTAATCCCATTCAATCCAGAGTACAAGGATGGAATCATGTACAAGACCGGCGAAGATGGAAAAGTTTATGGAACACCAAATGAAAACCTAATGAAAATAAATATTGGTGGTTCTGGAACTACAGGGAAAGGATTTAATATTCCTCTAACTCCAGAAAAAACAGGAATTGCAATCATGTATGTTTCTGTGATTATGTTTGGATTAGCTGCAATATTTATGTTGATTGATCCAATTAATAGAAAAAAGAAGAAAAAATAAAACTTCTTCTTTTTTTAAAATCTTTTTCTTAAAATATATATATTTATAAAGTATTTCTAAGTAAATTATATATAAATTATTTAATAGTGATGCAATATGTCAAGATTAGAAGATTATGAAGAATCAAGAAGAAATAATTATAATTATCTTCTTGAGAAAAAGATAGAACCTTATCCTTATGAATTTAATAGAACACACACATCAAAAGATATTAAAAATAAGTATAATACAATTGAAATGGATACATATACGAACGAAGATGCATCCTATTCTGGACGATTATTACTTTATAGAAATATTGGAAAAATAATCTTTCTTGATCTATATGATTCATTTGGAAAAATACAAGTAGTCGCAAAAGAAGATACTCTTTCAAAAGAGGATTTTGATTTACTACAACATGTTGACACTGGAGATATACTTGGGGTAAGTGGAAAAATATTCAAAACAAAAAGAGGAGAGCTTTCTATTGAAGCAAAAAATATATCTTTCCTCTCAAAAGATTTTCTTCCTCTTCCAGATAAGTTCCATGGACTATCAGATACAGAACTAAGATATAGAAAAAGATATTTAGATCTAATGACTAATCAAGATGTAAAAGATGTATTTTACAAAAGAGCAGAAATACTTTCAATCATAAGAGAGATTTTTGCTAAACATGGATTCATTGAAGTTGAAACTCCACTTCTTCAACCACTTTATGGTGGGGCTAATGCAAGACCATTTGTAACTGAAAGCTTTGTTTGGAAGAGAAAGTTATATCTATCTATTTCTCCTGAACTTTACTTAAAAAGATTGTTAGTTGGTGGATTTGATAAAGTATACACTATTTGTAAGAATTTTAGAAACGAAGGTGTTGACAAATCCCACAATCCAGAGTTTACAATGGTTGAAGCTTATGAAGCATACAAAGATTATAATTCAGCAATTGAATTAATTGAAGAGATCTATGAAACAATTGCATTAAAATTATTCAATACAACAAAAATAACATATCAAGATAAAGAGTATGATTTTAAAAGGCCTTGGAAGAAACTAACTATGAAACAAGCATTACTTGAATTTGCAAAAGTTGATGTTAATAAACTTACTGATAATCAGATTAAAGATATGCTTAATGAACATAAAATAGTTATTGATGATTATAAGAGAGGATTAGGAATATCTGAACTGTTTGAAGTATTATGCGAAGATCATCTTTCTGGACCTATCCATATAATAGATCATCCTAAAGAAACAACTCCACTTTGTAAACTACATAGAAATGATAAAACTTTAATAGAAAGAAATGAACCATACATAAATGGAATGGAATTAGCAAACATTTATTCAGAGCTTAATGATCCAAACATTCAAGAACAACTCATGTATGAACAAAAAGATCAAGGAAGAGCAAAAGGTGAAAACCATCCAGTTGATACTGATTACATTGAATCATTAAAATATGGTATGCCACCAGCTTATGGAATTGGGTTTGGAGTTGATAGATTAGTAATGCTTTTCACAAATTCACAAAATATAAGAGATGTAATATTATTCCCAATGCTTCGTGAAGAAGATAGAAGAGAAGATTCTGAAGAAAAAAAGTGATAAGAAATATGACAAAAAGATGCGTTAAATGTAATAAAGAACTAATAACTGATAATGAAATCTATTGTTCTGGTTGTAAAGCAGCAATCAAACAAAAAATTGAAAATATACAGAGATTAGATAAATTTAAAAAGGCATAACTGTATATATATATTATTAAATTATTAGTTATTTTTCATGAAATATGGAATAGGGAAACAAAAGTGATACAATATGGTAAATAAATGTATTGAATGTGGACGAATTATTGATTCAACCAGAATCTATTGTAAAGGTTGTGAAGCAAAAATTAAAGAAAGAATTAAAAAAAGAGAAGAAACACTTACTAAAATAAATAATGCTGATTTCTTTGAAAGACAAAGACTAAAATAAAATAATTTTGTCTTTTGATTAGATAAATATTAACTAATCTAACTCTATTTTTATTAGAACATAACTATATATTATGTTTGGTGAAACTATATTATTGGTGCTAAAAGAACATGAGATATATAATTAATTTATCTAGATTTGTATCTATTAATGAAAAAAAAGAAATAATGCAAGAGATGAAGAGACAAGGAATTGATGTTAAACCAGATCCCTGGTCTTCTCTTAGATTAATTACTGACAGACCTATCTTCAATAAGCCTTATATCTCAAATATTATTGAACTTAAAGAAACTTTTTTTCCAAAAACAATATCTGAAACCATTGAGCATCTTAAGAAATATGATGTAAAAGATATTAATACAAAAATCTGGGATAATGTCCCGTTCCATAGAAAAGCAATTGTTGATAGATTTCTTAAAAAAGCAAAATTTAAGAAAACAGGAAAAACAATATATATTGAAGCAAAACCAGGAACAAATAGACCAGAACCAGAAGTAAGACTTGGAATTGTGCTTGTTCAAAGAGAGCCTATATTACTTGATAATAGGACAAACGTGAAAGTATCCACTAAAGAAAAACAATTGTTGACAAAAAATAATAATATTTCTCTTTATCCTGATCTATTGATTGAATCCCCAAAAACAATTGGAGAAATATCTGATTTTGTTAGATTATCAAAAACATTTAAGATGAAAGTGTTTATATCAACCTTAAATGATCCAGATTGTACAAGAGCAATTGCAGAGTTCAAGAATCTTAGTTCATTTGAGAAAGCAAATGTTGAAATAATTCAATTTTCTGATGATCTTAAGAAAGAATACACTCTTGTTGGATTCTCTTTGTGGGGTAAAGATAATCTATCTTCTTTAAATAACCTTAAAACTGATTCAAAAAAACTTCTTTTTCTTTTTGGAAATGAAAAAAGAGGCTTAAAGAAGAACACAATGGATATGTGTGATAAAGTAGTTAAAATAGGCGAAAACTCATCAGAGCCATTAAGAGCAACTCAAGCAGCTGCTTTTGGTTTGGGATACATATTTAAAAGATAAAATATCACTCAAAAACCTTATAAACCTATTTCTCTACTATATAAGTATATTTTAAATTATAAAAAAGGATGTGATGATATGGGAAAAACCCCTAAACCAAAAAAAATCGTAAAACCAAAAAAGAGTAAAATTGAAAAGAAAGAAATCTCAGATCAATGGATGAATGAAAGTGCACCAAAACATGCATTCTTATCTCAAAAAATGCCAGGTGTTATAAGATTAAATACTGCACTTAGTTCATCTGGTCTTTCAACAATGAAAAGATTACTTTATTGGGAACTACTTACAAGTAGAAGCATAATAGAAGGAAGGGGAATTGAATTTACAGAAGCAATGAATGCAATTTCAAGATTTAAAACAAACACACGTAATCTTAAATTAACAGATAAACAAATTGGAGATCTTATTAGAAAGGCACATGGAAATATTGAATTTAAGAAGGAATTACTTAAAAAATTCAATTGCATATAACTAATATTATTCAACAGTTACTGATTTTGCGAGATTCCTTGGCTTATCTATCTCGCATTCTCTTTCATCAGCAACCAAATAAGCTAAAAGTTGCATGATTACAACATTTACAAATGGAGAAAAGAAAGTAGGAACGTTAGGAACATAGATTACGTGATCTGTTATTTTTTTTATGCTTTCATCTCCCTCTGTTGCAATTGCAATCACCTTTCCTCCTCTTGCTTTTATTTCATTAATATTCGAAACAACCTTTTCATAGTTTTGATCCTTGTTTGCAATCACAACAAGAGGCATATTATTATCAACTAATGCAATTGGACCATGCTTCATCTCTGCTGCTGGATATCCTTCTGCATGTATATAACTAATTTCTTTAAGTTTAAGTGCACCTTCGAGAGCAATTGGAAAATTAATTCCTCTTCCAAGATATAAACAATTATTTGATTTTGCAATCTCTTTTGCAATAACTTGAATTTTTTCACAAGCTTTTAAAGAAAGTTTAATATATTCTGGTACTCTTGTTAGATAGTTTATGAATTCATTTATCTTTTCTTCATTCATTGTTTTTATTCTTTTGGATATATACAAAGTAATTAAGTACAGACATATCAATTGATTAGTGAATGCTTTAGTTGATGCAACCCCAATCTCTGGACCAGCTCTTGTATACACCCCACAACAAGATTCTCTTGCAATGGTTGAACCAACAACATTAACAATTCCAACAGTTTTTGCACCAAGATCCTTTGCTTTTCTAAGAGCAGCAAGAGTGTCTGCTGTTTCTCCAGATTGGGAGATAACAATAACAAGAGTATTCTCATTAATAATTGGGTCTCTATATCTAAATTCACTTGCATAATCAACCTCAACAGATATTCTTGTATATTTTTCAAGAATAAACTTTGATATTAATCCTGCATGCCAAGAGGTACCACAAGCAACAATTACAATCTTATTTATATTTTTTAAATATTTACTAGTTAGTGTAAAATCAATCCCTCCAAGTTTTGCATCCATATTCTTGAAATCAATTCTTCCTGAAAGAGCTTGAGAGACAACATCTGGTTGTTCGAATATTTCTTTTAACATGAAATGTTTATATCCACCTTTTTCAATTTGATCAAGAGACATTCTTACTTCTTCTATTTCTCTATCTATTTTCTTATTAAGGTCTATAAGAGAATTAATCGTATATCCATCTCTCGTAATATCTACAACCTCATCATCTGATAAGTAAACAACCTTTTTTGTATATTCCAAAAGAGCAGAAACATCGGATGCAACAATATATTCACCATGATTATTTCCAATACCAAGAACAACAGGAGAACCACGTCTTGCAACTATTATCTCTTGCTTATCTTTGTGCATAACAAGTAATCCAAATGTTCCAACTACTCCAAATAATGCTTTAATGACTGCATCCTTTAGATTTCCGTTATAGAACTTTTCAATTAAGTGAGCAAGAACTTCTGAATCAGTATCACTTATAAATTCATGTCCTTCTGAGATCAATAACTTTCTAATTGATTCATAGTTTTCAATAATTCCATTATGAACAATAGAGATTGAAGATGAACAATCAAAGTGAGGATGCGCATTTCTCTCATTAGGAACACCATGAGTTGCCCATCTTGTGTGTGCAATTCCAATAGTTGATTTTAGATTAAGTTGATTAAGTTTAGTTTCAAGTTCTGTGATTTTGCCTTTTGCTTTAATTGTTTTAAGTTCACCATTAATAGACACTGTTATTCCACAAGAATCATAACCTCTATATTCTAATCTATATAATCCTTTAATGAGAATAGGAATTGCATCCTCTTCTCCAATATATCCAATAATTCCACACATAACCAAATATATTACTAAGAAATAGATTTATAAAATCTATTTTTTAATTAAATTTTGATTGATTAAAATAATTAAAGTAATATGCAATAAAATTGTGTGCAGAATGTGCAAGTGCAATTAACAACAAGTTTGGATAAATCATATACATTGTAGCAAGAAGAATACCTTCAAGAAAAACTAATAACATATCAACAATTGTATGTTTATAGATTACATGTATTAACACAAACAACAAAGCATTAATAAGTACAACAACTATTGCTGATATAAAGATATTATGTAACAAAGGAATTAAGAAAGATCTAAACAAAAACTCTTGTAAGAAACTTATTGGAATAAATCCCCAAAGAAGATGTTGATTAGTCCACCAATTTATTTTATGATCCCTCTTCAATATGTTTCTTGATATAACAATTAACAAGATAGAGATTGCAATTGTGAATATTACATAAGGTATTATGTCTTTTACAAAATTATCAAGCCTGAACCCAAGATCAGCAAGAGTCCAATTCTCAAGAAGTACAATATTTATAGCAATAATGGTTATTCCTGTTAATGCATAGAATCTATACTTATATTTAACAAGATTAAAATAGAATAATAATGGTGGGATAACAAATAAACAAATAATTGTTAATATGTCTATTACTATTGGGTTATATATTATCATAGAAGATTCAAATTAATGTTATACTATTATATTATTTTAATGAAATAGATTTATAAATAGATTATATCTATTTAAAAAAGAAAAGAAAAAAGTAGTTAAATCAAATTAACTACAATTTGCATTACTTGTTGAACCTGTTCCATCATACCCAAACCCAGGAGCAGGAGTATCACTTGATAATACTGTATTACACTCTGTGGGTGGGGTTGTGAAGGTTGAACAAATTCTGTCCAAGATTCCTTGTGAACTTCTTGGCATATTGTTTATTTTTATTCCATTAATTACAGTTGTTGGAGAACCCTGTACTCCATAAGTCTGATTCTCGGTATCATATATTGCAAACTGCGGTTGATTTGCAGTAAGACCATATGTAGTATCAGTTTCTGTAATACATGCATCCAATACACTTGCATCAAATCCATACTTTGTAACACATCTATCACTATTTGAATCCTCTAAGAAACAACCTAAATAATCATAAAATTGAGTAGGATATTTTTGTTGAATACAATATTGATTAATTTGTTCATTTGTTTCCTCTTCTCCATGTAAGGTATAATTAACGAATTTAACTTGAATATCAGCCTTATCTTTTAATAGATTAACAACAGGAAGAAGCCCCTTTTCAATCTGTGTACCATATGGACAATGTGACATTACATAGACATCAACTTTTGGTTTATCTGCTTTTGGAATAGATTCAGCTTCTGCTTGTGCGTTTGCATCAGCTTCTGCTTTGAGTTTAGCAAGCTCTGCCTTATAGATTGGTGCTCCACCAGGAATAAAAACGATCTCTCCATCAATTGATGTAAAGATATTCATATCCTGTCCTTGAACATTAATTGAAACATTAACAAGCCCTCTTTCGAGAGTTGAATTATTTAATATTATTCCTGTAACTGGAAAGTTATCTTCAAGGAATTTAACTGTTTCCTGACCAATAAGGTTTGCATCGGGCGTTATTGAACAAGAATCTACATTTTCATCAACAACAGGTGTTGCTTTACCTGAGGTTAAGAAAAGAACAAAAAATAGAATGAATGCAATTGCAAAAACAATTGTTGTTATCTTCCAAATCTTATCACCAAAGATACATTTTCGTGCATGATGTGTTTCATGATGAACATGTTCTTCTTTTGATTCATGATGTTTTGCATGATGTTCGGTCTTTTGTGTCATAATTATACCCCTTTAAATTATTTTATTAAAATAAAATTAGATTTTGTGTTGAATCTAATATATAATATATATAAAAAGATTTAAAAATAAGAAGCATTAACTTAGGAGAGCACAAAAAACTATCTTCTAAGTAAATTCTCTTATCTTCTCTAAAGTATATCCTGCATCAAGAAGTTCTGCTTCACTATATCCTGCTTCCTTTAAGTTCTGAAGTGAATATCCAACCTTCTTTAGTTCTTTGGAACTAAAACCAAGAGCTCTGATATCCTTTGCTGTATAATGAACAACTCTTAATAATCTTAATCCAATCCCAAGATCAAATACCTCGCTTGCTGAATAACCTGCATTATGTAATTCTCTTATTGTATACCCTGCATCATACAATTCACTAGCTAGATATCCAGCTTTTCTCATTGAAGATGAAGAAAACCCAACTCTTCTAAGTTCTTTAACAGAATAATATCCTCTTAGATCAACAGGAGTATATCCAGCTTGAGACATTTCTCTTGCTGAATAACCAGCTTCATAAAAATTCTTAACAGGAATAGACAATTCACTAAATTCCTTTGCTCTGTATCCTGCAAAAAACAATGTTGCTAAAGAAAAACCAACTTCATATAATTCTTTTGCTGTGTATCCAACTGAATGGAATTGCTTTGCTGTATATCCAACTGTGATTAGATCCTTTGGAGAAAAGCCTGCTTTTCTTAACTCATGTAAACTATATCCTTCTAAATGAAGATTAAGAGCAGAAAACCCTGCTTCTCTAAAATCAACAAGAGTATATCCCATTCCAAATAAATTTGAAATAGAGCATCCTGCTTTATATAAATCCAAAAGACCATAACCCCCTTCTTTAAGTTGAATACAAGTAATCCCTTCATCAAATAATTCTTTACTTGTAAATCCGTCCTTGTAAAGATCATTTATTGAGTATCCTAAAGAGAGTATATCATTAATTGAATAACCTAAATATCTTAATTCTCTTGGATTAACTTTATCCTTAGAAAAAGATTCCATATCAATAAGATCTTTGATATCATATCCTCCTTCTCTTAATTCCTTTAAAGTTACTCCTGCTTTATAAAGTATTATTGCTTTAACTTTTGCTTTATAAAAATCAGAAACACTTACACCATTTGCAAGGAAACTCTTAATTGTAATTCCTGAATCAATAAGATCATGCAATGTATATCCATTCGAATAGAATGTTTTTAAACTAAATCCAGATGAATAGAGTTGTTTAATTGTAAATTTACTTGAAATGAATTGTTTTAATGTGAATCCAACTTTTCTTAATTGAGAAATAGTAAATCCAATCTTGTATAATTCTCTTAATCCATATCCCGCTTTCTTTAATTCTTTTAAAGTAAATATTTTCTTTAAATCTTTTAAGCTAAGTTTAGCTCTTTTTAATCTACTTATAGTATAACCTAGCTTCTTTAGTTCTTTTAAATTATACCCAAGAGAAATAACTAGCTTAAGATTATAGCAAGATAATAGTTCCTTTAAGGTATAGCCTGCTTTCTTAAGAGAATTAATAGAAACACCTGCATTTTTTAATCCTCTTGCAGTGTATCCTGCATCTCTTAAATCTCTTGGTGAATATCCATTATTTATTAGTTTTTTAATTGTAAATCTCATTCTTGATAGAACTTTATTTTTAACTTTTCCCCTCTTCAAAATACTTAATGCTTGTTTTAAACCTACTTTTGCATTAACTATATGTTTAATTGTGATTGGTTTAATTACATACCTATTTCTAAAAATTGCTTTTGATGATTGCTTTTTAAGTTCTTTAATTATTCCTGTTTTTGATAAATTTAATTTAACTTTCTTTGAAACCATGATCAAAACCCCCTAATTAAGCAAAGACAATAAAATAATTAATTAATGTTACTTAGATAATATAATTATATTAAATATAGTTTAAATATGTTTGTTTTTTCAGAAAAAAGAGGTATTTTTATTTATTTTCTGTTAATAATATATAATAAAGAAGGAATAACTATGACTACAAACACAAACGAGATTAACTCAAAAGAATTGCTTTTTAAGTTATCAAAGAACTATTCAGAAGATGTTTTAGCAGAGAGATTTATAAAACAAATAATGCAAGAAAGATCAATGAAATATCATCCCCAAAAACCAGAATTTAATCATCTTAAAACTGTTGTTAAAACAGTATCTAAGTATACAAAAAACAAAGAAGTAATTATTGCTAGCTGGTTACATGATGCTGTTGAAGATAAATATATAACCTATGAACAGATTGAAGAATACTTTGGAAAAAGAGTAGTTTATCTTGTATATGAACTTACTTCAGATAAAACAATAATTCAGATAATAGGAAAAACAGAATATCTAACCAATAAAATAAACAATATGACTGATAATGCATTATTAATTAAACTTGCAGATAGACTAGATAATGTTTCTGATCTTAAAATTACAGATAAACCAAATCGCTTCGCGATTTAATAGTTATCGGGAGCCCTTATCTGCACATAAATGTGCAGTATTATGAGCGGGCTCCCTCGCATGTATTAATTTACGTGCAACAATTTGTACTTTTTTTGACCTTCTTCGATA
>Ga0172375_10002752_pt1 | contig 27155 bp, 18 predicted proteins | sample LakKiv1m_FD_114537 | JGI IMG/M metagenome (GOLD analysis project Ga0172375, IMG submission 114537) | Freshwater microbial communities from Kabuno Bay, South-Kivu, Congo - kab_092012_11.1m | ecosystem: Environmental > Aquatic > Freshwater > Lake | place: Democratic Republic of the Congo...
AGCAAGTGCCATTGTTCCTGCAATTGGCCCAAGTAATCCACCGTTCCCCTGGCGATGGCTGAATGATCCGGCACAGCCGAAATTAAAAACGGAGCTCCTGCGATAACCCGCATGTCGCAGGGGAGTTTGTTAGTTCGGGGTTCCGGGTTTCGAGTCCGAGTTACTTTTCAAGCGGAGAATGAATACGGTATAGTGGTAGCCAGGATAGAGTGGAAAAATCCCGGCACGGCGGAAAGGTTACCCCAGTATGAATTACCGTTTATTTGCTGCAGTCGTTCTCGCGTCGGTGCTCGCCGGCTTCCCGGCATGGTGCCGGGCTGACGAGCCGGCGGATGACGAGATTACCGTCACCGTCACCGCCCGGCAGTGGGAGGAGCCGCTGCGGGAGGTGCCGGGGAGCGTCGAGGTGATCACCGGGCAGTCGCTGGAGACCGCGGGCGCGCGGGACGTGCAGGGGGCGGCGCACCTGGTTCCCAACCTGACGCTGCCGGACTTTTCCGTGCGCTGGTTGAATTTTCCCTTCATCCGCGGCATCGGCTCGGGGCGCACCACCCCGGCGGTGACCACCATCATCGACGGCGTGCCGCAGCTTTCCTACCTGACCACCAACCAGGCGCTGATCGGCACTGAGCGTATCGAATTCCTGCGCGGGCCGCAGGGCAGCCTGTATGGGCGCAACACGCTGGCGGGCGTTATCAACGTGGTACCGGAGCTGCCCTCCGGCGAGCGGGAAGCGTTCGCGGAAGTGAGTGGCGGAAGCGATAACCTGCAAGAGGCGCGCGTCGGCATGAGCGGCCCGCTGGAGAACGGCGGCGCGCTCGGCAGCCTGCACCTGGGCTTCGCCGCGCGCGACGGCTTTACCGTTAATGACGCGACGGGCCGCCTGCTCGACGACAGGGAAGCGGTCTTTGGGCGGGCGCAACTACTCTGGTCGGATGCCGGCCCCTGGTCGGTGCGCTTGAGCGTGACTGCGGAGCGCGACCGGGACGGCGACTACGCGCTGGGCGATCTCGACGCCTTGCGGGCGAATCCGCGGCGCGTAAACCACGACTTCGAGGGCTTCAACCGCCGCGATCTGGCCCAGCCGGTGCTGACCGCCACGCGGCAGGGGGAATCTTCCACGCTCACGCTGATCACCGCGCTGCAGCAGGCCGAAGTGCACGACCGCACGGACGTCGATTTCTCGCCGTTCGACCTGTTCCGGCGGGGCACCGACGAAACCTTCCGCGCGTTGACGCAGGAAGTGCGGCTGGCCTCGCGGGAAGAAGGCCGGCTGCGCTGGCTGGCCGGCGCGCTGCTCTTTGTGGCGAAAAATGAATCCGACAACATTACCTTTTTCAGCGCCGACGCCGCCGCGGGGATGGGCGTGCCCTTCCCCTTCGCGCAGCACAGCACGGCGAAGCTGCGCAACACCGGCGCCAGCCCCTACGGTCAGGTGAGCTTTGCGCTCAACCCGCGGCTGGACCTGACGCTCGGATTGCGCCATGATTACGAGCACCGGGAAGCGGCGCTGCTGGAATTCACCGAGCCTGCCCTCAGCGCGCCGAATGCCGTGAATGCGGAGCGCGACTTCAACCAGACCAGCCCGCGGGTTTCTCTCAGCTATCGCCCCGGTGGGGATGCGCTGTGGTACGTGAATGCGGCGCGGGGGTACAAGACCGGCGGCTTCAATCCCGCGGCGCCTCCGGGGCAGACGGTCTACGATGAAGAGATCAGCCGCACGGTGGAAACCGGCGTCAAAGGCTCCTGGCGGGGACTGATGGCGAACCTCTGCCTGTTCCATACGGAATGGGACGATATCCAGCTCGATGTGCCGCTGGGATTGCCGGGGGTGTTTTACATCGATAATGCCGGCAAGGCGACCAGCCGGGGCCTGGAGCTGGAGCTGACGGGCCGACCCAGGCGCGGGCTGGAGTTGTTCGGCGGGGTGGGCCTGCTGGATACCGAGTTCGGCGCCGGCAGCCAGTCGGGCGGGGCGGACGTGAGCGGCAACAACCTGCCCTTCGCGCCGCGGGTGACGGGCCGGTTGAGCGCGCTGTTGAGCGGGACGATACGCGGGGACTGGCGCGGCTTCGCGCGGGTCGATGCCATCCATACCGGCGAGTACGATTATGACGCGATCAACGCGCAACAGCAGGAAGCCTACACGCTGGTCAACCTGCATTTCGGAGCAGACCGCGGTTCCTGGCGGGTGGAAGGATGGGTAAAAAACCTGTTCGACCAGGATTATATCCCCGTTGCCCTTCCGGTGGCCATTGCGCCGTCCGGTTACGTGGGCGAATCGGGGGCGCCGCGGACGGTGGGGGTATCGCTGGGGTATCGATTCGAATAAGCATTGGCAAGGTGTGGAAGGCACATTCTCAGTCTGGAAGGGTGCGGGAGCCCCGCCGATGATAGGTAAGCTAACCTATATCCGGCGGGGCTCCCGCACCCTTCCAGACTGAGAATGTGCCTTCCACACCTTAACCATGCTATGAAACGCTACGATGAACTACCCTTTCTTTTGGCTCCCAGCCCTCTGGACGCTTTCCGGTCTGACGGTTATGCTATTGTCGAGGGGGGAGGCGCCTATGTCCGGTCTGGCCTGGAAGCGGAATGCCGATGAGATCCTCGAACGGCGGCGGCGGTTTTTCCGGCGGGAGATGCTGGACGGTATTCTCGTCTCGCTGCCGGTCGCAATCGACGTCGAAGCAGAGTGGCAGGCCTTCGAGCGCCGGTGGCCGCAATATGAGGAAGGCGGGACGCGGCCATATCCTTCAGACGAGGAGATTTTCGAGCGTGAGCTGATCGGGCTGCGGGCGCGCGGGCAGGCGGAGGACGACGAGCTGCCGGTGCTCTACACCACCCTCGACGCGGGGGAGGGCATTGTCGGGGGCATGTTCGGCGGCGATATCCGCTTCCTGCACCGGCCGCGCGGGGCGGCGTTCAGCGCGACGAAAACCGTGCTGCCCGATTACGCGGGCCTTTCCAGCCTTCCCGACCCCATGGCCAGCCCGTGGACGGCGCGGCTGCTGGATATCCAGCGCTACTTCGCCGACCACGCAGATGGCCGCTTCGGGCAGCATCCCTTCCTTACCATGGACGCGCTCAACTTCGTCGCCGAATTGCGCGGGGCGTCGCAGGCTTACCTCGACATTTACGAATACCCGGACGAGCTGCGGGCGCTGATGGAGATCGGGCTGGACTACAACATCCGCTTCCAGGAAGCGCAGCAGGCGATTACCGGCGGCTGCGAGGACGGCTGCTTCGTGATGATGGGCGGGTGGGCGCCTTTCCCGCGGGCGATCTGCATGAGCGTGGACGCCTACGTTATCTGCGGCGTGCAGAGTTACGTTGAGCTCGGTTTCGAGTATCAGCAGCGGCTGCTCGAGCACTTCGGCTACGGCATCATGCATTTCCATTGCAACCGCACCGACCTGGCGGCGGAGGTGGCGAAGCTGCCCGGCCTGCGTATGTTCCAGTTCGGCGGCGATACACGCGACTCCATCCCGGAGGTCGAGCACGTGCCGGCCATGCGCAAGGCCATTGGCGATATTCCGATCATGGTGTCCTGCTCGATGGAGCATTTTCTCACTCATTTGCACGGCCGCACGCTGCCGGGCAATGTCTGGTACCGGGTGGACGGCTCGATGAGCGTCGATGAGGCGAACCGGCTGATGGATGAGGTAAGGGCATATCGCGTGTGATTGGGAGCGCGGATTGGCAATCCGCGCGAGTTGATGACCACACGCGCGGATTGGCAATCCGCGCTCCAGGGAGGTAACATGGCCAGCATACCAAAGAGTGAATTCACCGACCGCATCGCGCGGCTGCAGGAGGAGATGGGACAGGAGAAGCTGGACGCGGTGATGGTTTACGGCGACGAGTATCGCAAGGAGAACCTGCGCTATGTCAGCAACTTCTGGCCTATTTTCGAGCGCGGCGCCTGCGTGATCCCCCGGTCGGGCGCGCCCATCCTTGCCGGGGCGCCGGAGGGGGAGCAATACGCGCGCGAAATGAGCGCGTGGACGGACGTGCGCAATGTGAAGGAGTTCGCCTGCGTGTCGGTGGCGGAGGAGATCGAGTATCCGCTGGCACAATTTTCCTCGTTCAAGGAGATCCTCGGCGAAACGCTGGGCAGCGGCAGGCGGCTGGGGCTGGTCGGGCAGTGGGACATCCCCGCGCCGATCTTCGAGCGGGTGAAGGCGGCGGCGCCGGGCGCGGAGATCGTGGACGCCTCGCCCATCCTCAACCGCATGCGGCTGATCAAAACGCCGGCGGAGATCGCTTGCCTGCGCGAAGCCGGGCGGCAGGCGTGCGAGGGGTATAAGAAACTGATGGCATACTGCGTGCCCGGCAACACGGAGGCGATGGCGGCGGGCGCCGCGCAGGGGGCCGCGCTGATGGCGGGGGCGGAGGCGATCAACTTCATGATCATGGGCAGCGGCCCGCGCACCGCCACCATCATCGGCCGCTCCACCGAGCGCGCGATCGAGGACGGCGACATGATCATGGCGGCGCTGGCGGTGCAGTACCAGGGGTATGTCTCCACGGCGGAGTTTCCTTTCGTGGTGGGCAAAGCGACGGACGAGCAGAAGCGCTTCCTCACCGTGCTGCTGGAGGCCGCCGACGCGCAGTTGCCGTTCCTGAAGGAAGGTGTGATCAGCGGCGAGATGGTGCGCGCGGTGAAGGCGGTGTTCAAGAAGCATGGCATGGAGCAGTACGATGTCTACCCGCCCATGCACGGCATCGGCCTGGCGGAGGCGGAGTCGCCCTATCCCGACGAGCACGCCGCCTACCCCTTCCAGGCCGGCATGTGCGTCAACTCCGACGTCAGCCTGTTCGGCCATCTGGCCGGCAGTAACCGTATCGAGGAAGGGTTCATAATCGGGAAGGATGGGCCGGAGTCGATAACGCCGCTGATTCGAGAGCTGTGCGCGGAGCGGGTGGGAATATAAGCCGTAGCGCCGGCGTCCCGCCCGTGAATGAGATAGGCCATGTCAGTCAATTCGGCAAACCGCATTCTTCATGAATATTGACAGACCTGCTAAAGGGATATATTCTTGCTGCTAGCGAGGTAAAGTCCGTGACATGGCTGTTAACACAAGCATTCAATAAGGCGGCGAGGCTTTCTGATGATCTGCAAGACCAGCTTGCTCGACAGCTACTCGATGAGATAGAAGGCGAATCACGCTGGGATCGAACACTCGCCGAGTCGGCAGAGCAATTGGATCAACTCGCCGAGAAGGCCGAGCAGGAATATCGAGCCGGCAACACAAGGGAAATAGGATTTGACGAGTTGTGAAATCACACTTGACAGACGATTTTATTTCCTGCTTCCGCAAATTACCCACGCGTATTCAGCGACTATCTCGTAAAAGTTATCAGCAATGGAAGGAGAACTCATCGCTTCCGAGCTTAGAATTTAAACGCGTCGGTAAGCGGAAACCGATATATTCCGTTCGCATAGGAATAGGTTGGCGGGCTCTTGGACTTAAAATAGACGACGCAATAGTGTGGTTCTGGATAGGCTCGCATGCGGAATATGACAAACTTATTCATAGGCTCTAACACGCCGCCTATCCCATCCGCGCCAGCATGTGCGTCAATTCCGACGTCAGCCTGTTCGGGCATCCGGCGGGCAGCAACCGCATCGAGGAAGGGTTTATCATCGGGACGGATGGGCCGGAGTCGATTACGCCGTTGATTCGAGAGCTGTGCGCGAATCGGGTGGGAATATAACCGGCTACGGCACCCAGCGCGGATCTCGCGGCTCGCGCGCCTGCTTGATCGCCGTGTAATATTCCGCCGGCGTCGTTTCCGGCCAGAAGGTCAGATCGCCCTCGGCATACAGCCACACATACTTGTCTGCCATGCGCAGGGCGTAATGCAGCGAATGCGCTAACCCTTCCGGCGGGCGGTAATTGCGCGCCAGGTTTGCCCGGTCGAAGGGGCCGGCCGGATGATTTACCCACAGTCCGAAACCGGCGCCGATCGACTTGCTGAAATTCCGCATATTGCCCTTCCACTCGATGAAATGGCGCAGCGTGCGGAAGGGATAAGCTACCTCGCAGCCATCGTAAACATGGCAGCCGGGCACGGAAGCCATGCCCTCCAGGAAAGGCAGCAGCAATTCGCTGCCTTCGCCCTGCAGGGATCCGGCATAGGTAGTCAGCACATCGATATCGGGCATTTCCGCCACCATTGCCCGCGCCATCTGCTGCCCGCGCAGGCGCGCCTGGGCGGCGTATTCCGCCAGGGTTTTCGTTGTTTTCAATAGCCGGTTATCATAACGGAAGATGCCGCGCTCCCAGTGGTATTGCTCGACGTCGAACAGAAAGCCGGCCAGGCGCCCTTCCCGGCAGCACATCGCCGCCTGCCCGGCCTTCTCAACCACGGCGGACCACTCTTCGTCAAACCAGTCCACCGTGCCCGGCATTACATCGATCCGCAGCAGGGAGTGGTCCAGCGGCCCCCAGTCGATATTCCGCAGCTCCGTCAGGTCGGCGGCAAAATCATCCGCGCCGAACCGCTGGGCGCTCATGAAAGCATCGGCGAAGTAGACCGGCTTGCCTTCGGCCAGCGGAGTCAGGGTAAGCACGATGCCGTCGGCGCCGGAATCGCGCAGCTCGGTGATGCGCTGCCGCACATTGTCCGGCGAGGGAGTGCCGCCCCAACCTCCGCGCGCCCACATAATGACTTTCTTATCCGGGCCGACCGGTTCGCGCGGGAAGTCCAGCACGGCGGCGGCCAATCGGGCACTCCCGGTCGCGATGGTGAGCAGTTTAGCGTCATTTCCGCTCATTTCCTCGCGCGCTTCGGCCAGGGAAACCAGATGGGGCTGATGGATGGCGATCACCGCCTCCTGCTTTCCGCCATCGTGAAGCGGCAATCCCAACTCCAGGCCTGCCAGCCGGCGATGGGCGGTATCGGCAACCGTGCCGTTATTCCGCAACGGCAGCAGAACGTAGTACCATATTCCCGGCTCGAGCGGGCGGTCATTCGCCAGCCGGCAGACATCCGCCTTAAGCGCCCATCCATCGACATCGGTTACCGTCAACTCCAGCGCATGCGTCCGCACTTCGCTGCACACCCACATCGCCAGGTGATCGCGCAAGCCGGCATCTACCGGCCTGTCGAAAATCCGGCGAAGAGAATGAAGCTGACCGGCGTCATCGGCCCGCGGAAAGCTGACCGACAGGCCGCCTTCGCGCGGCGCTCGAGGCGTCAGGTAGCAGCCGCCCTCCCACCGCCCCGGCAGCGAATCGTCTTCCGGCAGGCGCGGCATGGCTGCCTCCCCTATTGCCTCAAAACGGAAGGCGTCAATCCATAAACCTTTATAGTTGCCTGCGCCGTCCGTGCCCGGCTCGCCGCTGATGACCAGCTCGTAATCGCCGGTCAGCGCCTTCGTCTCGAAGAGCGGCAGCCAGCCCCATTCGCCATCCGCCGGAATCATGCCCCCCGGCAGCATCCCGAACCAGGCGCCCAGCGGCTGCGCGCGGTCGTCGGGGAAGAGATAACGCAGGTTGTTGCCGGCGCTGTCGGTAAATCGCGCCGCGATAATGGGGGTGGTGTCCGGCGTGCCGCCCCAGCGCGCCAGCCGTGCCCACAGACGGTATGGACCGGCGGGCAGCGCGTTGAAACTCAGCCGAAAATGCGCCGGCTCATTGGGAAAACCGGGGCTGGGCGAGGAGTGAATCGTCGCCCAACCGGAAGTGGCGTCGGCCTGATCGATGAAGGCATATCCGGGATTGGGCACTGACCGCGGCTGGAAGATATCCTCGGCCTGCACGAATATATCCACCCCCTGCGCGGGCGCGTCAGGCTCGACAGTTGCCGATTTACCGATGCCAAACGCAACGAAGCAAAAGATCACTGCCATGAACAAGCGGTTCATCATGCCCGTTCCTTCCGTTAGAATCACCGTGGTAAGTGTAGTCTCGCTCTTTCACCTCGTCAATTTCCCGGTCAAAGCCGCGCTTTGAAGGTATTTTAGCTGCCGTTACCGAAATGCCACGGAAGGCAGGTAATATCAAAACCGGTCGTCTCACGCGGGGGCACCTAACCCCCCAGCCCCCTTCCCTACGAAGGAAGGGGGAGTAACGGGTGGATATGATAAAATCGGTATTTTTAAATCAAACCCTACTTACCAGCACTTGCTCCAGAGAGATACAAAAAAACGATATCTTCTCCGTTAACACAAAAGTTTACCCCCCTTCCTTCGTAGGGAAGGGGGCTGGGGGGTTAGGTGCCCCCGCGTGAGGCGACCGGTTTTGAAATTACCTCACGAATAAGGCAAGAGGAGTCACCATGCATTTCGGCATGACAATCGACGATGTCTGCATGCCTGAGTTCTCCTCCGAGGAGCATCTCGAACGGACGCTGGGGATGCTGGCGGAGCTGGGCATCCGGGCGACGTTTTTCGTGGTGCCGCTGGCGGACGGGGTGCTGCTGGGGGAGCGGCCCGGGTACGTGGCGCTGCTGAAACGGGCGCTGGCCGCGGGGCACGAGGTGGCGCTGCACGGGCTGGAGCACGACCGCTTCGAAGTGGGGATTCCGCCGGATATGGTGCTGTCGCTGCCGCACGAAGGACCTGCGAGGGAGCGGCTGGCGCGGGACCGGGCGCTGATCGACGAGTCGCACACCGTGCCGAACATCTGCAAAAAGCTGCGGCAGGGGCGGCAAATCCTGGAGGAGGCGCTGGGCGTGCCGGTCATCGGCTTCCGCGCGCCGTGCCTGCAGATCTGCGACAATCTCTTCACCGCGCTGGCGGAGGAAGGCTTCAGCTACGACAGCTCCTTCCCAATTCAAGAGGCGGGCTGGGACCTGATCAACGGGCGCCTGGATGCCGTGCGGAAGCCCATCACGCAGGCGCGCGCCGCTGCCACCCGCCGGCACTCCGACCTGGCCAGCCTGCCGATGACCACCGATTACACCTGGTACCTGACCGAGGAGCGTTATGCCGCCACATGGGCGATGGCGCGGCAGGATATCCTCGACTGCCGGCGGGAAGGCGTGCCCTTCGTGCCGCTGTCGCACGTGTCGCCGATCTACCAGGGTGACGCGGGGTGCGGAGAGCGGTTGTTCAGGGAGTTGGTGGCGCTGGCAAGGGAGGAAGGGTGCGAATTTGTGCCGTTACGGGAGATAGCTACTGGCACGGTGGTTGAGTAGGCAAGTAAGCCTTATGGTTCTTTCCGCAGCTACCGAGCCGTATCGAAACCACCTCGTAAACAGGTGAACCTTGCGGGAACGGGCGCTATAAGTGAGGTGGTTTCGATACGGCTCGGGGGCTGTGAAAAGAGTCGAGAAGGCTTACTTGCCTACTCAACCACCATAGCGGGCGTTATTATTGAGGTTGAAATATGACCGATGAGATCCTTTCCTTTGAAGCCTCCACCGGCGCCGTGTTCGGCGATCTGGTGAGCAAGCGGCCGGTATTTCGCGAGAAGCCGCGGGTGGGGCTGCTGGCGGTGGGGTATTTCGAATACTGGCGCATGTTTTCGCCGCAGTTCAAGCAACAAGTGCTGGGGGACTTGCAGGCGGTGGCCGATCGGCTGGGGGAGGGCGTTGAGCTGGTCTTCCCCGGGGTGGTAGATACCATGGACGCTGCCGACACCGCCGGAGAAGTTTTCGCTAGGGCCGATCTCGACGCGCTGGTGGTGGTGGAGGGGACATATACGCCGGATTACCTCTCGCTGCAGGCCATCGACGCGGCGCCGAATGTGCCGCTGATCCTCTTCACCACCCAGGTCGGTGAAGATATCACCCCGCAGGACGATTACGAGATGCTGATGCGTAACAGCGCGCTGATCGGCACCTCGCAGCTCTCCGGCTCGCTGGTGAAGATGGGGCGGACGTGCGAGGTGGTGGTCGGCTCGCTGGGAGATGCGGCCGCCTACGAGGAGATCCGGCAACTGGCGCGGATTCAGCAAGTGGTGCGGCAATTGCGGCGGCTGACCATCGGCGTGGTCGGGCACGTCTTCCGCGGCATGTATGACCTGGAGAACGACAAAACGAAGATCAAGGGCACGCTGGGACCGAACATCCTCTACGTCGAGTTGTCGCACCTGGTGCGGCAGTGGCAGGAGGTGACGGAGACGGAAGCGGAGGCGGAAGCCGACAAATGGCTGCAGAGATTTACTTTAAGAGACACCACTCCGAGCGAGCTGCGGCGCTCGTGCCGGCTGGGGGTGGCGATGGGGCGGCTGGTCGATCGCCTGCGGCTGGACGCGCTCTGCTTCCTCGGGCAGCATTACATCGAGAAGGAGACGGGCGTGCCCGCGCGCATCGGCGCCTCGATGATGCTGGAGTGCGGCGAGCACCTGGTGGCCAGCGAGGGCGATCTCGCCGGGCTGACGATGATGCATGCCATGTGGTGGCTGACCGGTAACTCGCCGCTGCAGGCGGAGTGGGGGCAATACGATGCCAGCCACAACGCCCTCTTCCTGGTCGGCCACGGCGTCGCCTCGCCGGCCATCGCTGGGAATGACGATGCGGTGAACATCACCAGCGCGCCGGAGGAGTGGGGCTTCACCGGCCACGGCGCCAACCTGGAGTTCATTCTCGCCCCCGGCCCGGTCACCTTCGGCCACCTGCTGCACGGCGCGGACGGCTGGCAGATGATCATCGGCGGCGGCGAGTCGCTGCCCTACCCGACGCTGCCCTGCAACGAAATTCACGCGCTGGTGCGCATCGAGCGCCCGGTGAAGGAGTTCCTGGTCGAAATCCAGCGCTGGGGCGTGGCGCACCACTGCATCGTGGTGCATGGCGATATCCGGCGGGAGCTGCAGGCGCTGGCCCGGGCGTGGGGGATTAAGGCGTTGACTCTTTAACACAAAGACACGAAGGCACAAAGACACGAAGAAAAATCTCTTTGTGCCTTTGTGCCTTAGTGCCTTCGTGTTGAAATGGAGAGCGATTATGAACGTATTGGTTATCGGTGCGCACCTGGATGATAGCGTGCTTGCGATCGGGGGGATCATCCGCAAGCTGGTGGATGCGGGGGCGCGGGTGGACGAGGTGTGCTTCGGGAACAGCGACGAGGATTTTTCAACGCTGGAGGAGCGGGACACGGCGGTGGAGCGCATCACGGCGCAGGCGGTGCGGGCGCACGAGATCATGGGCGTCACCGAGTTCACCTGCTTCAACTACTCCGACTTCGCCGTGCAGGAGAGCAAGGAAACCTACCGGCTGTGCATCGAGAGCATCCGCAAGTACCGGCCGGACATCATCTTCTCGCACTACTGGGCGGAGTATTTCCAGCACCACGCGATGGCCAAGCTGGCGGTGGACTCCTGGTGGCAGGCGGGGTGGAACGTCAGCGCCGATCTCGGCACGCCCTGGCTGGCGAAGGGGCTGTATCATTTCGAGGTGCTGCACCCGCTGCCCGAGCCCACGGACATCGTCGATATTACCGACACCTTCGAGGCGAAGATGGTGGCGTGGGCCTGCTTCGGGTCGAGCAGCGAAACGGTGGAGGCCGACGAGGACGAGGAGCAGCGCCACTACGGCGCGGTGATGGGCTCCCTCACCGAGCAACTCGAATGCCGCGCCAGGCATTACGGCAGCCAGATCGGCGTCAAGTATGCCGAGCCGTTGAAGCGGTCGTTTTATTTGCCGCGGCCGATTCGGGATATACTTGAGTTAAGCTGAGTTCGTAGTAGGACAGTGAGGGCTATCAACGCCCTTTGCCATAGCAAACGCATTATTTGTGTTATACTACAGAGGCATTTCGTTCCACAGGCACAGTAATTGACGGGTTACGTGAATCACTAGGGCATCCTAATTGACTGTTACTCGTAATATAGGTTATCTCTATGATCACCATAACAGCGCCGACATCTGGAACTAACGAGCGTCCAACGGTATCACAGGCATTCTCTTCTTACTGGATGTCTTACTCTTTCACACCTCTATTTCTCTGCGGTGATGCAGTTGAGATACTATACGAATTACCTTCAGCTTCTATCGATTGTGCAATAACGAGTCCTCCCTATTGGGGACATCGACAATATGAAAGCGGTGGTATCGGTCTTGAAGAAAACTATAGTGAATATATAACGAATTTACTAAATATTTTTCGTGAGCTTCAACGTGTTCTTAAACCGACTGGCTCTTTCTGGCTCAACATCGGTGACTCTTATCATGAAAAGTGTCAATTGGGACTTCCTTGGCGAATAGCACTTGCCATGATAGACCAACAAGGATGGATTCTCCGCAATGATGTTATCTGGAATAAAGTGAAGGGTGGGCCGGATAATGCTCCGGACAAGCTTCGCACAATTCATGAATATGTTTTTCATTTTGTGAAACAAAATCGAGGATATTATTACGACGTCGATGCGATCCGAACAAAGCCAGGACAATCAAGAGTGGTAAACGGGTCGGTGGTATCAGCTACCGGTGTTAGCGGAATACGCTACAAGAGACAAATTGAATTATCCACAGCACTTACGAACGAAGAAAAAGCAGCAGCTTATACCGCGCTGGAACAGATACTGAATGAAGTAAGACAAGGTATCATCAGTGATTTTCGAATGGTTATTCGGGGACAGCAAAGAGCTACTCATTCAAATGCAGAGCAAGTATCAGGAAGAGCAAAAGAGCTTAACCAAAGAGGATTCTATTTTCTTAAATATCATCCCAATGGAAGTAAACCTGCTGATGTTTGGGATATTGTCCCAGAAGACACACAGAAACGAACCGAACATTTTGCACCTTTTCCAACGGATCTATGTAAAATACCGATCCTCGCGACGTGTCCACTTGATGGGATGATCCTTGACCCATTTTGCGGTACTGGTACTGCAATGGCTGTCGCCCAATCACTGTCGAGGAAATCGGTTGGCATCGATATATCTTTAACTTATTTACGATCTGCAGAAGAAAGGTGCCGAGTCTTATTATGAATAAAGCAGTTACCGAACTGTTTACGGTAAATACGGAACAAACGTATAATGTGAACTGGGGTGAAGTGGTTACAAAGCAACAGTGCACATATCTCGAACGTAAATGCCTGAAGATACGGAAAAGTCAACCTGAGGTATCCATCGGTTCGTGCTCGGTTAGTTATGGCAAGGATAATAGTCCGATTATTATTTGTCCCCATCGATTACTCGAACGGAATAAAATCTTCACAGACTGCCTTCACCTGCTCACGTTGCATGAACCGGGAAATGATTTCCATGTTGTATCAGAATTGACGATCCCTGGCGGCAATGTGGATTATGTCCTTATCTCTGCGCGGAAGAACCGTGTGATGGATTTTGTAGGCATCGAGCTTCAGACAATGGATACTACGGGAACCGTTTGGCCTGATCGCCAACGGTTTTTACAATCCGTCAGGGTTGATGCCCCACTCGAAGAACAACTTGAAAAGAAATCATATGGTATGAATTGGAAGATGACCGCTAAAACGACACTTGTACAAATGCATCACAAGATTGAAACATTTGAGATATTAAACAAGCATCTAGTTTTGGTTCTCCAAGACCAATTACTCGAGTATATGCAGAGAATGTTCTCATTTGGCCACATCAAAGGAGTCCGCACCGGCGATCCAATGCATTTCCACTCCTACAACGTGAAACAGATAGATCGGTTTTTACAGTTGGAATTGACTCAACGACTCAGTACGGATAGTGCTGGTGTCGCAACATGTTTAGGACTCCAAGCCGAATCTAGTGTCGAATTACAGGATATCATCACCCAGCTAGAAGAGAAGATGACAGAAACGACATTGCTCTCCGTTTTTCCGCTGAATACTGAACAGATTGCCCCCACTGAAGAAATATAATCTTGCCTCAGTCGTTCTGGAATTGCTGGAAAGGAGATGAACAATTGAGCTTGCTTCTTTTTGACGCTTCGCAGCGCGGCTGCGCGATTGGTGTTGCCCCGGATGCTACTGCGCCGGAGCTTTTTGCGGCGGAGGAACTGCAGCGGTATTTGTCGCAGGCGACGGGGGGCACCTTCCCCATCATGCAGGCAGCCGATGGGGCGGGACTGCTGGTGGGAGAGATCGGCCGCTCGAAAGTTCAGGTGCCTGTGTTGAGCGAGGACGGGTACCTGATGCGGCGCGTAGGCGCGCAGGTGGTGCTGCTGGGGGGCAGCCCGCGGGCGACGCTGTATGCGGCGTATCACTTCCTGGAGACGCTGGGGTTCAGGTGGCTGGAGCCGGGGTTTGACGCTATGCCACGCCTTGAGAAGATCGAGGTGGGTGAACTCGACCTGGTGGAGGAGCCGGTCTATACCTTCCGCTCGATCATCGACTTCCCGTTCACCGTGGAGCGCATGGTGAAGGAGGCGGACTGGGCGGCGAAAAACCGGCTGAACTGGGTGCACCCGGGCATCAACCACCCGCACGTCTGGGATGAGGTGCGCGGGAGCGAGACGGTGCTGCCGGAGGTGCTCAAACGCGGGCTGCGCATGCTCTGGGGCGGGCATACCTTCCAGACGTGGATTCCCAATGACATCTACTTTACCGAACACCCGGAATACTTCGCGCTGGTGAACGGCGAACGCATTCCACAGCAGAACGACCGCGGCAGCCTGTGCCTGTCCAACGCCGAGATGCAGCAAGAAGTAGCGAAGAATATCCTGCGCTTCGCGAAAGCGAATCCCGGCATCGACGCCTTCGACCTTTGGATGAACGACACGGAGGACTGGTGCGAGTGTGAGGAATGCAAGCATTTTGAAGGAGAGCAAGATTACGAGCGCTACCCGGAATTCATGCGCTTTGGGGGAACGCTGCAGCAGTCACGCGCTTATTACACCTTCGCCAACAACGTCGCGCGAATGGTGCGCGCGGAGAACACGGACATCATCCTCTCCCCGCTCGCCTACGCGCGCAGCCAGGAGCCGCCGAACGAGCTGCATACCGAGCCAAACGTCTTCGTGGGCTTCACTAATTTCCTGCGCACGCGCAACAAGTGCCTGCTCGACCCGGACGACGCGCGGAATGCCGCCTTCGTGAAGACCATCGAGCGCTGGCAGCAGCATGCGGAGAACCTGTTCATTTACGAGTATTTCAGCTACCCGCTGACCTACAACGCTTTCACCGAGTACCTGAACAACTTCGCCGACACCGCCGCGGAGATGCGGTTTTACCCGACGATAGGCATCCGCAAGTGCTCCAGCGAAGGCGCCGGCGAGGGCTACTGGCGGCCCATGGTGATGTATGCCTACGGCCGCCTGCTGTGGAATCCCGAGCAGCCCCACGAGGCGATCATGGAAGATTTCTGCCGCCATGCCTACGGGGAGGCGGCGGAATTGATGCTCGAGTTCTGGCAGATCCAGGAGCGGCGCGAGCCCTTCCTCACCCAGCGCGACAAGAACCTGGTGATGGTGCGACAGGCGAAAACGCTGACGAGCGATCCGCAGGTGCTGGACCGCCTGGCGCACCTGGAAGCGCTGCTGCTGATGCCCGACCGCATCACGAAATGGCCGGATGGGGCAGAGCCGGCGGAGGCGATCCAGGGGATCAACGTGGAACCGTAAGCTGCCGGAGCGCGGGCATCCTGCCCGCACGTATACGCTCGCGGGCAGGATGCAAGCGCTCCAATTAGTCCAGGCTTTGCAGGAATCCGGGCGGCACTTCCGCGGCGAAGACTTGCATCAGTCCGAAGGGCGAAGCATTATAAATCACATACCGGTTGTCCGCGGTAAAATACGGGTCGGGCTCGTAACGGGAGGAGCCGCCGATGCCGTAGTTCTGGCAGTCGCGGAGCAGCGCGCGGGATTTGCCGGTCTGCAGGTTGCCGACCACGATACGGATGGGGCCGGGCAGGCCGGAGACGAAGGCGTCCATGCGGAAGTCCATGAAATCGTCGCAGACGAAGTAGCGCCCCTCGCGGGAGACGGAGACGTGGTAAAAGCCGTATTGCGGAGCGGGGAAGACAGCCGGTTTCTCGTCGCCGGGGGCTGCGATGAGCAGGTTGCCCTCGGGATGGCGGTGATCATGCCGCTTCTCTTCCCGCAGCCAGTTGACGGCGACCGCCACTTTGCCCGTTTTGCCGACCCACGCCATGTGCCCGCTCGATTCCGCCGACCACGGATCGCCGATGGGGAGCTGCACCGATTCGCCGCCGTCCAGACCTTGCACGAACACCGGCACGCGGCCGCCGCGACGGCCGCCGCGGATCAACTGGAAGAGCCAGCGCCCGCCGGCCAGGTCGGCCTGCATGTGCGAGTTCAGGTTATCGTCACTATCGCGCAGAGTGCGGCGCTCGCCGGTCCGCGGGTTCAAGGCGAAGCTGTGGAAGCCGGGGTCGTCCCGCCCTTCGTCGCATAACAGCCAGCGGTCATCCGGCGTGATCGATTGCAGGTGCACCAACCGATCGGACGGGAAGGCGCCCGGCGGGCACACTTGCTGCCGCTGCAGCGAGAGCAGCGACACGCGCCGCAGCGAGCCGTCGCGCAGGAGGTAATACGCCCACTCGCTCCAGGAGGAATGGGCGACCATCTCGCTGGGCAGGTCCGGTTCAACCAGGGTAAGGCTCCGCGTGACCAGATCGCCAACCAGCAATTGCCGGCCGCCGAAGGGATCGTACCCGCGCCCGATGAGCAGGCGCCGCCCATCCGGCGAACAATAGGGTTGCTCGCAGTAAATGTTGTGGCTCCACCCCGCCGCGCTGGTCAGCCGCATGACGCGCGCCCCACTGTCCGGGTCCGCCCCCCAATCCGCCGCCTCGCCAGTTGTCGGCAGCGGCCCATCGATGATCGGATAATCCGCCATGCCGTCCTCCCTAGATTCATCCGTTAATATTCCAGCCGATCGAGTGATGACCTTCTATGAAGAGCATGCATCGTTCCTGACAAACCGGTAAGCACATAGGCAACTTACTACATACTGGCTTGCCGGTTTTTATTTCTCCGTCGGCAAAATTATCCCCCGCATAATCACCCGCTGGCAAGTGATGAACACGATCAGCGTGGGGATGGAGGCCAGCACGAAGGCGGCGAACTGCACGGGTTGGCTGGCCCAGGTCTCCATCTGCTGCAGGAACACCATCATAGTCCACATGTTCGGATTGGGACAGAGGATGAAGGCAAAGGCGAAGGCGGAGTAGGCGCCGATGAAGGAGCCGAGGGAGAGATAGGCGAGGAAGGGCTTGACCAGCGGCATAGTGACGCGCCAGAAGATGACGAACTCGCCGGCGCCATCCAGCTCGGCGGCTTCGTACAGGTCCTGCGGCAGGCCGTCGAACATGCCTTTCAGCAGGAAGATGCTGAAGCCGTTGGCCATGCCGGGCAGTACCAGCGCCCAGAAGGAATTCAGCAGCGACAGCTCCTTCAACAGCAGGAAGTTGGGGATCATGGATATCTCCGCCGGGAAGGCCATGGTCGCCAGCAGAATGAGCAGGATCTTGTTCGTCTCCGGCAGCTTGAAGCGGGAGAGGGCGTAGGCGGCCAGCGGATTGACGGTGAGGGTGAAGAGCAGCGCCAGACCTACGTAGACGATGGTGTTCAGGAAGGCGCGCCCCTGGGTGATCATGTAGGCGCCGGCGGTGCGGTAATTGCGCGTGACGAAGGCCCAGCGGACCGCCCGCGCGTTGGCCCGGCAATCAGCCGCCCAGACCTTCGCGGTGGGGGGCAGGATTTCGTCCCAGTTTCGATATGCCGTTCCGTAAGCGGCATTGACGGCCGCCACGCCGGCATATTTATCATGCAGGAATTTCCGATAACGGCTCTCCGGCGTGTCCAGGCGGAAGTATTGAATCGGGGCGGAACGGGCGATGAAGTCGTTCCACTCGCCCATACCGGCGATGTCGCGCGGGCAGTCGTCCGGCAGGGGAATATCCGCGAAACGGGCCAGTTTCGTCTCGTGCGCCTGGTTATACAGGCTGATGTCGCCGAGATAGCGCTTACGCAGGAAGCCCCGCCAGGCCGGCGCCGCCGCGGAATCCATGCGGATGTACCAGAGTCCCATGTCCGACCGCAGGCACTCCTCCCATGCCTTCGCCAGCGCCGGGTTGCCGGCGGGCAGGCGCGCCGGCAGCACGGCGGCGTAGACGGAGGCAAAATCCGTGCCCAGTTTCGCGTTTACCTTCTTTACGTCGCCGCCGATGCGCGAGTTCAGGTAGGCAACCCAGACTCCCTCCGCAGGCGCCGGATAGCGCAGGCTCAACGGCTGCCGCTGTTTGAATTCGAGGAATTCGGTGAAGCGCCGGTCGAACTCCGGTTGGAAGAGCCGGCCCCACCAGTTCTCGACAGGCGGCACCACATTGGTCAGTTGCGCGTCCGTAGTCCGGTAGGCGCGGTTCACCCCGTCCAGCGATCCGTGCTTCTCCAGGAGGAAGCGACGATACGCCTCGATGGACGGCACCAGGCCGTATTTCGGGCGCAGCGTGGCGGTAATCGGACCGGCGGAACCCAGCACCGTATAGGTGGGCGGCAGCCCGGCAAGGTATTCGCGGAACTCCGCAACCTCGCGCGGGGATGCTTCCGCCGGCGGGGTCATTTCCAGAAACGTTGCTTTTTCGTCGCGCGCGATGAGCTGGTAGGTGGCGTAATCGAAGTTTGCCTGCAGCTCGCAATACTTGCGCAACAGCATATCCTGCCGCCGCCAGTATGCCGGGATGAGCTGCAATTCTTTGCTGTCCACCTCCGACGTCATCGACGAAGACAGCCACATCATGAACGGCGCCACCATCGTCACCCCGCCCAGCGTGAGCAGCACATACATGCCCGTCAGCAACAACCGGGCATGCAGCGCCTTCCGACCTATCTTCGCCAGATGCGGCATCAAAATCCCTCTCGATCTATAGATATAGCGGAGTTCAAGAGAAAATGATTTAAAAGATTTTAAATCATTTAAAAGATTAGTTTAAATTATTTTTTTGCAAAAAATAATAAAATCATCATTTAAATCTTTTAATATCTTTTAAATCATTTTCTATTGAACTCCGTTATATGTTCTCAGTCGCTTTTCGCCAACCTGAACTGTACCTTTGACAAGTATCTTAACTGGAATATGGTGAAGCCGATGAGCAGGGAGGCGAGGAGCCAGCCCATAGCGGTGGCATAACCGTATTTCAGGTAAACGAAGGCGTTGCGCCAGACTTCCAAGCCGAGCACGCGGGTGGCGCCGGCGGGGCCGCCGTTGGTCATGATCCACACCGGCTCGAAGGCCTTGAAGGCGCCGATGCAGGCGCCCACGAAGTTGATGATGAGCAGCGGCCGCAGGAACGGTATGGTGATCAACCGGAACTTGGTGAAAAAGCCGGCGCCGTCTACGTCCGCCGCTTCGTAATATTCTTCCGGCACCTGCTTCATCGCCGCCAGGTAGATGATGCAGCCCGGGCCGACGTGGGCCCAGATGCCCGGCAGCAGTACCCAGAACAGCGCCATCTTCGGATCGTTCAGAAACTGCTGCTGCGGAATCTGCCAGGTGATGTTGCACTGCAGCATAAAATTATTCAGCCCGGTGATGGCCTGGTTGATTACCCCATACGGATTGGGATCGTAGAGCTGCTTCCAGAGCAGCAGGATGACGATGCCGGAGGTGACCGCCGGCAGGAAATAGACTACGCGGTAGAAGAGCGAACCGACCGGCACTTCGTGCAGCAGGAGGGCGAGGATCACCGGCAGGAAGAAACCGAGCCCCAGCGAGATGGCGGCGTATTCGACGCTGTGCAGGAGTCCGGTCCAGAAATATTCATTGAAGAGCACCTTGCCGAAATTGCTCACCCCGACGAAGGGATGGGGCCCGAGCAGCGAGTAATCCTGGAAGGCAATGACGCTGCCGCGCAGCAGCGGCACATACTGGAAGAGCAGCACGCCGAACAGCGCGGGCGCCAGGATAATGCCGGCGAGGAGAAGGCGGTGGCGGGCAACGCGCTTGCGTCGCGGCTCATCCTTCAGCGCGGCGCCGTAGGTGGCCATGGTATAGCGGACAAGCCCGACGAAGAGCACGCTGCTGAAGAGCACCACCATGAGGGCAACCTTGTTTCGGCGCGCTTCGACCTTATGCGGGATCCGGCCGATCAGCTTCTCGTTTGTCTGCGCGGCGTTGTCGCGCAGCATCTTCCGGATGACTTCCCGGTCCGGCCGGTCCATCAGCTTGATCTTATCCCAGGCGTTATCCATCTCCACGTAAATCTGCTGGGCGTTTTTGCCGTAGGGCTCCGGGTGGGCGGTAGCGAGGGCGGTTTCATAGGTTTCTTCCCAGCCCGGCGGCGACTCACGCAGGTAGGCGGTGTATCCGAAGCGCCGCAGCCAGAGCGGGTTGACATATTTCGCATACCCGCCATCCACCAGCACCTGTGTGGTGATGCGCCTGGCCTCTTCGGAAGTTGAAAAGCGGATGAAGGCCCACGCCGTCGCTATCTTCGCGGGGTCCTTGACGGTGCCGTTGATGGCGAGCATGTGGGCGTTAATCTCGCTTTTACGGATGCCAAGGGGGCTCCTGGGCACCGGGGCAAAGCCAATCAGGCTGGGGTCGATACTGCCGACCAGACTCATCTCCATTTCGCCGATGTAATACAAAAAGTAAGCCTGCTTGCCTTGCCCCCAGAAGTCGGTATTGGGGGCACAGACGCCGCGGAAGAACAGCTTTTTCTTCTCGAGCTGCGCCTTCGCCCAGGTATGGCCATGGGGGCAGGCGCCGGTAAGCTTGTCTGGATCCAGCTCGAAGTGACCGTCATCCAGCGGGCAGATTCCCCAGGGCTGTCGTTGAAGCTTCCATGCAAACAAGGTGGCTGTTAGAGAGCCTTCATCCGTATACGCGGCGTACCAGTCCTGCGTGCCCGGCTTGCACGCCATAACCTCGCCGTTCATCGAGCGGATGAACGCGGTGAGCGCCCACGAATGATCGAACCGGAACCCGTAAATGCCCTTGCGCGGATCGGAGACCCGCAGGCACTGGTCGAAGAACTCGTTCCAGGTCTCCGGCGGGTGATCGGGATCCAGGCCGGCATGGCGCAACACATCCTTGCGGAAGAGCAGGGCGCCCAGGTAGAGGGTCTGCGGGACGAACCAGGTGTGCGTCATGTTGTCCCGGCCCGGACGTTTAATAACATCCCACAATTCACGCGAGGGGATGAGTCGATCCATCTCCGTCTGACCGTCCGGGGCTTTGGCCCATTCCGCGAAGTACTTGTCCAGCGGCAGCAGGAAACCCTGGCTGATGAATGTTTCCGATTGGCGGAAATTGACGGTCAAGACATCGGGCGCCACCCCGCCGGCCATCGCCATCATCATGTCCGATTCCGCCGCGCCCAGTTCGGTGCCCGCCGGCGGCTTGAGGTAGGAGAAGGGTTCCAGGGTGACGTTCGGGTAGCGTTCCATGAAGGCGTGCGCCACCGCCACTTTCGCCTTCCCGCCGATATCCACCGCCCCACTGGCCGGCGGCAACTCCTGGATACGGATGGAAACCGGCTTTCCGCCGTTGATCTCCGCCGGCAAGCCGGGGATCGCCGTTTGTGCGGCGAGGATTCGCGCGAGACCAATGGTCAGCAGATAGAGCAATCCGATACGGATCATCGGGATACCCCTTCTCAATCGTAATCGAGGTTGCGATTTCCTGGAGGCCTGGTCACCCTATGATATGGGCTGAATCCTCGTGCGTCAACCATACCGCATAAAATCATGCTCATGCTCATACTTGATTCGACGAGAGTATAAGAATAAGAAGGAGCATGATTAACCTCGTGTTAACCCAAATTATTCATGAAGCGCTTGTAGCCGAATCCCTTTACGGGTGCGCGAGCGCCGGGTAAAGAAGGAAATATCAATCTTGTTGTGGAATACAACCGTTTGTGTGTTGAAAGTATTGTCGTCAGGGAGGCATGATGGAGAAACAGCTTCTCGATTGGCTGCTGGAAGAAGATAATCCCGGCGTGCGTTTGCGGGCGCTGACCGGGCTTTGTGGGCTGCCGGCTGACCACCCGCGGGTGCGTGAGGCACGGAACCTGGTGCTCGCTACCCTCGACGCGGCGCGCGATCTGTCCTGGATGGAGGGGAAAGGCCTGCTGCTGATTTACAACCTTACCGCGCTGGCGGAAGCGGGATTGACGCGCGGAGATATGGCTATCGATCCGGTGGTAGACCGCCTGCTGGACGGGCCGTATGACGCCAACTGCGCCGACATGATGCTGCTGCGCGCGCTGATAATGCTGGGGTATGTCGCCGACTCACGCGTGGCGCAGCGGCTGGCGCGGGTTTCTGCCACGCAACTGCCGGACGGCGGCTGGATGTGCCTGCACCGGCTGAATAAAATGATGCGGGCGCCGAAAAGCTGCATGAAGGCGGTCATGCACGGGCTGACCATGGCGGCGCAGATGCAGCGGCGCGGTCTACCCTTCGCTGGCCGGGATGCGCTGCTGGATTACTTTTTTAAGCGCCGGATCTTCTACCGTACGGACGACCCGGCGCGCTTCGTCCTTCACAGCCGGATCGGCGGGCGGATGATCGACGCCTTCTTCCCCGGCGAGCTCTCGCGCATCGGGCTGCCGGTGCTGCTCGATGCGTTTTCGGCGCTGGGTGCCGGACGTGAACCGGTGCTGCGGGAAGCGTGGGACCTGCTCGACGCCAAGCAGGACGCGCTGGGCCGCATCAAGCTGGAGGGCACGCTGCCGAAATCCTACCTGCCGCGCGAGCGGGTGGGAAAGCCCGGCAAATGGGTAACACTGTATGCCTGGCTGGCGTATCAGGGACGAGGTAACGGACAATGAAGTTGATCGATACCTGGGAAGAATGGTGCGCGGTCTATAACCAGCCGGACTTCTGGCGGGACGAGATACGCCTGATCTGCGCGGCGCACGGGGTAGAACTCCGGCAGGTGGAAGGCGTCTTCCCAGGCACCCATGTCGGCATCTTCATCAATGACGATACCGTGCTGAAGATCTTTTGCCCGGTACGTTTCAACACTTACTGGAAGGAACTGCGGTTGCACCGCGGTATACTGTCAGGCAATCCCATATATCCGCAGGTCCGCTTTCACGGCGTCTCCCCGAGCGGCTACCATTACATTGCCTTCAGCCGGCTGCATGGCACGCCCCTGCGCGAGGTTGAAGGTAAGTTGATGTCCGCGGAGGCAATCCGCAGCCTGGCGCATGCCCTCGCCGAGTTGCATAACGAGACGATGACCGAAGGCAAGGCCGGTCTGCGCTGCCTGGTGCATTACGACCTGGGCGACGATCACGTGTTTCTCGACGACAAGGGCCGGCTGGAAGGCATCATCGACTTCGGCGATGCCGTCCGGCGCCACCCATCGGCGGAATTTGCCATCCCATTCCTATTCTGCCTGGGGGGTGATGTTGAGCGCATCGCCATCTTTCATGAAGCTTACCATGCAAAGTCGGAGTATCGGATCAACGACAGGGAGGTGGCCGCCGCGCTGCGCCGGCACCCGTTCTACACCGACATAATCCCGTTCGTGCAGCGCCTTGATACGGAGTATGCGCGATTTTTACTCCGCTTGTTGCTCTCCGATTGTCGTTAGCGCACCCTTTAAGTACGGAGCCACCATGTGATGCCGTATTTATCCGTTACAAGCGCTCCCACCGGCGCCCACGGATATGAGCCTATCGAATAATCCCGCCCTTCCTCTGTTAAAATATCATACGCTTTGCGTAAATCATTTTCATTATCGTAGAGAAGTTCAGGAACCACATTATTTTCTTTATTAATGACTCCGCCGGGGCCCAACAGAATATAAAATCCGTTTATCTGCATCACGATATGAAGGTCGTCACCATCTGGCGGTTTTGACTCGGAAACTTTTATTGCACCAAAGGCTTTTTGATATAACTCAAAAGCCATTATTCTGTCTTCGTTATTACCGGCAATACTGAATGCCAGCGAGAATTTGGGGTAATCTGCCATAATTCGATCTCCTTTAGTGTACTGTGCCCGGTTGTTTGGACACCGGTTTAGGTCATGCCGCTGCCAGTCGTGATTGCTCCTCGTAGCGCTGCCGGGCTTCCCACGGCATCATGAAAGCCCGGCTTCTCTGTAGCGCGCGCCGGCCCTGGCGCGCTGTTTTCGTCTTTGGACCCGCTGCCGGGAAACGACCGATGGTGACCACGATTGCCGTTCCACCGCACGGTTCTGCAATCAGAAACAGCGCGCCAGGGCCGGCGCGCGCTACAAAAACTCAAAACTCAAGACTCAACACTTCCCTTCACCTGCACCCATTCGTCCACCTGCTTCCGCAACTCCCCCTCCACTGTCCGGTTGATCACGCAGGTGGCGCCGGCGCAGTTGGCGCAGGCGGAGCCGGGCAGGGTGTCCAGTTTATCGAGCGAGCGGCGGATATTCACGCGGAAGGAGGCCTCGCGGATGTTGCCGAGGGGCTCCGGGCGGCGGATTGCATGGGCGCCGCACCAGTGCTGCGAACCGTCCGGCAGCACGTAGCCCTGGCTGGGCGCCAGGTAGCAGCGATCCGACAGGGCGTCCTGCCAGTAAACCCCTTCCGCGGCCTTCGCGCAATACTCATCCAGTGAAATCCGGTGATCGACGCGCAGCCAGGGGTTGGCGTAGGGTAGATGGGCGGATAGCGCCTTGCGGTCATCCTCCGGCACGCCGATCTGCGCCAGGTACGTCCGCCAGACTTCCTCCGCCTCCTCCCAGGTCTCCGTGTAGAAGCGTTTCCACTCCTCCGCGCTCGGGCGCAGCGGGGTGTTGTCCGCGCCGCCGATGGGGATGAGGTGGAAGGGGAAGTCGCGGAACACCGGGTCGTCGGTGAGCTTCCCCTCCTCTGTCGAGCGCATCTGCCGCGTCTCCAGCAGCGCCCGCAGCAGCGCGGGAAACTGGAAAAGGTTGCGCTTGTTCAGCACGCAGTTGATATGGATCTGCGGGTGGACGGCGCCCAGCAGCGCCCGCGCGATCTGCACGTTATGGATGCCCTGCCATACCGCCTCCGCCCGCCCCGGCGCGCCGAACAGCGCGTCCTGCTCCCGCAGATCGGCGCAGTCCAGCGAGATATGCAGCTTCGCCGTGCCGATCTTCACCAGTTGCACTGCCACCCGCGGGGTGATGAGCGCGGCATTGGTATTGATGTTCACCGCGCAGCCCAGCCGCACGGCCTCCGCGATGATGCCGTCATCCCCCCACAGCGCCTCCCCCAGCAGCAGCGGCTCGCCGCCGGTCAGGTAGAGGTAGGGCGGGGTAGGGAGGGCAACTTCCGCCAGCAGCGCCTTCCACTCTTCCAACGTCACGGTAGCCGGCAGGTGCTGTTGGTTGCAATAAATGCAGCGGGGCGAAAACGAGCAGTCGAGGGTGAGCGCCAGCCCGAGGAAGAGAATGGGGAAGTCATCACCCCCCGCCAGCGCCGCCGGCCAATCCGCCAGCGCGCGCAGCAACGCCTCTTCATCATGTTCGCCTTCGCCAATCAGCGCCTGCACCCGTGCGCCGTTCCACTCCTTCAGAAACCGCGCCGCGGCGGACATCTGCGCCGGAATGGCCGGGGGAAGTTTGGCCTCCGTCAACGGATCTCCGCCCAGCGCCTCCCGCCATGCCGGCGAATCAAACAGTTCCTGCAGCCGCCCCTGCTGCGCGGGTTGATAATGTTTGAAAAGCGATATCATGCCTTTGAATCAAGCCTACTTCCCGGAAAGCATGGTGTCAAGCCTTACCCCTTGACATCGTACCTTAACTCTTCCAGACTGAGAACCGCCATCTCGCTCGAAACTCTTTACGGGATAATGCCTTATGTCACCATCAACCATCCCACAACTCGCCGACATCACCTTCGCCGGCGCCAACAATACCGTCACCCTCTCCCCGCGGCAGGGCGGCCGGGTGATCTCCTGGACCCACCGCGGGTCCGAAGAGCTGGTCTTTCCGCTGCAGAACCTGGAGGGCGGGGTGCTGCGGGTGATGTTCGCGGAGGAGCGGTATCCGGGAGCGAGTTATGTGACGCCTCATTTGGTGCTGGAACGCGAGCAGACCGAAGGCGGCTTCCGCGTGCGGCTGCGGCACTTCTGGAATACCACCAATGCGCTGCTGCGGCTGATGGGATGGCCGGAGAAGGTCAATCCGCTCTACCTCGACGGGCTGCTGCTGGACAAGACGCTGACCTTTGACGACGCGCGCTCGCTCTTCACCGTCGAGCTGGCCGTCACCAACCTTTCCGGGCAGCGGAAGATCTTCACTCCCTGGCTGCACAGCGCCTTCTCGGCATGGACGGATGACTGCTTCGTGGTGGAGGACGGCCGTAAGGCGAAGTATGAAAACCGGCATATTTACTGGGGTTCGCATACGCTGGACGGCGTCGGGCAGGCGCGGCTAGTGCAGACGGGCGACGGTTTGAGCCACATGCTGGGCGCCTCCGCCGACATGCTGGCCGGGCTGGCCTCTTACTGGCCGCCGGAGATAAACCAGGGCTGCACGGAATTGCGTTACGCCCAGGTGCGGCTGGGGCCTGGCGAGCGCTGGCGGGCGAATGCCTTCCTGGCGGTGGCCGAGGACTGGCAGGCGTGGGCGACGGACGCTCCCTGCCCGCTCTCCGCCGGCATCGAGCCGGCCGGAGAGACGGATTTCGACCCCGCCTCGCTGCTGCCGCTGCTGGCCGAGTGGGCGCTGCCGGAGGAGCGCGAGCGCGGGCTGATGGCCCTCTCCTTCCTCGACAAGGGGCCGTTCACCTCGCTCTCCCGCTTCACGGCGGCGAACATGATCGGCGGGTTTCATGCCGACGGCGACGGCGCCTCCGCCTCCGCCTCCGTCAAGCTCTTCGCCTTGCGCGACCTGAACCTTCATGCCGGGTTGACCGCCGGCGACGGCTGGAGCCTAACCTCGCATATGCCGAAGGCCGGCCTGCTTGGCGACGTCACGCTGCACGCCCCGGCGGATCTTGCCGGAAAAGCGGGGATCTGCGTTGATCTGCGGGAATCCGGGGAGACGTTGGCCACCCTCACCGTGCCTGACGATGCCGCCGTGGAGCCGGCCTATCCCTACGCGGTGAAGCAGTATTCCACCTATCTGGAAGAGCGCTTTTGGGACCTGCACGGCCCCTTTACCGGAACGACGAAGGAAGAGCTGGATGTCTGGATCGCGCGGCTGCGCGAGCGGCACTGGAAATGGCTGCGCGACAACATCAGCGGCGAGTGCGAGATCGAGCCGCGGCTGGTGGAGCGGCAGACCGGCGACACCTGCGTGCGCGACAAGGTGCTGGTGCAGACCGAGCCCGGGCTGTGGATGCCGGCGTATGTGATTTACCCGAAGCGGAAGCCGGCAAG
>Ga0172375_10002753_pt1 | contig 27154 bp, 19 predicted proteins | sample LakKiv1m_FD_114537 | JGI IMG/M metagenome (GOLD analysis project Ga0172375, IMG submission 114537) | Freshwater microbial communities from Kabuno Bay, South-Kivu, Congo - kab_092012_11.1m | ecosystem: Environmental > Aquatic > Freshwater > Lake | place: Democratic Republic of the Congo...
CCGCTCCTTTCGGCAGCATGCCGGATGTGCGCGTAGAAAACGGCGTCAGGTTCAGTTATTTCACCAATCAGGGCGAAGTTGAAGGTGTGGATCGCGGCGAACACGGAGCGATTCTGGGTTTTGCCATCGCTCAGGAAGATTTTCTGGGTTTAGAGATCACCAGCAAATGGGCTCGACATAAGGAAACCATCAGTATTCTGGACGCTTCGTGTCAGGAGCCCGGCAAGCAGTGCGTAACGGAAACCGAAAGCTACCTGGGCAATATGGTTACTCTGGGTTTCGTTCCCAAATACCGCATTGCCACGCTCGACTGGCTCTGGGTTACTACCAGCGTCGCACTGAAACTGCCTCTGGATCTGCATAACAACGACCTTCAGCTTTACGAACTCGATCCGGGTTTCCAGTTTTATTTCATTGCTACACCCTGGCTGGGTATTGAACTCGATCTGAACTACATGATGCACATTACCGACCCGGAAGACCTTAATTACGAAAGCGACACCGAAAAAGAGGAAAGCCAGAAACGCGGCACCGACACTGGCTTTTTCTCGGCCTTTTACGCCCGCAGCAATTTTGTCTTCAAGCCGGCCAATCACCACTATTTAATGCTTTTCGCAGAAACCGAAATCTGGTTCCACTCGGTTGACGCCCAGCGCGCTGCCGAGCTTAAGGACATGATCCATCACGTCACAGAACCGCAGACTAACGACGACGTCAACGATCTGCGCTACTACGCCAACCGCAAAGTCAACCTGGGCGGCGGCTACCGCGCCAATGTCGGCCCACTGGAAGCCGGAGTCGGCGCCTGGGGCGCTGTCACCCAGTTTGACAAACGCCACACATGGGGCATCGATGTCGATGTCAGGCTGACGTTCTGAGGAAAGTTACGAAATAGATAGAATGATCGGTCATGGGTAGGGGAGGGTGAAGTGAGCACAGCGAACGGAGCCCCCCGATCTGCAAGAAAACGCATAAATATTCGCTTATCCCGCGATTGTTATAAGAGCGGAGATGCCTTTCTCCTGACATTATGTACAAAAGATAAACTCCCAATTCTGACTGAAGAACCTGTCAGTAGTATATTATCGGGATTATTGCAGAGTCAGATGTCGGAGAATAATGGGCCGATGTCTGCTTATGTAATCATGCCGGATCATCTTCACATGCTCATTTCTTCTGCGCAGGATACAATACAATGGGTAGCGTGGTTTAAAGCTCGTGTAACTTTTCTCTTAAAAAAAGCTGGCTTTCAAAAACAGATTTGGCAGAAAAGTTTTCATGATCATGGCGTAAGAAGTTGTGAGAGCATAGAAGATATTCTCCAATACATGAGGAACAACCCTGTAAAAAACGGTTTGGTTGAAAGAAGTGAAGACTGGCCCTTGAAGGCCGGGTGCTGAATATCAAGATAATATCCGGGGAGCTCCGTTCGCTGCGCTCACTGCACTCTCCCCTACAAAAAAATGCGGAAACAAATAAGAATTATCTGCTTATATCACCGTATCTTCGGGCGGACAGGTGTAGCCTTTTTTGGCTTTATCGGCGTTTTCGCGCAGGCGCATTTCGAGTTTGCGCAGCTTTTCTGAAATTATAAGCGAGAGGTTTTTCAAAATTTTATGGTGTACGCCCGGATTTGATTTGGCCATACGGCGGAAATCGTCGGTGGTGAGTGAAAAGAGTATGCAGTCTTCGGCGCAGCGGGCCGCCGACATGCGGTTTTCGACATCAAGCAGCGCCAGTTCTCCGAAAATGTGACCGGCTGTAAGCTCGCTGACGGTATGATTCAGCAGGCGACCTGAAGAGAACTGGATCATCACTTTGCCTTCGACCAGCCCGTAGAGTATGCCGGATTTATCGCCTTCCTTGAAAATATACTGACCTTTCAAGGTTTCCCACAGACCACAGGCGGAAGCCACAACCTGCACTTCGTCCTGGCTCAATCCTCTGAATAATGAAAAAGCTCTCAAAATCTCCGTTTCGACCATTACGCGCCTTCCTGCCCATATAAATAAATTGAGTTCCGGAATGTCGAATATCAGACAACTGATGGATATTCAAAAATTCGCTTAACCCTTAAATATTGCCCTTCCTGCGTTCATTTTTCAAATCTTTTCTGTATGCTTTTGCAGTCCATTGCTCCAGACAATAATTATTCAATCCTTAATTGTGGGAAATTCCCTTATATGTTAGAGTATCTGACTAAATAGTCCGGGTGGAACGTTTTTTCTTTTACCTACATTTTCAAGGGGTTGATGAGAGATGAAGGTCAAATGCACTAATTGCGGAGCCAAATTCAAGCTTCACGACAGCAAGATTCCTCCACAGGGGTTACGTATGGAATGTCCCCGCTGTGGCAGCGCAATCAACGTAAGCAGTCCCGGGCCCGGTGGCGGAGATGAAGCTGATTCCGATGATTCAATCTCTTCTTCTGCTGCCGCAGGAAAGATGGCGCCTCCTCCTCCGCCTCCTTCTTTCGACGACTTCGAGCTGTCTTTGGACAAGCCTGCCGCCGAGGAGAGCAACGCACCGCCCGAAATTCCCGATTTCGATATTCCTTCGAAAAGCGAAGACGGTGACCTGGAAAAACTGCTCGAAGGCGCTCTGGGCGAAATGGAGGACGAATTTCCTCTGGACCAGCAGGATGACGACAGCATAGTCACAACTCCGTCGGCACCCGGAAAGCCACCAGTACGAAAAGGTGAAAAAGGAGCCGATTCGGCTTTCGACTTCAATATGATAGATGAACTTCCCACAGAAGCTCCACCTATTCTAGGTGACGATTTTCTATCCGACAACAGCTCTTCCGGCGGCGATTTCGATATAGCCAGTCTGCTGGAGGATGCCGCAACCGAAGTCGGTATTGAAATGGAAAAGGCTTCCACTCTGAAGGATCGCATATCAAATATGCCTGAATTCAAGGAAGAAGAGGAAGCTGCCGCAGAAGAAGAAGTGGAACCTCTGTCGGGAGAAGACCTCTTCGATCTGGGTGATGTCGCTTCAGGCGAAATGGTGGATGTTCCGGAAGAAGCCAGACCCACGCCTTCAGTGTCCAGAAGCAGTTCCGGCGGCGACAAGGGCAAAGCGCCTCTTACGCTGGATATGCTCGGCGATATTCCGGATGCCTCCGACAAAGGCGGCATCAAAGCCGGTCTGTTCTATTTGAGATCAGGCGGCGGTAAAGTTCTGGGGCCATTCCCCGAAAAAGTAGTTGTCGAGATGATTCAGGCCGGAAAGCTGAACGGCAAAGAGGAAGTCAAGGGCTCTGACAATAAGTGGCTCGCGGTTACCGATAATGCGCAGTTCAAGGCCGCGCTGGATTCAGTCTCCGGCTCGGAAGATATAATCGAGCCGCTCATGCCGCAGAAAACGCAGAAGATAATCTCTGTGGAAGAGCGCAAGAAGCTGAAAGAGGATAATACCAAACGCCGCAGAGCCGGTTCTCTTGAAGTTATATCTCCTAAAAAAGCGCCGCGAAAAAAATTGCCGCTTAAACTGACGGTGCCGTTCGGCGTTCTGCTGGTTCTGTTCGTAATAGTCAGTTATCTGCAGGTGGTTGAGGAAATCAGCGTCTTCGATCTTATTACCGGAACCAGCGTTTATGATCTGCCGATGCTGGATCAGTTAAAGTCCCGTCATCGCGAGCGATATGATGAAGCATTGACTCTGCTTAAAGATGACAGTCCCAAATCATACAACAGTGCCCGCGAACTGGCTGTTGATATGCTTAAAGGCGGAGACTTCAGAGGTTCGGCAGTGATAAACGCTCTGGTTGCCGAACTGGACTTCGAAATAATGCGTCGCTTCGGCGGATCTGTTGAACTTTCCAACGAGGCCAACACCCATCTTTCCCTGATCGATAAAACCGGAAAGACCGAGCCGGAATTTCTGCTGGCTCACGCTTCTCAGGAATTCTGGAGACACGATTACGAGAAAGCTCGTGAGATGCTTCAGAAAGTGCTGGTGCAGAGGCCTCAGGATGTCCGCGCACTCCAGATAGCTGCCGAAACTTTCCTTTATCTGCCGGATAAAACACCGGCCCACAAGTATCTTGAGAAAATTATAGAAGCCAAAGCCGCCACTGTGCGCACCTATTACCTGCTGGGCAGACTCGAAGATGCAAAGGGCGACAAAACCGCCGCCGAGAATCATTACAAAAAGGCGCTCGAAATCAATCCTAAGCATATCGACACCAAGATCGAAATGGCCGGTCTGATGATAACGCCAACCGGTGCTATGCATAAAGCCGAGCGAGATCTGCGTCAGCTTGAGGCGGATGAGAAGGGCAACATGGCTCTCAAGCAGGAGGGACTTGTTCATTTTTATCTGGCCAAGATCTATGACGCCAGAAAAGAGCCTTACAAAGTTGTAAAAGAGCTTATGGCGGCATCCGAAAAGGATCCTACCAACCCTGTTTATAACAGGACACTGGCTGGTTTCTATTTCACCAAAAGAGAGTATGCCAAAGCCAGCGAACAGTTCGAAAACTGCGTCACCAACAATCCCAACGAGATCGAATGCCATATCGGTCTGGGTCGCAATTATCTGGCCATGAACAGGCCCGACAAATCGCTGTTCAAGATGGAAGGCGCTATAAAAATAGCTCCGAACAATGCCGAACTGGCGTTCCTTATGGGTCAGTCGCTTGAAGGTCTGTTCCAGCCTGATAAGGCTCTGGAGCAATATCAGAAGGCCATAAACCTGGATCCGAACGGCGTTGCATATTACACCGCCGCCGCCTCCATCTTTTTGCAGCGCAATGATCTGCCAAAGGCCGGAGAGTTCATCCAGAAAGCCAAGCTTATCGATGCCGCTTCTCCGCTGGTTCATAATTTCCTGGGCATGATGCATATCAGCCAGAACGAAATAGACCTGGCCGAAGAGCAGTTCCTGAAGGCCATCGAGTCGAACAAGGAATTTCTTGAGGCGCACCTTAATCTGGCCAATGTTTACCGGGGGCTGAGCCGCTTTGCAGACGCCATCCGCGAATATCAGGAAGTTCTCAGTCTGGACGAGAAGAGCGATCAGGCATACTACGGTATGGGGCGCACCTATTTTGTGATGGACGAAAAAGAAAAAGCCATTGCCGAATACGAAAAGGCTCTTGGCCTGAACAAAAACAATTACGAATATTTCTATCATGCCGGTCTGGCTTATTTCAGCCTCTATGACACGGCGAAATCCGGCAAACGCCCGGCTCCTGCTACAACGGAAAAAGAAACTGCTGGTGCTGCAGAAAACGGTGAAGCTGCTCCTGCGGTCGAGAACACTCCGGCAGTAGAAGAAATGCCGCAGGGTGAGGCGATGCTTAAAAAGGCGCTGGAAGCCTTCACTCATTCATCGGAGCTGTCGCCCAAGCATCCCGAGTCGCAGCACTGGATCGGACGCTGTTACACGGAAATGGATCGCTACGAGGACGCCAACGAACATTACGAGCGCGCTCTGACTCTTGAAGCCGACAACCCCCTGTTCATTTATCACCTCGGTTATCTCTTCGAAAAACAGGATAAGCAGGAAGATGCTATCGAGCAGTACGACAGAGTAATCGCTCTTAAGGAAGATTACGCCGAAGCTTATCTGCGCAAGGGAATAATCCTGCGCAAGCAGAACAAGTACATCAACGCCATAAAGATGTTCCGCAAGGCCAGTCATTACAATCCGTCGCTCAATATGTCGCGCCTGGAGCAGGGTGACTGCTACATCGAACTTAATCAGGTAGTACAGGCTATGTCGTTCTATAAAGATGCGTTGAAACAGGATCCCGATGATCCGCGCGCGCATTTCAAAATCAGCCGGGCATATATGGAGCAGCGCAAGTTCAAGGAGGCCATCGCTCACCTCGAACGCGGGCTGAGACTCGACCACAACAATGCCGATGCCTACCTGAAGCTGGGTTGGTCTCTCAAATGGGTCAAGCGTTACGGCGAAGCAGTCAATGCCTTCAAGCGCTACCTCGAACTTGAACCGCAGGCCATCGACAAGCAGGACATCGAACAGCAGATTGTTTTCATGCAGAGCAAGGACAGATAAGCAGCGCAGCAGAACGCGGCGCAAAAATAAAAAAAACCGCTCCGTAATGGAGCGGTTTTTGTTTTATAGGAGAGGATAATTTTATATTTTATCCAGATCGTCTTCAGAGAAAACCAGCGCTTTGAAGCTGTAAATAGTAACGTCCTTGTCTTTCCATGCGTCGGGTGGCAGGCCGGCTTTACGACAGGTCTGACGCAGAAATTCGTCGCGGTTCCAGCCCCATTCGACCGGCACCTGCGGCAGCAGCAGGCCGCGATGATATCCGCGCTCCATAAGAAGTCCATGTGTTCCGACTTCGATTTCATCGACCGAGGTGATTTTTTTCATCGGCGTCAGCACCGAGATTTCGTATTCCAGCAGTGGCAGTTCTTCAGTCTCCACCGGAGTGAAACGCGTGTCCTTGGAACAGGCGGCAAGGGCCATTTCCTGTATGCAATCCACCAGCGGTATAACGGCTTCGACATGACCGATGCAGCCGCGCAGATCGCCTTTCTTTTTTAACGTGACAAAGGCGGCGCCGTTCTGAAGCAGCAGGCTGTCCGTAATGTCGGCCTTGACTCTGCGATGCTCTTTAACGTAAGTTTCCACGGTATTACGGGCCAGATCGAGCAATTTTTTTTTCTGCTCACGATTAAGATCGTATTCCGCCATTTCAGTTCCCTTCTTTAGCATGATCTGCTCATCGTTCAGAGCATTAGTGTCTCTTAAAAATGCAATTGCGGCATATCCGACAACTTTGCTTTTGTCTCCGGAAATATCTCCTGAATTACGCAGGTCAAGCGTTTGCGGGCCGGGGCCGCCGTATATCTGCTGCAGACGCAGCATGGTAAGCACAGGCAGCAGGCCGCAGCAGTCTACGTTGCCGCTCATGGCGCGTTTCGTCAGTTGTTCGATGTCGAATGTCTCTATCATTTTACAGGTGGCCTGATCCAGTTCGCGGGCTGTTTCGTATGGGAAATAGTGCGACAGGTCAGTTGAGGCAACGAAGAGAACGTCTGCGTTTCTGCCGAACTGTTTATAAAGGATTCCAGCCAGCTTGTCGGCTGCATCCAGATTGTATTCGAGGCCGAACATTATAGGCACCAGTTTGGCATCCGGCAGAACGGTCTTTATGAAAGGCAGTTCCACTTCAAGCGAGTGTTCGCCCGAAAACAGCGCCGGGCTGCTGCCGATTTCCGGGTTGTCGCGACGCAGAGCGTGCACAGCTTCAAGATCAACCGCAACAGGGCCCAACGGTGTATCGAAGGTATCGGCTTCAACCGTGGCGACTCCGTTGAAAATCGGTCTGCCATCCTCATAGAAAGGCCGATGCGAAAAAGCTATGACGACCACAGTCTTGAAAGATGCGCCTTCTACCTGTTTAAAGGCTGAAGCTGCAATGGGAGCGGAGAAGACATACCCGGCATGCGGCGAAACCAGACCCCAGAGTCCGAGGAGGTCTTTTTTCTGAGCCTGATCGAGATATCCTTTTATCATTGCACCAAGCGCGGCTTTATCCGCCGGATAAAAAGCGCCGGCTACCGATGGGGCAATAGAAAGACCTGCCGGAGCGAGCGGAGGCAATTCAGCAGCTTTTATTTCATCCGCAGCCGCCGAGGCACTCTTGCTGTCCACTTCGGAAGGCGTACATGATAACACCATCCAGACCGTGCAGAAAAGCACCAGACTTATTAGCAGAATTAAAATTCTTTTCACGTCAGATTCCTGATTTGAAGAACATCGCTTTTCTGCCCGGCAGTGCGCCTTTTTTTACCTTGCGTGAGACAAACAGCTTCTTTACATACGAGCCGGAAAAAGCTCCCGCTGTCAGCGCCAGAAGAGCGGCCAGAAAAATTCTTCTGTATCTTGAATTGATCCTGTCGGTCATGACCATACTCCGTGTATGCTTTTCCCGCATTTGTGGCAGGTTCCGTTTTGAAGATTGTTAGACACTATTCTGAATCCAGAGCGTTCGATAAGAACCGCACCGCAGGCGGGGCAATATGTAGTTTCGAATTCGGGCGACCGCATGTTACCGACATAAACGTGCTTGAGCCCCGCGTCTTTTGCAACGCGTGCCGCAGTTTCCAGCGTTTCCGTTGGTGTAGGCGGAAGGTTGAGCATCTGGTACTCCGGACTGAAGCGCGAGAAGTGCATGGGAGTTTCCTCACCCAGCGTTTCGGCTATCCAGCGGCTCATCTTCGAAATTTTCGCCATGTCGTCATTCAGGCCGGGCAGAATAAGATTAGTGATTTCGATCAGCACTTTTTCTTCGTTCATCACTTCAAGAGCGCGCAGTACCGGAGCGAGGCTTCCGTCGCATATTTCGCGGTAGAAACGGTCGTCAAAGGCTTTAATATCCACGTTTGCACCGTCGATGAAGCGACAAAGCTCGCGCAGCGGTTTTTCGTTAATATAGCCAGCCGTAACCATAACGTTGCGCAGACCGTTTTCGCTTGCCAGCTTAGCTGTTTCGTAAGCGTATTCGTAGAAAATTACCGGCTCAGTGTAAGTATAGGCGATGGAGCGGCAGCCTTCTTTAAGAGCGCTGTCGACAATAAATTGAGGTGGAGCGTCGGTGTTGATGAGTTCCTCGGGGTTTTTCTGTGATATCTGCCAGTTCTGGCAGAATTTGCAACTGAGATTGCAACCCGGCGCGGCCACCGAAAAAATAGGCGTTCCGGGCAGGAAATGAAACATGGGTTTCTTTTCCATGGGGTCAATATGCAGAGCGCAGGCTTTGCCGTAAACCAGAGTACGCAGTTCGCCGCCCGCATTGTAGCGCACTCCGCAGGTGCCGCGCTCAAGATTGGCAAGCTCGCACTCTTTGGGGCAGAGTTCGCATTTTACTTTTTTATCTGGAGCGATGCCTATACCTGCCAATTCGCCGCCTTCATTAAGCATTACTCCGCAATCACCGTATTCGGAATCGCCCAGGTCGCATTGTTCTTCGCACAGATCACACAGGACGAATTTTTTACTCTTCTTGCCCATCTTTTTCTTCTTCCACTGGTTTCCAGTATTTCGCTTTTACATCCGACAGATTTTTATTGTATACGCCTTCGCGGATCTGTTCAATCCCCACTTTCTCGAATTTTTGAGGCTCTCCTGCGCCTCCCTGTTCCTGCCAGCGGATTTCCAGATGCTGGTCTATGCCAATTCCAATAAGACCGGCCAGCGCCGTCACCAGCAGCAATATAAAAACCAGATCCCGCCAGCCGTTGATGAGTTTTCCGCCAGGTGCGGACCAGGTTTTAGTGTCTGTGGTTTTGCTCTTCAGTCTGCGCAGTGTCGGAAGTGTTTTTGCCGCCACCTGCAGACAGGCTCCGCTGGGGCAGAGACAACGGCAGAAGAACCTTTTATATATACCGGAAATCAGCAGAATGGCGACGGCAAACGCCATTGTTATTTCGGGGGCTGAAAATTCAAAGACAGCTCCGAAAGGTTCTACCAGTAGAGCCGCTTTGAAACCGAAGGCGAAGAACGCGCATATTATTACGAAAAGAATAAGATACTTGAGTCGGGAGGCCAGCAGTATCAGTCTCTGTGAGGGATTAAGCCTGAATGGAACCAGTGCATACATGAATTTCTGCAATGCGCCGTATGGACAGAGCATCTGGCAGTATATCTGTCTGCGCGTGAATGCTGCTATAACTGCGAAGGCAAACAGAAGCAGCAGGGCGATTGAAGCTGCAGGATTTGAAAAGGCAAGCAGCGCCGATATCTGCTGGATGTTGAGTGAATAATTGAGCCACAGTCCCAGAATTGCTACAGAGGCCAGCAGGGATGCCTGACGCAGGCGTCTGTTGCGCAGCACATAAGCCGCTGTTGCCAGTATCAGCAGTGCTGTAAGCAGCGCGGCTTCGATAAGTTCTTTCTGCTCGAAGCGCTGCGAAGCCGGGCTTTTCAGTCCGTATCTTTCAAGGGCCAGCAAGCGAGCGCCATCGATCAGATCTCTCTTTATTGCTTCGGATGTTATGGTCGCGCCGCTGACAGCATCAAGATCACTGAAATCGTCAGTGATGCTTCTGCCGCTGAAGCGGTTCATGAATGCGGCTTTATTCAGCATCGAAAAATAGGCTGGAGTCTCAGAATGCTTTAAGACCAGCGCTCCTTTAATCTGTCCGGTTTTATCGAAAGCAGCCAGCACTGAAATGATGCCGGAATAACCCCTTACGGCGGGAGGCAGGCGGTCGCTTAAGAAGACCGCTCCGATTTCTTCGCCGCTTGAATTCAGCGCAGCCAGACATGGCCAGGCTTCGCTTTCATCCAGTTTGAAAGAATACGCTTCCGGGTAGACTTCCTGCAGACGCTTATCGGGTGGAACTTTAAATGGCTTTGCGCTGCGCAGAAGAGTGTATGCATCCATAATTACTATGAGCGATATGGCAACTGCAGCCAGCAGTAACGAAACTGTTTTCCAGTTCATCTTCATTAAGTTAGTCTCCAATCTTAAAGTAGTTTAACTGCTCTGCGGCGACTGTCAACAAGACAGCTACGGAAGAAGCAAAATTGAAGACTCAAGATTTCTTGACAAGACACGACACGCCGGTTATTTTTCTAACGAAGTCTGAATAATGCTTCATTACTAAGGCTTCAACCCATATGGGAGCTTTTCACTCTGCATAAAAATAAGAGTGGGGTGGCTTTTATACGGTTGCGATGGAGAGGTTTGGTGCAGGTAAGGGGATCGGTTATTGACCGATCCCCTTACCTTTTTTAATGGTATCAGGGTGTAATGTCCCTGTTTGAATGCTTGTCTCCAGAGCTTCTGACATGGCGCATCTCGCGCACGAAGCTTACGAAATACTCTCCCGCCGAATACAGCGAGAAAAAAACCGAGCCGTAAAGCAGGGCATTGCCGATGCTGTTGAAGTCAAGTTCGCCTTCCCATACAATAAAATTGATTATGTATGGATAGTGTACGCAAAGTGCAATCAGTCCTACCATCTGGAAGGCGGTTTTGGCTTTACCCATTTTATCCGCAGCGATAACCAGACCTTCGGAGCTGGCGATGGAACGCAGACCGGTTATGGCAATCTCACGCACCAGCAGCACTATGACCACCCACAGCGGCACGCGTTTGAGCACCAGCATGGCCATAAGCAGCGAAAGCACCATAAGCTTGTCGGCCAGCGGGTCGAGATATTTGCCAAGTATGGTTACCTGATTCAGCTTACGTGCCAGCCAGCCGTCGAGCATGTCCGTGATGGCCACCAGTCCATAGATCCAGGCTGATATGAATGAAAGCGTCGGGGTCTGCTGCATGGTAAGCACCAGCATGACCGGGATGGCTGCTATGCGACCGAATGTAAGAATATTGGGAACAGTTTTGGCTTCTTCCCACAATGTGGGTCGCAGTTCCTTTATTCTGGCGCTTATCTTGCCTCGTTTTCCTTTTTTTTTCATCAGATCCCCCAAGGCCGTATGGTAACGACCATTGGACTTGTTTTATAAGTTCAAATGTGCTTCAGACAGTCCGGGCGTGAATTGAATCTTGAGTTTCCTCCCTGATGAATGTTAACCTGTTTTAACAGAAGTTAACGTATTCTTTCGATTCATGCTTGGACTGATTATGCAGGCATTCTAGTGCACTTGTCAAACGGGAGCCGCAAAGGGTGGTGAAAACAATGAATTTGCGCCATATATTTTCAATAATTGCAGTACTGCTGCTTCTTCCCTGTTCGCTTTTTGCTGAGACCGAGCTTTCGTATGACGACGGCAGCGCCGAGACGTATTTTTCGACTGCCGCTGCCGGAACCATAGAAGGCATTATGTTTTACCCCGAACATCCGGCGGTGCTGAAAACAATCAAGCTCATGTTCAGCAAGACCGGCAACATACAGATTCATGTCTGGAAGGACGGCGGCGGCAATGATCCGGTGACGGATGGCGGCGATCTGATAACCCCGATTGAATACACTGTTGACGAACCTGGTGTATGGGAAGAGTTCGACATTTATCCTTCCGGTGTGATTTTCGAGAAACCGGAATATGTGCATGTCGGGGTAGTTCGGCGCGTGGGCGGCACCGGGCTTAAAATTGATTCCAGCGCAGGTGGACTGGGTTACAGTTATGTTTATTATCCGAACGATGTAGCAAAATACGGTATTGAAGGCGATTTCATGGTGCGCCTGACTGTTGATTACTTCAACATATCGGATACGCGCAGCTTCGAAAACGTTACAGTTGCTGCCGGGCTTTCAGGCTCTTCGCGTCCGGCCTGGGGCGATTATGATAATGACGGTAACGAAGATCTGCTGGCCAGCGCCGCCAGTCTCTTTCACAACAATGGAGACGGCACCTTCACGGATGTTTCTCTGGCGGCAGGCATAAGCGCGGTTGGCGGTTCAGGCGTGTGGGGCGATTTCGACAACGATGGCTTTCTGGATTACTACGCCTTTAACGGCGGCACAACGCTTTTAAACTGCGACCGTCTTGTAAAGAACAATGGCGACGGTACTTTTACTGTTCTGGATCCCGGTCCGGGAACACCTTACGACTTCGATCCCACCGAGGCGGCCGCCTGGGCGGATTATGACCGTGACGGCTTTATAGATCTTTATGTCGCCAACTACGAGAAGCCCGGTGAAGAGCTGGCGATAGGCACGCCGGATCGTTTATGGAAAAACATGGGCGGCTGGTTCGAAGATGTGAGTGAAAGTTCAGGCATTCATGCAGTCGCCGAACAGTGCGGGCGTGGTCTGGCCTGGGCCGATTTCGATGATGATGGCGACCCGGATCTTTATGTTTCCAACTACCGTCTCGACCCGAACTTTCTGTGGCTTAACAACGGCGACGGAACATTTACGGATGTATCCAGAGCGCGTGGAGTTCAGGGTATTTCCACACTGAATTCATACGGACATACCATCGGGTCGGCCTGGGGTGACTTCAACAACGATGGTTATCTGGATCTCTTCGCCGCCAATCTGGCGCATCCGCGTTACATTGGATTTTCCGATAAAAGCATGCTCTACATCAGCTCAGGTCCGCCGGATTATACATTTACCGATATACGCGAGGCGGCGGGAATCACTTATGCCGAAACGCATTCCAGCCCGGTGATTTTAGACTATGACAACGACGGGCTGCTGGATCTGTACATAACGGCGATTTATTCCACCTGCTACAGTTTCATGTATCGCAACAATGGTGACCTGACTTTTGAAGACACTTCGTATGTTTCGGGTACGCGTGTATTCAACGGCTGGGGCGCTTCTACCGCAGATTTCAACAACGACGGTTACGCCGATCTTATGACAAACGCGCTCTTCCGCAACAACGGCGGATCCAATCACTGGCTGCGCCTGAAGCTTAGCGGCAACAAGTCAAACCGGGCCTGCATAGGCTGTCGCGCCACATTGACGCGTCTCGACGGTGTGAAGCTGGTGCGCGAAGTGGCTGCCGGAGTCGGCACCGGCAGCATGGATTCTTACATTCTGCACTGGGGGCTTGGCGCTGACGAAAGCATACTGTCGCTTGAAGTGCGCTGGACGGACGGCAGTGTAAGCTCGGTGGAGTCCAGAAACCTTGAAGTTGACCGGCTGATTACATTGATGGAGCCGTATGAAGAAGGTCAGTGCGTGAACACAGACAGCGCCTGCCTGAGTGATGCGCGTGTGCGTATCTGCCACAATCTGCAATGGGTTGAACTGGATTGTCCCGCCGGCACTTATTGCGAGAATAGTTACTGTCGCGCCTGGCCGGTGGAAGAAGAAATAGAAAGCGAAAGTGAAGGCGACGGCGATCTGGATTCGGATACTGCCGAATTCTTCGAAATTGAAAATGAAACCGACAGTGAAGAAACGCAGGCTGAAATTGAGCCTGAATCTGCTGAGGCTGACGCGGAAATCTCGGGAGAAATCATTCTGGAAGACGAATCTGAGGCCGGGAACGAAATCGCCGATAACGACGAAGCAGAAGCCGATGGTGATCTGTCGCAGTCCGAAGTTACAGAAATGGGCGGCGGTTGTACCACAAGTTGCTTGCCTTCAGACGGCATCTTGATTATCTTAGCGCTCGCTTTATGTTCACTATTTGCAGGAAGGCGAATTGCAACGTGACTTTCAGAGTATCAGATAAAACACTATACGACCTCGAATGGGACAGAATAATAGATGCGCTTTCGGGTTTTGCCGCTACGCTTAAGGGCCGCGCGCGCTGCATGGATCTGCCGTTCATGCAGGACAGAAACGAAATCGAATACCAGCTTCTTCTGGTGCAGCAATACCGCGAACTGATGCAGACTGATGATGCTCCGTCCTTTGGCGGTGTTTACAACGTCAGCGAATACATTGCACGCGCCGCTAAAGAGATGACGCTGGAGATTCCGGAAGTCATTGAAGTGGCTCAGACCGCCGCTGCTTCCAACCGTGTGGCTAAAACGCTTAAAAAAAACGCCGCGCGCGTTCCGCATCTGGCCGGACTGGCCGAAGGTCTTATGCCCATAAGCCATTCGCTTGAGCTTATCGAAGCCTCCATCGATTTCAACAAGGGCGAAATCCGCGACGACGCCAGCGTTACGCTGGCCGAGTTACGCGCCAAGGTGCGTCATCTGCATTCGCGCATCAAGCAGAAGCTGGAAGCCATGCTTAACGCGCCTGAAGTGCAGCGCCTGCTTCAGGATAGTTATTACACCCTGCGTGAAGACCGCTATGTTCTACCGGTCAAGTCGCAGGAGCGTTCGCAGGTCAAAGGCATAGTTCACGGCTCATCGCAGACCGGCCAGACGGTTTTTATCGAACCGCACGAGCTGGTGATGATAAACAACGATCTCAAGATGTCGGAGCTTGAGCTGGAGCGCGAAACACGCCGCATTCTGAAAGAACTCAGCGCAGCCGTGGCCGCTGACGGTGAGATCATTCTGGCCAATCTGGCGCTTTTGACCGATCTGGATGTTATATCGGCCAAAGCGCATCTGGCCGTATCGCTTAACTGTACCTCGCCAGAAATGTCCGACGAGCCGCTGCTGGATCTGCGCCAGGCGCGCCATCCGCTGCTGATATTAAAGGGCGTCAAAGCCGTAGCCAGCGATCTGTCTATCGGTGAGAAATTCCGTGTGCTGATCATCTCCGGCGTCAATGCCGGAGGTAAAACCGTATCGCTCAAAGCTATGGGCCTGATAACGCTGATGACCATGAGCGGTCTGCATGTGCCCTGCGACGAAGGTTCTCGCGTGGGCATTTTCTCCGAACTGGTAACGGTCATGGGCGACGAGCAGTCCATCTCCGACGGGCTTTCGACCTTCTCGGCCAATATCCGCAGCCTGAACCGTCTGCTGGCAGATTGCGGTGAACGCTCGCTGCTGCTGCTGGACGAAATCATCATCGGCACCGATCCGCAGCAGGGCGCGGCGCTGGCGCAGGCCGTAATGGAAAATATAGCCAGGCGACAGGCCCGTTGCGCCGTAGCGACGCATTACGACAGCCTTAAGCGTCTGGCATTCAGCCGCGAAGAATTCGCCAATGCCGCCGTGGGCTTCTCGGAAACACTGCTGAAGCCGACTTACACCGTTACAATCGGCATGCCGGGTTCGTCTTCGGCCTTTAATATCGCGCGCGAACTGGGCTTGCAGGACGAAGTCGTGCGGCGGGCCCAGGAATTGAATGTGGGCGGCGTCGAAATCGAAACGATGGTCAAAGCGCTCGAACGCGAAGTGGAGCGCGGTCGCAAGCTCAATGAAGAACTCGAAGACCGCAGGCGCGAGATCGAAAAGCTTAAGGCCGAGTACGCAGCAAAGCTGCAACTGGTAAAAGCGCGAGAGTTCGAGCTCGAGCAGCGCCGCTCGGAAGAAGTGCTGGACAGTGTGCGCAAGGCCAAGGATGAAGTGCGCGAAATTGTGCGCACCATCCAGAAGCAGGGCTCCATGAAGGAAGCCAATGAAGTTCTGGGCGAACTGCGCTCCAGAGAAGACCGTCTGGCCATGCAGGCCGAAAAGGCCGCCGAGGAAAAGCGCGAGCGCGACAGCCGCAATCAGGCGGCCAAAGTCAATTTCCGCAGTATCAAGGTTGATGAAGCTGTTCCCGGCGCGTGGGTGCATATCAGCAATCTCGACCGGCGCGGTGTAATTGTAGAAGCTCCCGACGCACGCGGTGCGGCGCTGGTGGAAGTGGGACGCCTGAAAATGCGCGTACCGCTGGAGCGTCTGCGCTTTATTCCGCCTGCACAGCAGCCGGGCGGCGGCAAGCAGACCATCAGTGTTACCGATCAGCCTCCGGCACCTAAGTCGGACAAGCGCGAGCAGTCGCTGACCTGCGACCTGCGCGGCGAAACGGTTGACGACGCGCTGGAGCAGCTTGATTTCTTTTTAGACCGCGCCATGCGCGAGAGTGCGCCCTTTGTGTATATAATTCACGGCCACGGCACCGGACGCTTAAAGAGCGCCCTGCGCGATTATCTGAAATCGGTTCCCTTCATAAAAAGCTTCCGCCCCGGCGAACGCGGCGAAGGCCAGGACGGCGTAACGGTGGTGGTGCTGCAGGGGGATTAGGAATCAACCTTTCGGTATCTTAGATTTGTAGGATGGGCAATTGCTTTGCCCATCATCTTTGGTCTGGTATCGAGAAACATAATTGATGGGCATGACAAATGCTATGCCTACTGAACTGTGCTGTTAGATGAAGTGAGTTAAACCTTGTTTCATCTTTAAGGGTTTGGCTTTTGGATCTGAGGTTGCAGGATCACGATCGCCATAATCGAAATAGTAGAATTCATCCATTCCCAACATCCTAAGAAAAACTCTCGATACAAGTGTTTGTAAAGATCGAGTCTGTTGAAGAACTTCCCGATAATCATTTGATCCGAAAATTGAGCCATGCACAGAGTCATTTCTTGCTTGAAGTGCCTTTGTTTCAACATCACCATAGTCCAGGTTCAGGTCGTTTAAAAGTAGTATATTCAGCTTTTTTGCTGAAACTTTATTCAGATCGCCAAGGCGACTTTTTATTTCATTTAACTTAGAGGATATAGAATCTACATTTTTGATATCGGTCATGTTGTCAAGCGATTCTTGAAGTGTTTTTAATACAGCCCGCCATTCACTTTTAGGCAGAAGCTTACTCCGTGGTTCGTTTTCAGGTCGGGAATAGTATGCATCCCTAAGAATTTCAAGAGAAACTCCTAAGTAACCAGCCGACATGTCAAGTGGAGCATTGAAACTATAGAGCCATAGCCAAACAAAGCGATTAAATCGCTCAAATGAATCATAGTTGATAAAATTTGCTATGTATTTCGAGGCAAGTTCTTCATCAACGCCATCTCTCCATTCTTTATGTAACAACGCTGGTGGCATTGGACTTTGCTCACCACCTGGAACAAACGATGATTTTGCAGAAGCAATGACTGGTAATCCTTCTTCATTAAAGATAGTTTCCCCAAGAACTGCGAAGCCACAGCCAAACAAGAATTCTAAAGCCCTTCTAACCGCTCTTCGCATTGTTTCATCAGGCATCCCTTCTGGCCCAGGGTGAAACTCGAGAAATCCTGCTCTCTCTGTGTTGATTGTTTCTTTAATACCATCAGTTTGGACTTTGCCAAAACGGAGAAATGAAATATGTGGCAGGTTAAAGTCGACTCGCATATGATCTCGACTCAGACCAGAAGTCTTTTCTTCCATTTCAGCCACTTTGATTGAATCACGCATGATCCATTCAGTTATATTACGTTCTCGATCAGTCGTCCTGGGCCATATTCTGTTGTTAGGAACATTAGTGAGCCATTCCGTAATAAAAGCTGGTGTTGATTTAGAATTGTATTGAACGTGAAGTGCTTTTGCTCTACCTGTCTCCTTCACAACTGGCGCATCTGTGTAATGGCTGCTTATGGTATGTCTTAGTGGAAGATATCCTTCTAAACGAGATGGATTAAAAGGTTTACCAAGCAAATCGAGGTCGACAGCTTGAGGTGTAGCTTTTTGATCAATCTTTTCAGCATGGAAGTCGCTGCTTCCTTCTGCCGAAACTGTTAGTTGATAGTTCGGTGAGCGCGAAATTTCCACTTCAACAGCCTTGCTCATTAGTTTTGAAGGATCTCCAACGCGAAATTTCATTGGCAAAGAAAATGGCAACCAGTCAACCGGCATTTAAATCACCTCGTATTATTATTAATTCACTCTATCAGCACATTTATTGGGGGGTCTGCTCTCCATTCTTAATTTATAATTATACATAAGAAAACTAGAAATTCACAACATACTTAGTTCAGTAGGATTGGCAATTGCTTTGCCCATCATCCTTGATCTGGCATCGAGAAACATAATTGATGGGCATGACAAATGCCAATCCTACGCAATCTCCATCTCCAGCCCGTCATAAGCGAATTCCACGCCTTCGGGCAGCAGGTGCGAGTCGCGGTAATAATCGATGTCGTGCGAGATGTGCGTAATGACGGCGCGCTGTGGGCTGATGCGCTTTATTTCGGCCAGCGCTTCGTCAAGGCAGAAATGCGTGTCGTGCGGCTTGAAGCGCAGGGCGTCGATAACCAGAACCTTGACGCCGTCCAGCAGCGGATATGTTTCCGCCGGGATGCGGCTGACATCGGTTAAGTAAGCGAAAGCTCCAATGCGCCAGCCGAGGCAGAGCAGGCGACCATGCAGCAGGCGCAGCGGCATAATTTCGCGCCCGAAAAGCTCGAAGGGCCGGCCCGGTTTTATGGCATGCATGGCGAGGCGCGGACGCCCGCCGCCTTCCTGTCCGCCTTCCTGAAAAATGTAGGCGAACTGATTTCTTATATGGCTGATATGCGACTGGACGGCGTAGACATCGAGCGGTTTCTGCATAATATAATTGATGCAGCGTATTTCATCGATGCCGTGCGTGTGATCGGCATGCATGTGCGTGTATAACAGCGCGTCCAGGCGTCGCAGGTCGTGACGCAGAGCCTGAGCGCGGAAATCGGGCGCGGTGTCGATAAGGATCTTTTCGCCGCCCTCCAGTTCGACAAGCGCCGAGGCGCGTGTGCGGCGATTACGCGGCCTGCACGCGCGACATACAGAGCAATCGCAGCCTATGACCGGCACGCCGATGGAAGTTCCGCAACCTAAAATCGTAACCCGCATGTTTTTACCGTTAACCATTCTCAAATCGTTTGTGCTAAGCTACCAGACAATCGCGGCGGGCTTCAAGCGTTTTTTTCGGGTATCGGATGAACAGATTTCTTAACGGATATGGTTTTGCGGCGGCCTGCGGGCTGCTGCTGTTTATTGTCACGCTGATTCCATATGCGGTTGCATGGAACGCCGTGGACGCCGAGCACGAATTTTCGGGCTATCTGCATTTTTCGGAAGACATGGACACTTACGCCGCCTTTGTCAATCAGTCCGAAGACGGCGCCTGGCTCTTTCGCAATCCGTATGACACGAAAATAAACCCCGACGAATATTTCAATCCGCTCTGGCTGGTGATTGGAAAAATCAAAGCCGTCACAGGCTTGCATTTTAGTATGCTGCTGCAGATTCTGCGGCTGGCGGCGGCATTGCTGACTGCGCTGGGCTTTGTCTTTCTGTTCGAAAAGCTGACTAGCCGTAAGCCGCCGCGTATTGCAACGGCGCTGTTTCTGTTCGGCGGCGGTCTGGGCTGGGCGCTCGTGGTATTTGTTCATCAATATCTGCACGCTCCGGATATTTATTCCGAACTGCTGCCGTTCTTCTCGGTGGGTTTTGTGCCCCACGCCGCTTTTGCTTTAGCACTGTTAATGTTTTCACTGGGCTTCTTTTTTGAGGCGCTGAAAAGCGGAAGCATAAAAAGCGCACTGATCTCAGGCTTCATTCTGCTGTGTCTGGGCTTCACACGGCCATACGACGCCGCCATCGGTCTGATGCTGATGTGCGCGGTCTGCGCTGTCGAAGCGGTCGCAGGCAAGCCGCGTGTTTATGCGATCAAAGCGGCGCTGGCTCCGGCTCTGTCGCTGCCCGCCTTTGTTTATGGCTACTGGCTGACGCACCTTTCCGAAGGCTTCTCAGTCTGGTCGCTGAGTAATCACTATCCGGCCCCGGCGTTATACCTGATGCTGACGGCGCTTGGAATTGTCGCGCTGCCCGCCGCAGCCTGGCTGATTGGCTCGCTGATCCGACTGCCGCGTCTTTCGCAGATCGAACGCATTCTGCTTATCTGGCTGGTTCTGGCCTGGTTTGTAATGCTGTCCGATGGAATATTCCCCTGGGCGTTCAGAAGCATAAGCTCTTTTCTGCTGCCGCATTTCATTGCGGCCATATTTACGGTAAGCTTTTTATTCGAGCGTGTGCGGCGCGGACGGAAAGCACTGTATGCTGCCGCCGGGCTGTGTGTAGTGTTGATGCTGCCGGACGCTGTGCATGCGCTGCGTTGGAAGTGTCAGGAGGCTTCCGAGCAACTGCGCTACTATTTTATTCCGCCGGACATGAAAGAAGCTGTCGAATGGCTGGATGAGCGTTATTCCGAGCCGCAGGTGGTTTATACGCACGGTTATTATGGACTGAAGGTTCCGGTTTACAGCCGACATGTCAGCGTAGTGGCCCACAAGGATCTGGTTCGGGACTTTGTTGCAAAGCTGAACGAGTACAATCGCTTTGCTGTTTCCACCAGCAGACGTGAGCGATTGGAGATATTGAAGAAAAACAATGCCGACCTGCTTTTGTGGGGTCCATTCGACCGCAGATTGCAAAAACAGTCTCCTGACGAAATAAAAGGGCTGAGCCTGGTGTATGAAAACTCGCTCTTCAAAGTTTATGAGCTGAATTCAGAGTTATGATAACCTGCTGATTATGCGAATATATTGAGAAAATAGCTGGCCTGTGAAAAATGAGCGGCGGGGCTCAGCTTCGACAGGCTGGATTAGCTTGACAAGTTGCCTTTAAGGTGTTACCCAAGCTATCGCCTGAGAGGATGGTTTTACCGGAGCTATAGAGGTTTACCGGCTTCGGTTTGATAATTTACGGACCAACATAGAAGAGGTGACAAATGAAAAGAACGTTCCTTTATACCCCAGGACCGACACAGGTGCCGGAAGATGCGCTTCTGGAAATGGCCCGCCCGATCATCCATCATCGCACCCCGCAGTTTGAGGCGATTTTCGCCGACACGATCAAAAAACTGAAGTGGCTCTTCCAGACCCAGAACGACGTTCTGATTCTGGCCTCCAGCGGAACCGGCGCAATGGAAGGATCAGTGGTTAACTTCCTTTCCAAAGGCGATAAAGCCATCGTCGTTAACGCTGGTAAGTTCGGCGAGCGCTGGGGCGAGATCTGCCGCGCTTACGGAGTCGAAACCATCGAACTGAAGATCGAATGGGGCAAAGCCGTCAAGGTGGAAGATGTAAAGGCCGCTCTCGATGCCAACCCGGATGTGAAGGCCGTCTATATCACCGCTTCCGAAACATCCACAGGTGTTGCTCATCCAATCAAAGAAGTCGCCGAGCTGGTTAAAAAGCGCGAAAACACCATTATCGTGGTGGATGCCATCACCGCTCTGGGCGCTTTCAACGTCCCGACCGACGAGTGGGGTCTGGATATCGTCGTTTCCGGCTCGCAGAAGGCTCTTATGCTGCCTCCGGGACTGGGTGTGGTTTCCATTTCCGAAAAAGCCTGGAAGCTGGCCGAAAGTTCCACACTGCCGAAGTTCTATTTCAACTTCAAAAAAGAGAGAAAGAACCATCTCAAAAACACTACGGCATACACTTCTGCTGTTACACTGGTTATAGGTTTAAACAAGACCCTCGGCATGATGCAGGAAGACGGTCTTGAGGCCATATTCGCCCGTACCGAGAAAATGGCGCATGCCTGCCGCGAAGCAGCACTGGCCATCGGCCTCAAACTGCTGGCTCCAACCTGCCCCAGCCCCTCGGTGACCTCAATATTCCTGCCCGAGTCGGTGGACGGCGGCAAGCTGGTAAAGCTTATGCGCGATGTTTACGGCGTCGGCATGGCCGGCGGTCAGGACGATCTGAAGGGCAGAATCATCCGCATTTCCCATATGGGATATGTCGGCGAATGGGATCTTTACATCGCTTTAACGGCGGTGGAAAAGGCTCTGAACCAGCTTGGTCATGTCACTCCAATCGGTAAGGCCGTTGGCGTGGCTGCTGCAATAATGGGAGCATAAGACATGAAAGTTCTCATCAGCGACAAAATGAGTTCCCTGGCGGTCAAAGTTCTTGACCGTTTCAAAGATAAGGGTCTGACTTACGACGTCAAGACCGGCCTGGCTCCCGAAGCGCTGGCAGAGATAATCGGCGAATACGACGGACTCATCATCCGCAGCGCCAGCAAGATTACGGCTGACATTCTGGCCAAGGCCACGAAGCTTCAGATCATCGCCCGCGCCGGTGAAGGCGTCGATAACGTCGATATTCCGGTGGCTTCCGAGAAGGGCATTTATGTAACCAACACCCCCGGACAGAATACGGTCACCACCGCTGAGCATGCCATTGCCATGATGATGGCGCTGACCCGCAAGATTCCCTTGGGCACTTCAACCATGAAGGCCGGTCTTTGGGAAAAGAACAAGCTCGAAGGCCGCGAAGTCTTCAAAAAGACACTGGGTGTTATCGGACTGGGCAAAGTCGGTCGCATTGTGGCAGATCGCGCCAGGGGTCTGCGTATGAATGTCATCGCATACGAAACCATGCCGGTTGCTCCTGAAGTCGTCAAGGAACTGGGATGCGAACTGGTCGGCCTGGACGAGCTTTATGCCCGCGCCGATTACATCACGGTCCATGTGCCAAAAAATGCCGGAACCCTCAATCTCATCAACAAAGAAGCTTTCGCTAAAATGAAGGACGGCGCTTTCATCATTCAGTGTGCACGCGGCGGCATCGTGAACGAGGACGATCTCTATGACGCCCTTACTTCAGGCAAGCTTTCCGGAGCGGCTCTGGACGTATTCGTTGTCGAACCACCTCCAGCAGATCACAAACTGCTCAAGCTCGATAACGTCATCGCTACGCCTCATCTTGGCGCTTCCACTAAAGAAGCCCAGGAAAATGTAGCTGTAGCGGCAGCCGAACAGGTTGCCGAGTATCTGACCGGTGGTGAACTGCGTAATGCACTGAATCGCGATAAGGTCAAAAAGGGCTAGCATCCTTTTTCGATTACAAGTAGAATACAACGGTTTTTCGTTGTTAACCGCAACGGAGGGGCTATAAAGCCCCTCCGTGTTTTTAGGAGAATTTTCAACATGCCGAATGTCGTGGTAGTAGGCCTGCAATGGGGCGACGAAGGAAAAGGTAAAGTAGTAGATATCTACACTAAATTCGCCGATATGGTAGTACGCTTTCAGGGCGGCAGCAATGCCGGTCATACCATTATCGTCGATGACGTCAAGACGGTTCTGCACCTTCTACCGTCCGGGATATTGCACCAGAACAAAACCTGCGTAATCGGCAGCGGCGTAACTGTTGACCCGGATATTCTATGGCAGGAAATCGAAGCCGTAAGGCAAGCCGGGCATTTAGGCGACGAAGCGCTGCTGCGTATTTCCTATGAAGCTGCTGTAATCTCCCGCTACCACAAAGCGCTGGACGATGCCAGCGAGCAGGCTATGGGCAACCGTAAAATCGGTACTACCAAACGTGGTATCGGGCCTTCATATGAAGAGCGCGTAGCTCGACGCGGAATCCGTATAAAAGATCTGCTTTCGCGCAAAACACTGAAAGAGAAACTTCAGCATAATCTCGAATACGCCAATTTCCTGCTTAAGGAATACTATCACACTGAAACCTTCAATGTTGACGAAGAGCTGGATTATCTGTGCGAGTTCGGCACCAAGCTGAAGCCCTTTATGGAAGACACTGCGCTTCTGGTATACCGGGAAATCAAACGCGGTCGCAACGTGCTTTTCGAAGGCGCCCAGGGAACCATGCTGGATCTGGATTACGGAACTTATCCATACGTCACTTCTTCCAATACAATTGCCGGTGCAGCCAGCACCGGAACCGGCATCGGCCCCGGCATGATAGATCGCGTTCTGGGTATTGTTAAAGCTTACACCACCCGTGTCGGAATGGGACCTTTCCCGACTGAGCTTGAGGATGAAGTTGGACAGCGTCTGCGCGATATAGGCAAAGAATACGGTGCCACTACCGGACGTCCGCGCCGCTGCGGCTGGCTGGATGTCGTTCTTATGCGTTATGCTCTGCGTCTTAATGGCGTAACCAATCTTGCTCTGACAAAGCTGGATGTACTGACCGGATTACCGAAAATCAAGATCTGCACCGGCTATAAATACCGCAGCAAGATATATGACGAGTATCCGTATTCAGACACTGTCTTTAAAAACTGCGAGCCGGTTTATGAAGAACTGCCGGGCTGGAACGAACCTATCGGCGAAATCCGTGAATTCGACGAACTGCCAGCCACCGCTAAACGTTATATCCGCCGTATTGAGGATCTGGCCGGAATCAAATTCTCGTTTGTCTCCGTGGGTCCCAAACGCGGTGATTCACTGGTGTTGCGCAACCCGTTCCGTGAATAGTCAAGCGACTTTCGGGCCATGGCCATAAAAAGATATTCGTTAATATTAAAGAGCATCCCGCACAGCTTCGAACTTGTGCGGGATGTTTTTTTCGGGCGCGCAGCAAGACACTTTGCGTTGCTTGTGCCGCTTATGGTCGGTTTGCTTTTGAGTGCTGCTTGTGATACTTATTGTATATCGGATGGAGAGCTTTTATGGGGCGCGTCGGATGAAGAATACCGGCTTGAAATCACCAATAAAAGCTCTTATATGGTCGAATTGAAGGTTGACGGAGAAAGCCAGGGAACCTACTGTCGGGGTGTTGAAAAGCTGCCCGTCGGAAACTTCGAACGCAGCGATTGCAGTAGAATTACAGTGGTTTTTCTCGACAACCCCGACAGCCTTCATCTGGACGATTGCGATATTTTCAGTCCCGAAGAATGTCGGGCGAATAATATCAATGGAAATACCTGTTACGACACGAGTCTGGTAGAAAAAGTCGAAGCGCGGGTCGAATGATACTGCGGAGGTTATTATGCCTGCAAAGAAAAGCGATAAATCGGTCATTGATTCGAGAGACGATATTTCCGACGATTTCATGGAGGAGAGGGGCGAACAGAACGATGTCCCCACTTCTGGGTTATTGCGGCGTCTCATTGAAGAAGGGATGGGAGCTTTGAAAAAACCCGAAGAAGGCGGACGCAACTATTTAAGCGCATTGACGCTTCCAAAGGAACTGGGTCTGCTCTTTATTAATCAGGCCGACCGCGCCAAGCAGGAGATCGTTAATCTTTTCGGACGCGAATTCAGTCGCTTCCTGGATGCCACCGATATTTCAGATGAAATAGTCAAAGCGCTTTCGCGCATGTCCATCGAAATCAATGCCGAAGTGCGTTTCAAGGCAGTCAAGCCTGAATCTGCTGCATCCGGTGACGCTGCAAAGCCTGAGAGTCGCATCAGGGTTAAGGTAAACAAGGAAGAAAAATAACAAAATGGCCGAACCGATCATAAAACGCAAGTGGTTCAGGATGGGTCTGACTGTTCTGGCGGTTGGAGTGTTTACATTTGCATATGCTTCTTATCAGGCACACAAATACGGTGGCATGTATCCTTATCTGTCCGTTGCCGAAAGCGGTCTGACTCCCGAGATCATGAAGGAAAAATCACCGGAGGAAATTCAGGCTCCGGAAATAAAGAGCAAGGAAGACCAGAGGATCGATACCAAACGCCGTATGATATACGGCTTGTCCCGCAAATATAAAATAATGGGCATCGGTTTCATGATTCTGGGAGCCATTATGATGCTGGCCAGCTTTAAGGAGCCGCAGGTGCCCGAACTGGCTGATGAGCCCGATGCGAATGATGATGGTAAAAAGACATGAGCTTTGAGCGGCCCGATTTAGAAGAGCGCGATTCCGAAGGGGCCGAAGTTTCTGAAGCCGAAGACTCCCCGTCCGCAGATGATACTCCATCCAATACATCGGAATCGGAAGAAGGTAAATCCTCAAGTTCAGCATGGGAAACTGCAGAACCTGATATACAGGTTCTGGAAGACAATGAAGTCCCGCAAGGTTTGGGCTATTTCATTAAAACGGCTCTGCTGGTTCTGGCTGTCACGTCTTTCCGCTGGCTGGCGGCTGGAAGAGTGGGACTTGGCGACTCTGAAGCCTATTATTACGCATGGTCACGTCATCTTAACCTTTCATATTTTGATCATCCACCGCTGATTGCCTGGCTGGACAGACTGGCAACCGACTACAGTGGAATCAGCACCTTAAGCCTTAGAAATTTCAGTGTCATCCTCTCAGCCGCCATGATCTTCATGGTTTATCTTATCGGATCGCGCATACTGCACAGCCAGAAAGCCGGATTCTATGGTGCAGCCCTTTTTGCCCTAAGCCCGATATTTTTTATCGGCGGTATGGCAGCGGCTCCCGATGTGGCGCTGGGATTCTTCTGGCTGACTGCACTGTATCTGCTTTATGCCGCTGTGCGGGAAGAAAACGGTCTGCTGCTGGTTCTGACTGCTGTGGCTTTTGGACTGGCGCTGCTGGCAAAATACAACGCCGCGCTTTTCGCACCTCTGGCTCTGATATATCTACTGGCTGTTCCTGGAGGCAGACGCCTGCTGTTTTCGCGCTGGATGCTTGCATCAATAGCTGTAGCGCTTCTGGCCTTAGCTCCGATACTGCTGTGGAATTACCAGCATGACTGGGCCTCGTTTCGCTTCCATCTGATTGAGCGCCATTCTGGTGCGGCATTTACGCCAGATCGACTGCTTGTATTCCTGGGTGGACAGGTTGTTTATTTCTCGCCTCTGACGTGGCTTTTTACAATTGCTGCAATGTTGTGGCTAAGCTTCAACATCTTTTCCAGGCGTATTCACGCTGCAGATTTTGTACTGCTGTTTTCGCTGCCACTACTGGTGTTTTTCTTTGCAATTGGAGCCTGGACTTCCGAAAGCGAGCCGCATTGGTCTGCTATCGGGTATCTGCCGCTCTTTGCCGCAGCCGGACTGCTGTATGGTCGTTTCGGCAGCAATAAATTATTGCACTGGGGCATGTTGGCGACTCTGGCTTTTTCGCTGCTGATAGACATTCTGCTTTCTGTGCATCTGCTGACGAATGTTTTTGTTGACGCCTGGCCTGCAGACTCCTACCGACCGAAGCTGGATATAAGCAACGAGCTTTACGGCTGGGACGAGGCCGGCGCAGAAATAGAGC
>Ga0172375_10002755_pt1 | contig 27148 bp, 29 predicted proteins | sample LakKiv1m_FD_114537 | JGI IMG/M metagenome (GOLD analysis project Ga0172375, IMG submission 114537) | Freshwater microbial communities from Kabuno Bay, South-Kivu, Congo - kab_092012_11.1m | ecosystem: Environmental > Aquatic > Freshwater > Lake | place: Democratic Republic of the Congo...
TCGACGGTGGGCAGTTTTTCCGGCAGCAGCAGGCCACCGTCGGTGGCCAGGCCCATCATCACGGCCTCGGTAAAGGGGATCGGCGCAATCTGGCCGCGGGTGCTGATGTAACGCATCGGTTTCAATTCCTTACAAAACGTATTCAGTAAAAAAGCTGACCGCTGACGGCTCTATCTCATCAGCAGGCTGGTGCTCTCCATCTCCGCCGGGATCGGCAGCCCCATGAGGTCGAGGATGGTCGGCGCCAGATTGGTGAGGGTGCCGCCGTCGCGCAAGCCACGGCCTCTGGCCGCATTGCCCACCATAATTAGCGGCACCGGGTTCGAGGAGTGGGCGGTGAAGGGCCCGCCGGTAACCGGATCGACCATGATCTCGGCATTGCCGTGGTCGGCGGTGATGAGCACCACCCCGCCTGAGGCGGTGAATTGCGCGACGATGCGGCCCAGGCATTGGTCCACCGCCTCGCACGCCTTGACCGCCGCGGCCATGATCCCGCTGTGGCCCACCATGTCGCCATTGGCGAAGTTGAGCACCACCAGGCTGTAGGGCATGCCGGCAATCCTCGCCAGCAATTCCTCGGTAACCTGGTACGCGCTCATCTCGGGCTTCTGGTCGTAGGTGGCCACCTCCTTGGGCGAGGGAATCAGTGCCCGCTCCTCTAGCGGGAAAGGCTCCTCGCGGCCGCCGTTGAAGAAATAGGTGACGTGGGCGTACTTCTCGGTCTCGGCAATGCGGAGTTGCTTGAGCCCGTGGCTGCTCACCTCCTCGCCAAGGATGTGGGTGAGCGACTGGGGCGGGAAGGCCACCGGCAGGGTGAAGTGCTTGTCATAGCGGGTAAAGGTAACCAGCGCTGCCAAATGCGGCAGGTGCCCGCGGGCAAAGCCGTCGAAGCCGGCATCGGTCAGGGCGTGGGTCAATTGGCGGGCGCGGTCCGCCCGGAAGTTGAAGAAGATCACCACGTCGCCATCGCCGATAGTGGCCACGGGCTTGCCCTCGGCAACCAAGAGCGTTGGCTTGATAAACTCGTCGGTCTCGCCCCGGCCGTAAGCCGCCTCCACCGCGCCAATCGGATCGGCGGCAGTGAACTCGGCCTCGCCATCGACCAGGGCCCGCCAGGCCCGTTGCACCCGCTCCCAACGGCTGTCACGGTCCATGGCGTAGTAGCGGCCACTAACCGTAGCCACCCGGCCTACGCCGATCCGGGCCATGGATGCCTGTAGCTGGGCCATGTAGCCAGCCCCACCCTTGGGCGGCGTATCACGGCCATCCATGAAGGCATGGACATAGACCTCGCTGAGCCCTTGCTGGGCCGCCATCTCCACCAAGGCCACCAGATGGTTGAGGTGGCTGTGTACCCCGCCATCGGAAACCAGCCCCAGCAGATGGAGTTTGCCGCTGCCGGCCTTGGCCATGGCCCCGGCCAGCACCTGGTTCCGCCTGAAGGCGCCGGTGGCGATGTCGCGGTTGATGCGGGTGAAATCCTGATAAACGATGCGGCCGGCGCCAATGTTGAGGTGCCCCACCTCGGAGTTGCCCATCTGCCCTTCGGGGAGTCCCACGGCACCGTTGTGGGCCACCAGCGTGGTGAATGGGCATTCCCGCTGCCAGCGGTCCATGTTCGGGGTGTTGGCCCGATAAACCGCGTTGGTCTCCGTTTGCGCGCCGTAGCCCCAGCCATCGAGGATGGCCAGCAGCACCGGAGTGGCCGTGATCATGGCTAATCCTCGCCGGCTTCCGCCGCCGGAGCCGTGGCCACCGGCACGCGGGGGGCATCGTGCCACAGCCCCTCCAGATCATAAAACTCGCGGGTCTCGCTATAAAAGATGTGCACCACGATATCGCCGTAGTCGAGCAACACCCAGTGGCCCTCGGCCAGCCCCTCGGTGTTGGTGGATTTGAGGCGCTTGCTGGCCAGGGCATCGTCCACTGCCTGGGCCAAACCCTGCACGTGGCGGGTGGAACGGCCGCTCATAATAACGAAGGCGTCGGTGAAGGAGGCCAGCCCCTGCACATCGAGGATGACGAGGTTCCCCGCCTTCTTGTCAATGGCCGCCTGGGCGGCGATCTGCGCCAGTTCGAGACTTGGCAGGTCGGCGAGGTTCTTGGCAATTTTTTTCATGGCAACTCACTGTCCTTGCATGGAAAAGGGGAAGCGCATCATATATGGCGGCGGCCGATAACACAACCAAGAATTGCGGGAACGAAGCAAAAAGCCGCGCGACATCTCGCCCCATCCACGCGGTTCAAGAGGCTGACGCCTGGTCGATCACTTCGGCCATCAGGGCAAAGAGCTCCTCGGCCTCATCGAGTTCCTTGGGGTCCTGGGAGTTGAGCGAATAGCCCAGGGACTTGAGCGCCGCGCCCACCACCTCCCGCACATCCTCGATCATCATGATCCGACCGCGCAACTCCTGGCCAGGTTGCAGCAGTTGCTTCCAGCCAGTGAGCTTTCCCTTGACCAGATCCTTGCGATAGGCGATGCCCACCATACCCCAGAGGCGCGGCAACCAGGGCTGGCAACCAGGCGACGCCCAGGAGCAATAAACCACGCAACCGCGACAAGTTCATACGATTCCCCACAACTGACGGCAATTTCAAAAGATCGGCATGGGCATCCGGCAGGCCTTGGCCATCAACCACCCCCGGCCAGATGGCGGCCGATGGTCTCGCGCAGTTCCTCCAATTCTACCGGCTTGCGGAGCACTGCGTGCGCGCCGCTGCGCTCCAGCAGCTCCTCCATGCGCGGCACGTCGATGGCGGTGATAACGATGATGAACAAGTCCGGCTTGAGATGCTTGGCATGGTTAAGCACCTCGTAGCCATCCATGCCAGGCATGCGGATGTCCAGGGTCATCACCCGTGGCTGTTCCTCCTTGATGAGATCGAGGGCGTGTTCGCCATTGGTGGCGATGATCGGCTCATATCCCAGCTTGGCCAGGTAGAGCTTGAGCGACTTGCAGAAGGCGTACTCGTCATCCACGACCAGAATCCTTATCTTGTCCTCTCCCATGTCCCCCTCGTGTGCAGACTTTGGCGACGCCCTAAAGCCGTGCCGATTCCGACGGCACGTAGCGCGTCAACGGCAGATGGATGAAAAATTCCGTGCCCTTGCCCGGCGCGGAGTAAACCTCGATGGAACCGCCGTGGCTCTCGACGATGGAATAGACGATGGAAAGCCCCAGGCCGGTGCCGTGGCCGGGGTCCTTGGTGGTGAAGAAGGGGTCGAAAACCTTGCCGAGGTGCTCCGGCGCGATGCCGCTGCCGGTATCGATGAAATTGACCGTCACCCCATCTCCCATCTTCCGGGTGCGGATGGTGATGCGCCGTTCCGGCCGGTTGGCCATGGCGTCGCGGGCATTGCTGATCAGATTAAGAAAGACCTGGGCCAGTTGGTCTTCGTCCGCCTCCACCGTGGGCAGGTCCGGGTCGTAATCGCGGTCCACCAGGATGTTGTCCAGGTTGAGGTCGTGCTCCACCAGCACCAGGGTCCGGTCAAGAAAGGCATTGAGGGCCACCGGGCCAACGGCGGCCTCCTTGTGGTGTGAGAACATCCGCAGGTTGTCGGTGATTTTGGTGGCGCGGCGAATCTGGGCCATCACCGTATCGAGCTGTTCCTGCACCGCGGGCGGCAAACCCTCCATTCGCAGGAGTTGGACCGTGCTGCTGATGATATTCAAAGGGTTAAGAATCTCGTGGGCCACGCCGGAAGCCAGCGTGCCGATGGAGGCGAGTTTTTCCTGGCGCACCATCACGGCCTGCGCCCTTTTCAGTTCCTCCAGTGCCGACTGTAGCTGCTCTGTCGAACGGCGCAGCGTTTCCTCGGCCCGCTTGCGGTCGGTAACGTCCCGGAAAAGCGCGATCACCGACGAATGACCATTATCGGTCACCGGATAGAGCAGCACCGAAAGCTGACGGCCCTGGAGGACAAACGGCTCCTCCCCGGCCAGGGTGACCGGTTCGTTCCCGGCCCGGGCCAGCGCCTCCTCAAGCCTGGCCGCCGAGGACGGAACGAAGAGGGAGAAAAAATCGGCGCCCAGCACATCTTCCTCGGGATGACCGAGGAACGAGAGCGCCGCCGGATTCACATAGACAATCTGCCGGCCCGGCGTGAATTCGATGATCCCCTCGGCCATGTTGTTCAGGATCACCTCATAATGGTGCTTGGAGGTGAGCAATTCCCTGGTGATGGTCCGCTCGAAGACCTCATCCAGCCCGAAAACCTTGCCGGAGCGCTCGCTGCCCGGTTTGTCCGCCTCGGCGAGCACGGCATCAACATGGGCGGCAATGCGGTCAAAGGCGCCCTTGGCAATGCAGGCGTCGGCGCCGAACCGCCGCACTTCAACGCGATCCTCAGCGGCAATGGCGGAAAGGATGACCAGGTATATCCCCTTCAGGTGCTCCATGCCGCGGATGATGCGGCAGAGTTTGGCGCCGTCGATATTGGGCATCACCAGGTCGATGAACATGATGTCCGGCACATATCCCTTGAGGATTTCAAGGGCGGCCAGGCCGTCGGTGGCGGTGCGCACCTCGTGGCCGAGCCGTTCGAACTGGCTACCCAGCAGCCGGAGCACCAGGGGATTGTTGTCCACCACCATGATCTTTTTCATGACCACCCCCTGCCGAGGGGCGAACGCCGCCAGACCGCCGCCCGCGCCCGGATTTATTCTATCACAGCCCCCAGGCCGGATGGCAAAATTCTTGTGGATCGCGCCGCTCCCGCCCCCGGTTTTGCACTTTGACATCTCCGCGAGAAGAAGTATAATCTCGCCGCAAATCGCAATGTTCCGCGGCCTGGCGCTTTTCCCGCGCCCGCCGCCAGAGTATCCACCGCAGCAGGCAGAAGGAGCCGGTATGCAGAAAGCCCTGAAATGGAAGACCGCCCTCATGATATCCATGATCCTCATCGCCGGCATCATGGTGCTGCCTTCCTTCTACGCCAACACCCCCACCTGGTGGAAAAAATACCTGGCCCCGGAAGGATTGCGCCTCGGCCTCGACCTTCAGGGCGGCATGCATCTGGTACTCAAGGTGGAACTCGACAAGGCCGAGGAGAATTCCCTCGACCTCGCGGCCCAGGAGCTGAAGGAGGCGCTGGCGGAAAAACAGATCACCCTGGTGCAAACCCGCTCCGCCAACCCGCGCCAGGCCATCTTCACCCTGCCCAACACCAGCGCCCTGGAACAGGTGCGTGAGGTGGTGAAGAACGACTTTCCCAACCTGGCCGCCGATATCCAGGCGGACCCAGGCTCCTTCCCCCGCGTGGTCCTGACCCTGACCCCGGACCAGGTCAAATTCATCCGCAACCATGCGGTGGACCAGTCGCTTGAAATCATCCGCAACCGCATCGACCAGTTCGGCGTGGCCGAGCCGGTGATCATCCGCCAAGGCGTGGATGAGATCGTGGTGCAATTGCCCGGCGTCAAGGATCCGCAGCGGGCCCTCTCCCTCATCGGCCAGACGGCCCAGCTCGAATTCAAACTGGTGGAAGACAGTGCCAGTGTCAATCTCGACGCCCTCGTTTCCCAGACGATCACCGGCGGCCAGTGGCAACCGGGCCAGAGCCGCAAACAACTGAACCTTGCCCTCCAAAGCCGTCTGCCGGCCGGCAGCGAGATCTACTTCATGCAGGAGAAGGACAAGAAGACCGGCAAGGAAATCCGGGTACCAATCCTGCTCAAAAGCCAGACCCTGATGACCGGCGAGATGATCAAGGACGCCCAGGTGCGGGTCGGCGGCAACTTCAACGAGCCTTACGTCAGCCTCGACTTCACCAGCCGCGGCGGCAAGGTCTTTGGCCAGATCACCGAACGCAGCGTGGGCAAGCGCTTCGCCATCGTGCTCGACGAGGTGGTGCGCTCCGCCCCGGTGATCCGCGAGAAGATCCTCGGCGGCAGCGCCCAGATCTCCGGCGGCTTTACCTACAACGAGGCGGCGGACCTCGCCATCGTACTCAGGGTCGGCGCCCTGCCGGCGCCGGTTTCCATCATCCAGAATCTCACCGTCGGCGCCTCGCTGGGCCAGGACGCAATCAACAAGGGCCTGATGAGCGGCCTCCTCGGCACCGGCCTGGTGATCATTTTCATGATGGTCTATTACCGCTCCTCGGGCATCATCGCCAACGGCGCCATGGTGTTGAACGTCATCTTCCTCTTCGCGTGCCTGGCCGCCCTCAAGGCCACCCTCACCCTGCCGGGCATTGCCGGCATCATCCTCTCCATCGGCATGGCGGTGGACTCGAACATCATCATCTTCGAACGGATGCGCGAGGAATACGCCCTGGGCAAATCGGCCAAATCCGGGGTGGCGGGCGGCTACGACAAGGCGTTCTGGACCATTGTCGACGGCCACGTCACCACCCTGGTCACTGCCTTTGCCCTCTTCCTCTTCGGCACCGGCCCGATCAAGGGCTTCGCCGTAACCCTCTCCCTGGGCGTTATTTTAAATCTTTTCACCACCCTCTTCTGCTCGCGGGTGGTCTACGACATCATCCTGCACAAGCGCTGGCTCCGGAATCCGCGCTTCCTGCATTTCATCGAAAACCCTAAACTCGACTACATGCGGGCCAAGAAGATTACCTTCACCGTCTCCAGCCTGCTCGCCATCCTCGGGGTAATCGCCTTTGTCCAGATTGCCCGCGGCCACGCCAACCTGGGGGTCGATTTTGCCGGCGGCACCCTGCTCCAGTACAAGGCCACCCAAGGTTTCACCCTGGCCGAGGCCCGTTCAGCGCTGGCCGCCTCCGGCCTCGAAGGCGTCGATTTGCAACAGGTGGAAGGGGAAAATCGCCTGATCGTCAAACTCAAAAAATCGGAGGAAAAGGTCAGCGGCCGCACCGGACAGGTCACCAATATCCTGCGGGAACGGCTGGGCACCAAGGGTTTTGCCTTGGAGAGCCAGTCCGAAATCGGCGCCTCGGTAAGCGACCAATTGCGCGGCAAGGCATTGCAGGCCATCGTCATCTCGCTCCTCGGCGTGGTCATCTATCTGGCCTTGCGCTTCGACGTGCGCTTCGGCGTCGCCGCCACCATCGCCACCTTCCACGACGTACTCGCAGTGCTCGGCATCTGCTGGCTGATGGGCGTCGAGATGAACCTGCTCATCGTCACCGCCCTCCTGACCCTGGCCGGTTATTCGCTGAACGACACGGTCATCATCTTCGACCGCATCCGCGAGAACCTGGCCAAGGCCAATGACCACCAAAACATCAGCGACGAGATCATCAACCACTCCACCAACGAGGTGCTGAGCCGTTCCCTCGTCACCTCGCTCACCGTCTTCCTGGTGCTGGTGGCCCTGTACTGGTTGGGCGGCTCGGTGATCCACGACTTCTCCTTCGCCCTGCTCCTGGGCGTGATCGTCGGCACCTACTCCTCGGTCTTCGTGGCCAGCCCACTGCTAACCTTCTGGCGGCGCGGCGAAAAGGCCCCGGCTCGGGCATGAACCGGCTCCGGCGGGGGATAACGACGTGAGCCTCGGTCTGCTTCCCGACCAGATCCGGCCGCTGACGGACGACGAACGCTTCCGCTTCCGCTGCCATCCAGGGCTCAGTTGCTTCACCGAGTGCTGCCGCGAACTCGAACTGGCGCTCCATCCCTACGATGTGCTGCGTCTGGCCCGATGCCTGGGGATCACGACCGCGGCGTTCCTCGACCGCTATGCCCTGGTGGAACAAGGAGCGGACGATCTCTTCCCGCGGGTCTTCCTCGCCATGGTCAACGACGGCCGGGCCAGTTGCCCCTTTGTCAGTACACAGGGTTGCCTGGTTTACGAGGACCGGCCCGCACCCTGCCGCACCTATCCCCTGGGCCGTGGCGCTTCGTTGCAGGAGGGCGGCACGGTCGCCATCTTCCATGTACTCCTGACCGAACCGCACTGCCGGGGCTTTGCCGAGGCAACGGAACAGGACGTGGCCCTCTGGACCGCGGGCCAAGGGCTTGCGCCCTACCACCGGATGAACGATCTTTTGCTCCGCCTGGTGCAACATCCACAAACCAAAGCAGGTTGGCGGCCAACCGCATCCCAGTGCCAACACTATCTCTCCACCCTCTACGATCTCGACCGCTTCCGGGGAAAACTGCCGGCAACCACGCCAGACCACGACCAGCTCGCCAGCAACGACGAACAACTGCTCGCCTGCGCCGTTGACTACCTTATCCGGGAATTCCATGGCGACTAAGCAGGAGGGCCCGGAATACGCCGCCACCCTGCGCAAGGCGGAAACCATCGCCGCCACCCCCCTGGGGCCGGAGCTGACCGAACGGCTACGCACCATTTCCCACGAATACTGCGTCAGCGAAGGCGGCTGCCACGGGCCGGACCACACGGAACGAGTCCACGATCTGGCCATGCACATCGGCCGCCTCATGGGCGCCAAACTCGACATCCTGAGCGCCGCGGCCCTGCTGCACGACATCGGCCGCCGCCACGAGATGGAGAAACGGGGCACCATCTGCCATGCGAAAAAAGGGGCGGAGATGGCCGAAGGCATCCTGATCGGCCTGGGACTACCGACCGAAGCCATCGCTGCGATCATCCACTGCATTGAGACCCACCGCTACCGCAACGACAAAGTGCCCCAATCCCTGGAGGCCCAGATTCTCTACGATGCCGACAAACTAGATTCCATCGGCGCCATCGGCATCGGCCGCGCCTTCCTCTTCGCCGGCCAGGTGGGAGCCCGGCTGCACAACCGCGCCAGCGACATCACCAACACTACCTCCTATTCGGTGGAAGACACCGCTTATCGCGAATTTAGGGTGAAACTCTGCAAGGTCAAGGCAACCATGCTCACCCCGGAAGGCCGCCGCATTGCCCATGAACGCCACGAGTTCATGGAAATTTTCTTCCGCCGCCTGGAGCGCGAGATCAACGGCGACGATACCGCCCACGGGCAGCAACAAACCTGAACCAGACCGCCCATGCCCATGGACACCCACCACCACTTGGCGGCCATTCTCAACACCTTGCGACGCTCAGTGCTGCGGCTGCTGGCCCTGCTCCTTGCCACCACGGGCGCCTGTTTTGCCTTGGCCCCGCTACTCCTGCTCCTGCTGCAAAGACACCTCAAACAGCAGCTCGCCTTTTTCACGGTGACCGAACCCTTCCTGGCCCACGTAAAGCTGGCGCTGGCCACCGCTGTCTTCGTGCTGATGCCGCTTTTCACCACCTGGCTCTGGCGGGCCCTGGCCAGGCCGTTCAAGTTTCCTGCCGCCACGGTCTGCTGGTTCGTCCTTTTCACCTGCTTCCTTTTCTACAGCGGTGCCGGTTTTTGTTACTTCATCACCCTGCCCTATGGCGTCGATTTCCTGCTCGGCTTCCAATCAGCCCAGCTCAAACCCCTCATCGCCATCGACCATTTCGTCGTCTTTGTCGCCCTCTTCGTCCTTGCCTTTGGCCTCATCTTCGAGCTGCCGATCTTCATGGTCTTCCTCGCCAAGGCCGGCCTCATGCGACGTCAGGCCTTCGAGCGCAACCGCCGTTACGCGATCCTCATCATCAGCATCGTCGCCGCCCTCTTGACCCCGACGCCGGACGTCTTCAACATGATGCTCATGGGCGTGCCGCTATACCTGCTCTACGAGGCAGGGATCATCACCATCCGTCTGCTCAGGCTCACCTGACCGCAACGAAGGGGGATTGCGGCCAGGCCAGCGCTATGATATGAAGGAACTGGAACGTACACGTTGTCGCACACCCAAACAGGCCAGACGCCCAAATGCCGCAGCCCTATAAAAAGATCAAGCACCCGGAACGACAGCGGTTGATCGCCATTATCACCGTGGCGATCGTGGTCTTTTCGGCGTGGCTGATCCTTAGCCCGCACGGGGCGGTGCGCTACTATCGGCTAAGCCATGCCCTGCAAACCATGGCAAACGAAAACCAGCAACTTGCCAACGAGAACAAGGAACTGACCAAGGAAATCTACCGGCTCAGGAATGACCGCGCCCATCAGGAGATGGTGGCGCGCCAGCAATTCGGAATGCTCAAGAAGAACGAGATGGTCTTTGATTTCAGCAACGAGAAGAAGAAGGACAAGGAAGAGGAATAAACCCGCCGGCTGCCTAGGCAGTCATGTCGCGGATAATCCACGCCACGGCGTCATAGAGGTCTTCCGCCACCCAGTGCGGCTGCACCGCCTGACCTGGGCCGATATACTCCCGATCCCCCCGACCGTACCCGGTAAGCACCAGCACCCCCTTGGCACCGCATGCCGCGGCAGCCTTGAGGTCGGACCAGCGATCACCCACCACGTATGATTTCGCCAGATCGAGTTCCAACTCGGCCGCCGCCTGGGTGAAGAGGCCGGTCTTGGGCTTGCGGCACTGGCAGGCCCGCCGGTAACTTTCCACCTTGGCCTCGGGGTGATGAGGGCAGACGTAAATGCCATCAAGCCGGGCACCGGCGGCGGCAAGTTCCGCGATCATTTTGGCATGGACCGCAGTGAGCAATGATTCCGGGAAATAGCCACGGGCAAGCCCCGACTGGTTGGTGGTCACCACCACCGGAACCCGTTGCTCATTGAGGAGGCGGATCGCCTCGCCCACGCGCGGCAGCAGATGAAAGCGGCTCAGGTGGTTGACATACCCCATCTGCTCGTTGATGGTGCCATCCCGATCAAGAAATACCGCCGGTCGCATGCGCCACTCCTTCATTCCTTTTGGTAAAAAGGCCGGCCACGGCGGCGAGGACCTCATCCACCTCGATGCCGAGCATGCACTGGTAATGGCCCAGCCGGCAGTGGGTATTGAAGCAGGGACTGCACGGAAGCTCCTTCTTCATGATCACCGCCGTGTCGCAAAAAGGGCCGGTGGCCACCTCGTCGGTGGAGCCGAAGATCGCCACCAGCGGCACCTGTTGTGCCGCGGCCACGTGCATCAGCCCCGAATCATTGGTGACAAAGGCATCGCAGCAGCCGATCAAGGCCATGGCCTCGGCCAATGTGGTCTTGCCGGTGACATCCACCACCTGCTCCGGCGCCTGCTCCTTGATGAGCGCCGCAGCTTCCTGATCGGCCGCGGTGCCGAAGACCAGCAGCGTGGCCCCATATTCCCGGCCCAGCCGGCCAGCCAACTCGGCATAGCGCGCGGCCGGCCACTTTTTCGCCGGACCGTAGGCCGCGCCAGGGTTCAGCCCCACTACCCGCAACGGCTTGCCACTCGCCACGAACTCCCGCGCCCAACGGGTGGTCTCTGGCAGCAGTTGCAAAAACAACCCATCAGGCCCGCGTTGCAACCCCAAATCGGCCAACAGCCCCTGATAGTAATGGACCTGGTGCATGGTGCGCACCTCGGGCCGGATAGCCACCCCATGAGTCAGCAGCAGGGAGCGACCGTCCCGACGATAGCCGGCCCGCACCGGAATCCCGGCCAGATTCGCCAGCACCGCCGCCTCGAAGGCGTTCTGCAACAGGATGGCCAGATCGAATCGCTGCGCGCGCAGTTCCCGACCAAGCCGCCAAAGGCCGTGCATCCCTTGGTGCCACCCCTTTTTGTGATAGAACAGCACCTCGTCCACATGCGGGCTGGCAGCAAAGATGTCCGCCACCCACGGATAGGCGAGGATGGAGATCATTGCCTCGGGGAAATTGGCGCGGATGGTGCGCACCGCCGGCGTGGTCATGATGGCGTCGCCCACCCAGTTGGTGGAACGGATCAGAATCTTGCGCGGATGGTATTCGGTAAGGCGTCTCATGAATGGCTCAATCGGCTCACAGTCAGCCCACTTTGGTTGTTTTGCCCTGTCGCGTCAAGATTTTTCTCGCCGCCACGCTCCACGAGCGTCCGCCCCGCGCCGCACCGTCATTTTTTCCCGCCATCGCCCTTGCAAGATCATGGCAAGAGTGGTAAAAGGTGCGGGTTTCACAACTTCACACATCCCAGGCACACTCCCACTGGTGCCCGGTAACTCCGGGTGGGGAATCGGGATGGAGGGTTTCCGTTTCGTAAAGACCGAAACGGAGACACAACCAAAACTCAAAGGAGTAGCACCATGTCCCACGTCACCATGCAGGAAATGCTGGAGTCCGGCCTGCACTTTGGCCACCAGACCCGCCGCTGGAACCCGAAGATGAAGCCGTATATCTTTGGTGAGCGCAACAAGATCTACATCATCAACCTCGACAAGACCCTGCCCCTCTTCAACCAAGCCTACGACTTCGTGGAAAACCTTGCCGCCAAGGGCGGCAACATCCTCTTTGTCGGCACCAAGCGCCAGGCCCAGGAAATCGTGCGCGAGGAAGCCGCCCGTTGCGGCATGTACTACGTCGATTACCGCTGGCTGGGCGGCATGCTGACCAACCACCAGACCATCAAGAAGAGCGTTGACCGCCTGAAGCACTTCAAGGCCATGGAAGAGGACGGCACCCTCAGCCGCTACAAGAAGAAGGAAGCCCTCACCCTCCAGAAGGAGGCCGAGAAGCTGGAGCGCAACATCGGCGGCATCAAGAACATGAAGAACCTGCCGGACGCCCTCTTCATCATCGACCCCAAACGCGAGGACATCGCGGTGGACGAGGCCAACCGCCTCGGCATCCCGGTCATCGCCATTGCCGACACCAACTGCGACCCGGATGGCATCGACTATTTGATCCCCGGCAACGACGACGCCATCAAGTCGATCCGCCTCATCACCTCGCGGATGGCCGATGCGGTGCTCGCCGGCCGGAGCAAATACGGCGAACAGCGTCAGGCGGCGACCGACAAGGACACCGCAGACAAGGACGAGGCTGCCGAGAAGGCTGCCGCTGAATAACGACCCGGCACAACGCGGGCTCCGGTCGCACGGCCAGGGGCCCGCCGGCCGTTTCCTTGTTTTTTTTCACGTTGAACCCATAGCGTAACGAGGTAGCACCGTGCAGATAACCAGCCAGATGGTCAAGGAGCTCCGCGACAAAACCAACGCGGGGATGATGGATTGCAAGAAGGCGCTTGCCGACACGGCCGGCAACATGGAAAAGGCCGTTGATCTGCTGCGGCAAAAAGGACTCGCCGTGGCCCAGAAGCGGGCCGACCGGGCCACCAGCGAAGGCGTGATCGAGACCTATATCCACGCCGGCGCCAAGCTCGGCGTCATGGTGGAGGTCGGCTGCGAGACCGACTTCGTCGCCAAGAGCCCGGCCTTTGTCGAGTTCGCCAAGAACGTGGCCATGCACATCGCGGCCAGCAACCCGGTCTCCATCCGGCGCGAAGATGTCTCCGCCGAACTCATCGAGCGCGAGCGCAACATCTACAAACAGCAAGCCATCGACTCCGGCAAGCCAGAGAACATTGCCGAGAAGATGGTAGGTGGCAAGATGGACAAATTCTATGCCGAGAATTGCCTGCTGGAGCAAAAGTTCGTCAAGAACCCGGACCTCTCCGTCCAGGACCTGCTGAACGAACTCATCGCCAAGATGGGCGAAAACATCGGCATCAAGCGCTTCGCCCGTTTCCAGGTCGGCGCCTAAACAAAGCCAGCGAAGAGCCATGGCCAAGAGCAGGTACAAACGGGTGCTGCTGAAGCTGAGCGGCGAAGCCCTGATGGGCAATGCCGCCTTTGGCATCAGCACCGAAGTGCTTGACTATGTGGCCAGGGAACTCAAGGAACTGGTGGCGCTCAAGGTGCAGCTCGCCCTGGTGATCGGGGCGGGCAACATCTTCCGCGGCGTCTCCGGCGCCTCCAACGGCATGGACCGCGCCGCGGCCGACAACATGGGGATGCTGGCCACGATGATCAACGCCCTGGCCCTGCACGACGCCCTGGAACGCCACGACGTGCCGGCCCGCGTCCTTTCCGCCATCCCCATGCTCACGGTCTGCGAATCTTTTTCGCGCCAGAAGGCAATTCACCACCTCAAGAAAGGCCGGGTGGTGATCTTTGGCGGCGGCACCGGCAACCCCTATTTCACCACCGACACCGCGGCCATGCTACGGGCCCTGGAGATCAACGCCGAGCTCATTTGCAAGGCGACGAGGGTGGACGGGGTTTACGACAAGGACCCGCTCAAACACAAAGATGCGGTCAAGTTCGACACGCTGAGCTACGACGAAGTACTACGGCGGCACCTAAAGGTGATGGATGCCGCCGCCATCTCGCTGGCCATGGACAACCACACCGCCATTCTGGTCATCGACATGAACAAGCCGGGCAACATGCAAAAGGCGGTGTGCGGCGAAACTATCGGCACACTGATCAGGGGATAGCAGATGAATCCGACCATTATCGCCATGAATGAAAAGATGGACACCAGCATGGAAGCATACCGCCGGGAGCTGACTAAAATCCGCACCGGCCGCGCCTCGCTCACCCTGCTTGACGGCATCAAGGTGACCGCCTACGGCTCGCCGATGCTCTTGAACCAGGTGGCCAATCTCACCATCCCGGAAAGTCGGACGATCGTGATCCAGCCGTGGGACACCCAGCTCCTCTCCGCCATCGAGAAGGCGATCTTCGCCTCCGACACCGGCCTCAACCCGTCGAGCGACGGCAAGGTGATCCGCATCAATATCCCGCAGCTCACCGAGGAGCGCCGCAAGGACTTGGTCAAGCAGGTGAAAAAAATCAGCGAGGAATACCGGGTGGCGATCCGCAACTGCCGCCGCGACGCCCTCGATGTTTTGAAGAAACAGAAGGGCAACAAGGAACTGCCCGAGGACGAGTTCTTCAAGCTTCAGGACGGGGCCCAGAAGGCCACGGACAAGCACATCAAGAAGATCGACGAAATCATGGCGGAGAAGGAAAAGGAGGTCATGGAGGTCTAGCCTCATGACATCCCTTCGCCATACCCGCAAAGTCTCCGTGCAGAAAGGATATCGTCATGGTATCCTTTTTCCATTTGGGCTACCGTAACCAATCGATAAACCATGCCTGCCATCGGACTCGACCACAGCAGACCCCCTCGCCACGTCGCCATCATCATGGACGGCAACGGCCGTTGGGCCGAAGAGCGAGGCCTGCCGCGCGCCATGGGCCACAAGGCCGGGGTGGAGTCGGTACGGGAAATCGTGGAGACCGCCGGCGAAGCGGGCATCGCGACGCTCACCCTCTACGCCTTCTCTACCGAAAACTGGCGACGACCGGCCATGGAGGTGCAAGCGCTGATGACCCTCTTGCGCGCCTACCTCGAAAGCCAGCTTGCCCCCATGCTGGAAAAAGGGGTGCGGCTCAAATGCAGCGGCGAAATCGAGCGATTGCCTAAGGACGTGCAGGTTCTGCTCCAGAAAGCCATTGACCAGACCGCGAAAAACCGCGGGATCATCCTCAACCTGGCCTTGAGCTATGGCGGCAGGGGCGAACTGGTTCGCGCCGCCCAGCGGCTGGCGCAGCAGTGCCTCGATGGCACGCTCAAGCCAAGGGAGATCAACGAGGAACGCTTCGGCAACGAACTCTACACCGCCGGCCTGCCCGACCCGGACCTGCTCATCCGCACCGGCGGCGAAGCGCGCCTCAGCAACTTCCTGCTCTGGCAGACCTCCTACAGCGAACTCTACTTCACCCCCGTTTTCTGGCCCGATTTCCGCAGGGGGCAATTCCTGGCCGCCCTGGAGGACTATCAGGGCCGACAACGACGCTTCGGCCAGACCGGCGCCCAAGTGGCGGCAGGCTGAGCCGATGAAACGGCTGCTTACCGGGATAGCCCTTGGGGCCGGATGGTTGGTGCTCCTGCTCTACGGCCCGGCCCTGTTCTTTGGGCTGGTGGTCTGCGGCTTGGGATTCCTGGCGCTCCGGGAATACAACGCCATGGCCATCACCGGCGCCACCGAAACCGCGCTGCGCCCCCTGCTGCTATTGGCCATGGCCCTCCCGCTCCTGGCCTCCCTCTTCGGCCGCCTCGCGGTGGTCAATGCCGCCTTGGCGCTCGCCTTCTGCTGCCTCGCCTTTTTCGCCGTGCGGGCCTACGATCGGCTGGCCGCCCCCTTCACCTTTCTCAACCGGGCGGCCTTCGGCCTTCTCTACATCGGTTTCGGCGCCGCCCATCTGCCCCTGCTCTTTGCGCTGCCTGGCGGCAACCGCTGGGTGCTCCTGCTCACCGCCGTCATCGTGGCCAGCGACGCCGGCGCCTATTACACCGGCTCTCATTTTGGCCGCCGCAAGCTCTGCCCGGCGGTGAGCCCAAACAAAACGGTGGAAGGACTCGTTGGCGGCCTCGGTTGCGCGATAATCGCCGCCATGGCAATCAGCCCGCTGCTGGAGCCCGACACTACCGTGCCGCCGCTGGCGGCAGCCGGCCTGGTCCTCGCCACGGTCGGGGCGCTGGGCGATCTGGTGGAATCGATGCTCAAGCGCGCCATGGGGGTCAAGGACTCCGGCACCATGTTGCCTGGCCACGGCGGCATCCTAGACCGGGCCGACTCTCTCCTGCTGGCAGCCCCGGTACTCTACTACCTGCTCATCCTCGGCGTGCTGTAAGGAATAGCGCCATGACCAAACACCTCGCCCTGCTCGGCTCCACCGGTTCCATCGGCCGCAACGTCCTCGACGTGGTGCGCCAGTTCCCCGGCCGTTTCCGCATCGTAGGGCTGGCCGCCGGCACCAACATCCGCCTCCTCCGCGAACAAATCGAGGCCTTCAGCCCGGCCAAGGTCGCCATCAGCACCCCGGAGCTGGCGGGCGACCTGATCCAGAGCCTGCCTTCCGGCTGGGGCAACCGCATCGTGGCAGGAGCCGCCGGCAACGAGGAAATCGCCACCCTGCCAGAGGCCGATACCGTAGTCTCGGCCATTGTCGGCGCCGCGGGACTTACCCCCACCATGGCCGCCATCGAGGCGGGCAAGGACATTGCCCTCGCCAACAAGGAAACATTGGTCATGGCCGGTAACTTGGTGATGGAGGCGGTGGCCAGGAAGGGCGTGCGGCTCCTGCCCATCGACAGCGAACACAGCGCCATTGCCCAGGCCTTGGAGGCGGGCCGCAAGGAAGACGTGAGCCGCCTCATCCTCACCGCCTCGGGCGGCCCCTTCCGCGCCAGGAACGAACGCGCGCTCTGGGAAGTCACGCCGGAAGAGGCGCTGGCCCATCCCAACTGGGACATGGGCGCCAAGATCTCCGTCGACTCGGCCACCATGATGAACAAGGGGCTGGAGGTGATCGAGGCGCACTGGCTTTTCGACATCCCGGTCGAGAACATCGAGGTGCTGGTCCATCCGCAGAGCATCGTCCACTCCCTGGTGGAGTACATCGACGGTTCGGTGGTGGCACAGCTCGGCATCCCGGACATGCGGATTCCCATCGTCTACGCCCTCTCCCACCCGGAGCGGCTGCGCCTCGGCCTGCCACGGCTCAACCTGGCCAAGGCCCACGACCTGCAATTCACGCCGCCCGATTTCGCCCGCTTCCCGGCCATGCAACTCGCCTACCAGGCCTGCAAACGGGGCGGCACCCTGCCAGCGGTGCTCAACGCCGCCAACGAGGTGGCGGTGGATGCCTTTTTGGCCAAAAAGATCCGCCTCCCGGAAATCGCGCTGGTTGTGGCGGAATCGGTGAACCGGGTAGAAAGAAAAGAGGCCGCCACCCTCGCCGTCGTGTTGGAGGCCGATCTGGCCGCCAGGATGCAGGCCGAATCAGTGGTCGAGGCACTGCAACTCAAGATGCAGCAACGGCTGGCCGGCGAAGCATCGCCGGCAACGCCAATCTCATAAGGGAATCCCCATGAACTCGGTCATCTCCTTCGTCATCGTCCTGGGCCTGCTCATCTTTGTCCACGAGTTCGGCCACTTTCTCTTCGCCAAACTCTTCGGGGTCAAGGTCCTCCGCTTTTCGCTGGGCTTCGGGCCCAAGCTCTTCGGCAAACAGGTAGGCGAAACAGAATATCTGGTGAGCGCCTTCCCCCTCGGCGGCTATGTGAAAATGTACGGCGAGAACCCCGGCGACGAGGTGGAGCCGGCCGAGGCGGGCCGCGCCTTCAACGACAAGCCGCTCTGGCAGCGCTTCTGCATCGTGGCCGCCGGCCCGCTCTTCAACCTCTTCTTCGCCGTGGTGCTCTTCTTCCTGATTTACGCCCTGGTAGGCCTGCCCAAGCCCATCCCCGGCACCAAGATCGGCCAGGTCGGTCCGGATTCCCCGGCGGCCAAGGCGGGGATTACGGCCGGCGACGTGATCCGCTCCATCAATGGCAAGGCCATCGGCGAATGGGAGCAGATCTCCGAGATCGTCCGCCAAGGCAACGGCGCGCCGGTGACGCTGATCATCCAGCGCGGCGACGAAAGCGTCACCATCGCCGCCACCCCGACCCGGCAGGAGATGAAAAACATCTTTGGCGAGAAGGTGGGTGAACGCTATCTCTTGGGCATCAGCCGCTCCGAGGAACTGATCTTCGAGAAGGTCTCGCTCCTCACCGCCTTGGGCGCCGGATTTTCCCAGACCTGGAGCCTCATCTACCTCACGCTGCTGAGCCTGGTCAAAATCATCCAGAAAGTGGTGCCGGCCTCGGAACTGGGCGGCCCGATCCTCATCGCCCAGCTCGCGGGCCAGCAGATGGAGGCGGGCTGGATGAACCTCGTTTATTTCATGGGGTTACTCAGCGTCAATCTCGGCATCCTGAACCTCTTCCCCATCCCGATCCTCGATGGCGGCCACCTGCTCTTCTTCACCGTGGAGGGCATCATGCGCCGGCCGCTCAGCATGAAGACCCGCGAACTGCTCCAACAGATCGGCCTGGTGCTGCTGGTGTCACTGATGTTCTTTGTCTTCTACAACGACATCATGCGCCTCATGGGCCGCGGCTGATGCGCCATGGGTGGCGACACCGCCCATAGTCCCTGCCTGCTGGCCATCGAGACTTCGGGCACGGTCGGCAGCGTCGCCCTGGTCACCCCGGCCCGCCTTCTTGCCGAACTGACCGTCGAGGCAAGCCAGAGCCACGCCCAGCAGCTACTGCCAGCCATCGACCGACTCCTGCGCCAGGCCCAACTCAGCTGGCCACGGATTGACGCGATTGGCGTGAGCCTTGGCCCCGGCAGTTTCACCGGGTTGCGCATCGGTCTGGCTACGGCCAAGGGCCTCAGCTTCGCGGCGGCGAAACCGCTAATCGGCGTGCCGAGCCTCGACGCCCTCGCCAGCCAAGGTATGGGCCAGGGGCTGCCAATCTGCGCCCTGATCGATGCCCGCAAGAAGGAGGTCTATGCCGCCTTCTACCGCGAAAACGCTGTCGGCGAGCTGGAACGGCAAAGCGACTATCTGGCCCTCTCGCCCGCCGCCCTGGCCGAACGCATCAGCGAACCCACCCTGCTCATCGGCAGCGGCACGGATCTCTACCGCGACCTTCTTGCCGAGCACCTCAACACCATCGCCCGCTTTGCCGACTCAACGCGCTTCTTTGCCCGCGCCATGAGCGTAGGGCAACTCGCCATTGCCAAATTCAAAAACCAGGACTTTCTCGCCCCGATCGCCGGCCCGCTCTATGTGCGCGCCTCGGACGCGGAACTGCAACTGGGCACCCCGCACAAATAGCTTCGCTTTCCCGTCCGCAAACATCTCGTTGCCGTACCCGAAATAAATTGCTCTCCGGCGTAATTGGGGGGCTGAACAGGACGGGGCAAGAACCGCGAATAAACATTGCCGTCAATTTGGCAAGCGCCGAATCTATTGGTGACCGCGCACCAGCACCTCACGCGGCTTGGCTCCGTCGGCCGGCCCCACCACCCCCTCCCGCTCCATGGTCTCGATCATGCGGGCCGCGCGGTTGTAGCCCACCCGCAAGCGCCGTTGCAGCATGGAAATCGAGGCTTGGCCAGTCTCGGTGACGATGGCCACGGCCTCGTCGTAGCGGTCGTCGAATTCCTCTGCCCCGCCATCGCCGCTCCCATCTTGCTCCGACGCCATGGCAAGCACCGACTCATCATATTCCACCGCGCCCTGCGCCCTCAGGAAAGAAACCACCCGCGCGATTTCCTGTTCCGAAATGTATGCGCCGTGGATGCGCTGGAGTTTGGCCGTGCCCGGCGGCAGGAAGAGCATGTCGCCGGCGCCCAGCAAGTACTCGGCGCCCACGGTGTCGAGGATGGTGCGGGAGTCAACCTTGGAGGAAACCTTGAAGGACATGCGGGTGGGGAAGTTGGCCTTGATGAGGCCGGTGAGCACATCCACCGAGGGACGCTGGGTGGCAAGGATGAGGTGCATGCCTGCGGCCCGCGCCATCTGGGCCAGGCGCGCCACGGCATCCTCCACCTCGCGAGAGGAGACCATCATCAGGTCGGCCAACTCATCGATGATGATGACGATGAGTGGCAGTTTGACCGTGGCGCTGGCATTATAGCTGGCGAGGGACTTCACCCGCGCCTCCTCCATGAGCTGGTAGCGCCGCTCCATCTCGCGCACCGCCCATTGCAGGGCCCGGCTCGCCATCTTCGGATCGACCACCACCGGGTGCAGCAAATGCGGGATCGCCTCATAGCTGGAAAGCTCGATACGCTTGGGGTCAACGAGCAGAAAGCGCACCTCCTCGGGTGTGGCCTTGAAAAGGATGCTGGTGATGATGGTGTTCACCGCGACACTCTTGCCCGAGCCGGTAGCGCCAGCGATCAAGAGATGCGGCATGCGGGCCAGATCGGCCACCACCGGATTGCCGACCACGTCCATACCTAGGCCCATGATCAGCCGCGACCCCGCCTGCTGGAATTTCTCATGGGCCAGGATGTCGCGGAGCGAAACGGTCTGGCGCTCGGGGTTGGGAATCTCGATGCCCAGCGCCGCCTTGCCGGGAATGGAGCCGACGATGCGGACGCTCTCGGCCTTCAGGGCCAGGGTGAGGTCATCGGCCAGCCCTACGATCTTGTTGATCTTGACGCCAGGGGCCGGCGCGAATTCGTAGGTAGTGATGATCGGCCCCGGCGAGATACCCACCACCTTGCCTTCCACCCCGAAATTGCGGAGGTTATCCTCCAACTCCTTGCTCACCTTGTAATAGTAGTCGCGATCCACGGCGAGATCGTGCGGCGCGGATTTGTCGAGCAAGGCAAGGCTCGGCAACTGATAAGCACCGCGGGCAACGGGCCGCGGCTCAAAATCCTCCGCCGCGCAGGTCGATAGCCGCACCGGCTCATGGACGCTGGGGATCGTCTCTTCGTCGGCCTCATCTGGAGGAGGTTCCACTGCCCTGGCCTTGGCAGACGGCGCCGATTCGACCGCCGCCTCCTTCGCCTCCCGCAGTCGCAGGAAGAGGGCATAGGGCGAAAAGTCGAGGATCACCATCAGGGAGACAAGCAACAAGGCGAGATATGAAAGCAGAGCGCCCGCGGTACCGAAAAACCGCGCGGCAAAACCATGCAACAAGAAGCCGAGATGGCCGGCCACCGGGTATAGCCGGTTACCAACCGCAGCCAGGCTGTCGCCAGCCAGCAGGCCGGAAAGCCCACTGCTGGCCAGTATGATGCCGGTGGAACCAAGCACCACCAGGGGCAAGTCTTCCAGGGAAAAACGGGGGGAAAAAGCGCGGAGGGAAAGGATCAGCAGCAGGGCGGGGAACCAGAGGGCGGTGAGGCCGAAGGCGCCAAGCAGCAAGCGGCCGACGAAGCCGCCCAAGGCGCCACCCCAGTTTGGCGGGGTGACAAGTCCCGGCTGGGGCAGTGAATAACTCAATAAGGCAAGCAACAGGAACAGGGCCGTGAAGATTCCCAGTACCGAAGCAATTTCCTGCCCGAGCGGCGGCCGCTCCTGCTTCCTGTCGTCTCGTGCCATGCCCTATGGTAGCAGAAACCGTGGGGAGTGCAACTCAAAGAGCACCCTTTCCCCGCGACTGATCGAGATTCTTCTTCACCGCGTCGAGGATGCCGTTGATAAAGGGGGGCGCGTCATCGGTGCTGAAGCGCTTGGCCACCTCAAGCGCCTCGTTGATCGCCACGCTGGCCGGCACGTCATCCCGGTAGCAAAGCTCAAAGATAGCGATGCGCATGATACCCCGGTCGATGCAAGACATTCGCTCCAGCCGCCAGTGGGCCGCGTTCTCCTGAATGAAGGCGTTGATCGCCTCCCAGTGGCCGGCCACCCCCTCCACCAGCTCGCGCGCGTAGGGGATGGCCTTCTGGTTCACCTCGAAATTGGCGCAGAGCAGCGGGAAACTTTCCACCACCGGGACGGCAGCCATCTCGCTCTGGTAGAGACAATGCAGGGCGATTTCCCTGGCCTTGCGACGGAGACCCATGGGGCGGACTACATCTCGGAAAGCAGGTTGACCATCTCGATGGCGGCAATGGCGCACTCGGCGCCCTTGTTGCCAGCTTTGGAGCCGGCCCGTTCAATGGCCTGCTCGATGGTGTCGGTGGTGAGCACCCCAAAGAGCACCGGGATACCGGTCTCCAGGCCGACCTGGGCCACGCCCTTGGCCACCTCGCCCGCCACGTAATCAAAATGAGGGGTGGCGCCGCGGATGACGGCGCCGAGGCAAATCACCGCATGGTAACGCTTGGAGCGCGCCATCTTCTGGGCGATGAGCGGAATCTCGTAGGCGCCAGGCACCCGGGCGACCTCGATCTCCTTGTCGCTGGCACCGGAACGCACCAAGGCGTCGATGGCGCCTTCGAGCAGCCGCTCGGCGATGAACGAGTTGAAACGGGAGAGCACGATGCCGAACTTCTTGCCCTTGGCCTGCAGGTTCCCTTCAAAGAATTTTGCCATCCCCTTTTCCTCCCTGGTGGCTGGCCGACGCGCTTCAACGCCGCCGGCGGATCATTACGGAAAGTATGTTGTCGCTCCGCCCGGGTCATCGTGCGCGACCCGGCAACAGAGCATCAGGATTTGCTTCCCTTCTTGGCGCCCTTCTTGCCGTCCGCGGTGGGCAGTTCAAGCAGGTGGCCCATTTTGTCCTTCTTGGTCCTGAGATAGTGGATGTTCTCCGGCTCCGGCTCCACCTCAATGGGCAGCCGGCCGGTCACCTTGAGGCCATAGCCTTCAAGCCCCACGATCTTCTTGGGGTTGTTGGTGATGAGCCGCATCTGGCGGACGCCAAGGTCGCGCAGGATCTGGGCGCCGATACCATAGTCGCGCAGGTCGGGCTTGAAGCCGAGTTCCAGGTTGGCCTCCACCGTGTCCATCCCCTGGTCCTGCAGGGCGTAGGCCTTGATTTTATTGATGAGTCCGATGCCACGGCCTTCCTGCTGCATGTAAAGGATGATGCCGGTGCCCTCCTTCTCGACCATGCGCATGGCACTGTGTAGCTGGCTGCCGCAGTCGCAACGCTTGGAGCCGAAAACGTCGCCGGTGAGGCAGGCGGAGTGGACCCGCACCACGACCTCCTTGGCGGAATCGATCTCGCCCTTGATCAGGGCCATGTGCTCCAAATTATCGACATCGTTGGTATAGACCACTGCCCGGAAATTACCATGGCGGGTGGGCAGCTTGGTCTCCGCGGCGCGATGGACCAGTTGGTCTTTCTGGATACGGTAGGCGATGAGGTCGGCGATGCTGGCGATCTTGAGTTCGTGCTTGGCCGCGAACTTGCGCAGATCTGGCATTCTGGCCATGGTCCCGTCGTCCTTCATGATCTCGCAGATGACGCCGGCCGGAGTGAACCCGGCAAGCCTGGCCAGATCAACCGACCCCTCGGTCTGGCCGGTGCGGACCAGCACCCCGCCGCGCCGCGCCCGCAAAGGGAAGATGTGGCCAGGGCTGACGATGTCGTCTGGTCTTGCCTCGGGATCGGCGGCCACCTGGATGGTCCGCGCCCGGTCGGCGGCGGAAATGCCGGTGGTCACCCCGGTGCGCGCCTCAATGCTCACGGTGAAAGCGGTCTCGAAAGGCGACTTGTTGTCCCGCACCATCATCGGCAATTGCAGCCGCTCGATCTGATCGGCCGCGAGGGTGAGGCAGATGAGGCCGCGACCATGGGTGGCCATGAAGTTGATCGCCTCCGGGGTCACCAGTTCAGCGGCCATGCAGAGGTCACCCTCGTTCTCCCGGTCCTCGTCATCCACCAGGATGATCATCTTGCCGACCTTGATGTCAGCAATGGCCTCTTCAATCCGATTTATCGGCATGGGGTCACCCCTTTCATTCGATCCTACTTGAGAAAACCGTGTTCCGCCAGAAAGGCGGGATTGATGCGCGAGCCTTGGCCAACCCTTCCGGCATCCTTCGCTGCCAGCAGTTTTTCCACATACTTGCCGATGAGGTCCACCTCGATATTCACGCGGTCCCCGGCCTTGATGACGGCCAGGTTGGTGACCGCCATGGTGTGGGGGATGATCGAGACCGAGAAGGTCTTATCATCCACGTGGTTCACTGTGAGACTGATGCCATCGATGGCAATGGAGCCCTTTTCGATGATGTACCGGCCCAAGCCATCCGGCACCGCAAAGGTGAAGAGCACGAAATCGCCCAGCGGTTTCTTCCCCAACACCTCGGTGGTGGCGTCCACGTGGCCGCTCACCAGGTGGCCGCCCAGACGGTCGGCAAGACGGAGCGCCCGCTCCAAGTTGACCACCGAACCGGTGGTGAGGTGGCCCAGGGTGGTGCGGGAGAGGCTCTCCGGCGAAACATCGACCAGAAAGCGGCGCCCCTTGATCTCCTTAGCCGTAAGGCAGGCGCCGTTCACCGCGATGGACTCGCCCTCTTCCGGTTGCGGCAAATCGAAATCAGCCGCCAAGCCAAAGAGCATGCCGCCACCGGCTGGCCGCTTCTCGAAAATGGTGCCCTTGCCCAGGATGATTCCGGTAAACATCGCCTCGTTCCTCAAGGTCGTATCAATAAACACGGATCAGGCCGCGGTCAACCCACGGCCATGCCCCCGGCAAAAATGCCTTCAATGAGCACGTCATCGCCAAGGCGCCGGGTGCGGACTTCGGCAAGACGTGGGGCCTCATTGACCACCATCACCCCCTGCCCCTCCACCACCGGGATCCCGTCGCCGCCGATGAAGATGGGGGCGACGAAGAGCTTGACCTCATCCACCAGCCCGGCGCGGAGCATGGCGCCATGCACAGCGCCGCCGCCCTCCACCAGCACGCTGGTGACCCCTTCGCTGCCGAGCTGCCGCAGCACCAGTTTCAGGTCGAGGCCGCCGCCTTGAAGAAGGGCCACCGGCCGGATCAGGACGCCGGCTGCTTCCAGCGCCGCCACCTTCTTGGCCACCGGCTGCGGCCCACAGAACAACAGCGTCCGGGCCGTGGATTCCTGGCGCAGCATCTTGGCCGTGACCGGCAGTCGCAACTCGGTGTCGAGCACCACCCGCAACGGATCACGACCGCGACCGCCCGGCAGCCGGGTGGTGAGCGATGGGTCATCGGCCAAGGCCGTGCCACGGCCAATCAGGATGGCATCGACCCGGTCGCGCAGGCGGTGGACATGGAGACGGGCCTTTTCGCCAGTGATCCAGTTGCTGTGGCCAGTGGCGGTTGCGATGCGACCGTCGAGGCTCATGCCCGCCTTCATAACCACCCACGGCAGTCCGGTGGTGATGTGCTTCACAAAAGGGCGGTTAATGGCCTGGCACTCCGCCGCCAACACCCCGCGCACCACGGTCAGCCCCTGGCCCGCCAAATAGTCGGCCCCGCCGCCATTCACCCAGGGGTTAGGATCGGCCATGCCAATCACCACCCGTCGGATGCCGCTCGCGAGAATCGCCGCGGTGCAGGGCGGGGTACGGCCAGTGTGGTTGCAGGGCTCCAAGGTCACATAAAGTATCGCGCCCTTTGCCTTGGCCCCAGCCTCGTTCAAGGCATGAACCTCGGCATGGGGAGTACCGGCCCGACGGTGGTATCCCTTGCCCACCACGGTGCCATTTTTGACCACCACCGCGCCCACCGTTGGATTCGGCGAGGTGCGGCCGATCCCTTTTTTCGCCTCGGCCAAGGCCAGGCGCATATAGTCGAAGTCGGCGCGCCTCACGCCGCCCCTTCCGGTCCGCCGAGCATCCCCTTGAGTTCCTTCATGAACTCGTTCAGATCCTTGAACTGGCGATAGACCGAGGCAAAGCGCACATAGGCCACGCCGTCGATCTGGCGCAGCCCCTCCATCACCCGCTCACCGATGAGGCGCACCGGAATCTCGCGTTCGCCCATGTCCTGCAACTCGCGCTCCAAACCATCGACGAACTCGTCAATCCGTTCAATGCTCACCGGTCGCTTCTCGCAAGCCTTCATCATGCCGTCCACCACCTTCTGCCGGTCCCACGACTCGCGCCGGCCATCCTTCTTGACCAGCATCGGCATGGTCACCTCCAACCGTTCGTAGGTGGTGAATCGGCGGTTGCATCTGTCGCACATGCGGCGGCGCCGGGTGATGGTGTAATCCTTGTTCAACCGGGAGTCCACCACCCGGTTTTCCAGATGACCGCAATAGGGGCATTTCATGCCAACTGCCTCTTGGGTTGCGCAGTGGCCGGACCAAGGGGTTTTCCCCCGGCCCCTCAGCCGACCTGCAACTGGATCAGGGGGATACCGGCCTCCTCCATCAGCGAGGCGGAGAGGGTATCGGCGTAGCCTTCCCGATAATATATCTTCTCGATACGGGCATTGATCAGCATCTTGCTGCAAATGGAACAGGGCATGTTGGTGCAGTACAGCGTCGCCCCCGCCACGCCCACACCATGCAGGGCCGCTTGAATGATGGCGTTCTGCTCGGCATGCAGCCCGCGGCAGAGCTCATGACGCTCGCCCGACGGAATACCCTGCTGCTCGCGCAGGCAGCCGACGTCGAGGCAATGGCGGATGCCGCTGGGCGCGCCGTTGTAGCCGGTGGCGATGATCCGCTTGTCCCGCACCAGGATGGCGCCGACCTTGCGGCGCAGGCAGGTGGAGCGCTGCGCCACCAGAGCGGTGATCGACATGAAATATTCCTGCCACGAGGGACGGCTGTCGGTCATATCGTTACTCGTCGGCCGCCATCCGGTCAGGATAAAGCGGGAAACGTTCGCAGAGCGCCCGTACCTCGCCCCGAATCTTGGCCAACTCGTTGCTGTTGCCGCGGTTCTCGACCGCCCGGTTGATCCAGGCGGCGATCTGCGCCATCTCCAGTTCTTTAAGGCCGCGGGTGGTGACCGACGGGGTGCCGACGCGGATGCCGCCGGTAACAAAACGGCTCTGGGTATCAAAGGGGACCGCGTTCTTGTTCACGGTGAGCCCGGCCTGTTCAAGCGCCTCTTCGGTCTCCTTGCCAGTCACTCCCTTGTTGCTCAAATCAACCAACATGAGGTGATTGTCGGTGCCGCCGGAAACCAGCCGGAAGCCATAGCCGGCCA
>Ga0172375_10002759_pt1 | contig 27129 bp, 28 predicted proteins | sample LakKiv1m_FD_114537 | JGI IMG/M metagenome (GOLD analysis project Ga0172375, IMG submission 114537) | Freshwater microbial communities from Kabuno Bay, South-Kivu, Congo - kab_092012_11.1m | ecosystem: Environmental > Aquatic > Freshwater > Lake | place: Democratic Republic of the Congo...
AGGAATAATGTTCTTTACCGTAGAACGGGAGGCTAAGGTCTATAGGGGGGCAGTGCTTTTGTCTCCTGTAGCCGATGGCCAGCGGACCCGTATTGTCTGCATGAAGGTGTATAGGTATAGGGAGGTGTGCGATGAGAAAAGGATATAGAAGGGCAAGTAGGAAAAGACGTTATACAAGGAGAAATCAGGGATTCTTCGGAATGCTAAAGAGATTCTTTGATTTTATCTCTGACTAACAGAGGTGGGCTTCTTGCCCCGCAATCGCGGGGCAAGGGGCTTTAGTTTTTCGTTGTAAAATTAAGGGAGGTAGAAAAATGAAGCATTTACACAGAAAAATACATAGAAAGTTAAGAAAACACCAGAAGAGAATGATGGGGTTCCTGCAGGTTATAAGACTTTACGGTTCTATGCCGGTAGGGGTATAACCAGGAGGGCTACAATGAGACGGATATATAGAAAAATAGCCAGGAAAATTAGAAGACACCACAAGCGCCATTTAAGCTTTATGGAGATGCTGCGTCGCTATACGTATTTACAGGTTGGCGGGGCGTAAGTCTTGCGGTTTTAGCGAATTTGTATTGACTTTTTTCATGTTGGTGTTACTATACTTCCTATTCTGAATTTTCAGGATAGGAAGTATTTTTTTGTTTAAAACAAGAAGGAGGAAGTTGAAATGGCAGGGTTTGATTTGTTGTTGTTGGCACCGTTAGGTTCGATAGCTGCGCTTAGCTTTGCGGCTTACTTAGCTTTTTCTATCCTTAAGAAGGATGAAGGCAATGATAAGATGAAAGAGATTGCCCAAGCAGTAAGAGTAGGGGCAAAGGCGTATCTAAAGAGGCAGTATATTGGGGTTTCTATATTCTTTGCCGTAGTTTTCTGTATACTCTTGGCTCTGGCTTTTAAAGGCTATCTGGTTATGTTTGTTCCTTTTGCTTTTCTTACCGGCGGCCTATTTTCAGGTTTGTCCGGTTTTATCGGTATGACTATTGCTACCCAGTCTTCAAACCGCACAGCTGCTGCGGCAATGAAGAGCTTAAATTCCGGCTTGCGCGTAGCTTTCTCAAGCGGCGCGGTTATGGGCCTAACAGTTGTCGGCTTGGGTTTGTTGGATTTAAGTATCTGGTATTATTTTCTAAATTGGTATTATTCTACACATGCAGTTCCTATTGGGACAGATAAAATAGCGGCAATTACCTCTACCATGCTTTGCTTTGGTATGGGTGCCAGCTCCCAGGCTTTATTCGCCAGAGTGGGTGGTGGCATATTTACCAAAGCCGCAGATGTTGGCGCGGATTTGGTGGGTAAGGTGGAAGCAGGAATCCCGGAAGATGACCCGCGTAACCCGGCAGTTATCGCGGATAACGTAGGTGATAATGTCGGTGATGTCGCGGGCATGGGCGCTGATCTTTATGAATCTTATGTCGGCTCAATTGTTGCTACTTCAGCTTTAGGTGTGGCTGCGGGTTTAGGCGTTGCGGGTGTCACTGTGCCTATGGTTATGGCTGCAGTAGGAGTTGTTGCGTCTATTATAGGTACTTTTTTTGTGAAGAGTAGAGAAGAAGCTTCGCAAAGCGTTTTGTTGGCGGCGCTTCGTAAGGGTGTTTTTACCAGCTCATTCTTAGTAGCAGTGATATCGTTTTTCCTGATTTGGAAATCTTTAGGTTGGGATCATATCGGTGTTTATTGGTCAGTATTGGCAGGTTTAGTGGCAGGTGTTTTAATCGGGCTTTGTACTGAATATTATACTTCAAGCGGTTTTAAGCCTACGCGTTTTATTGCTGAGCAGTCTCTAACTGGCCCGGCAACCGTGATTATAGGCGGCATTGCCGTAGGCATGATGTCAACAGCATTGCCGGTTATTATCGTGGGCGTTGCTATATTGGCGAGTTATTTCTTTGCCGGAGGTGCGGCTAGTCCCGCAGCCGGCTTATATGGAGTTGCTATTTCTGCCGTAGGCATGCTTTCTACATTAGGTATCACCTTAGCTACTGATGCTTATGGCCCGGTGGCGGATAATGCCGGCGGTAACGCAGAGATGGCGCATCTTCCTCCGGAAGTAAGAAAGAGAACCGATGCCTTGGATTCTTTAGGTAATACTACCGCAGCTACGGGTAAAGGTTTTGCTATCGGCTCGGCAGCATTAACTGCATTGGCTTTGATTGCTGCTTATCGCGATCAGGTAGTTTTAATCATACAGCAAAAAGGCCTGAATATGAATCTTGACTTGAGCATGATGAATCCTAAGACATTAGTAGGATTATTTTTAGGCGGGATGTTGCCGTTTCTTTTCTGCTCTATGACTATGAAAGCAGTAGGAAGAGCAGCCGGTAAGATAGTTGTGGAAGTGCGCAGGCAATTTAAAGAGATAGTCGGTTTAATGGAAGGTAAGGCTAAGCCGGATTATGCTAAGTGCGTGCACATTGCTACGGCTGCTGCGCAAAAAGAAATGATTGCTCCTTCGCTTTTGGCGATCACTGCACCTATTATAGTTGGTATTTTGGCCGGTATTGACGGCGTGGCCGGGCTTCTGGTGGGTGCTACTGTTACCGGATTCGTTTTGGCGGTTATGATGGCTAATTCAGGCGGCGCCTGGGATAATGCCAAGAAATATATTGAAGAAGGCCACCATGGCGGTAAAGGTTCGCCGGCGCACAAAGCAGGCGTAGTAGGAGATACCGTGGGTGACCCGTTTAAGGATACCTCCGGCCCGAGCTTAAACATTCTGATCAAACTTATGTCTATGGTCTCGATTGTTTTTGCGTCGTTCATAATTTCTAACACCTTGGTTAAATAATCTAATCTAAGGGACGGTTCTTGCGCGAAGCAGGAACCGTCCCCTTTTATTCTATGCTAGATATCCTATTACATTTTGATAAACATCTTATATACATAGTCCAGCATTTCGGCACCTGGAGCTATTTAATTATTTTTGCCATAATCTTTGCCGAAACCGGGCTAGTGGTTACGCCGTTTCTACCCGGTGATTCGCTTTTATTTGTAGTCGGAGCTTTCTCTGCTACCGGGGCATTTCATCCTTTGATAGTAGCTGTTGTTTTGATTCTTGCCGCGGTTATGGGGGATAGTGCTAATTATGCAATAGGCAGGTATTTCGGCAGGAAGATAGTGGATGGAAAGAACACGCATTTTATAAATAAAGAGCACTTAGACAGAACCCACCATTTCTTTAAGAAATACGGCGGTAAAACAATAATTCTGGCTCGCTTTCTTCCCATGATACGTACCTTTGCTCCGTTTGTGGCCGGTTTCATCCATATGGATTATTCCAAATTCTTTATCTACAATATAATCGGAGGGATCTTATGGGTTGGCATATTCGTTGCCGGCGGTTTCTATTTTGGCAATATCCCGCTGGTTAAAGAAAACCTTTCTGTTGTAATATTGATAATCATATTCGTATCTATCCTGCCTGCGGCCTTTGAGCTTATCAAAGCCAGGTTTAAAACCAGCAAATAAATAACGCAATAAGAAATACTTTGTGATACAATATTTCTATGGATGACCTGGGGTTTGTCCAAAAATGTATCCAGGGGGACAAACAATGCTGGGATCAATTTGTAGATAAGTATTCCCGCCTTATATATAGCTATATTCATAGTGTCTTGAGGACAAAAGGCTTAAATCCGCAGCAGTGCAACGTTGAAGATGTGTTTCAAGACATTTTTGTGCTACTTACCAAAGATAATTTTCATAAATTAAAGAGCTTTAAAGGGAAAAATGGTTGTAGCCTGGCCAGTTGGCTCAGGCAGGTAGTGATTAATTTTACCATAGATTGCACCCGCCGCCTTAGGCTGAGCCTTTCGCTTGACGCTGAGAATGATGATGAGTTAGCGCTTAAAGATATTCTGGCCGATAGCGCACCTTTGGTTAGCCGATTGCTCATGCAGGCAGAGAAAGTAAAACAGCTTGAGGATTGCATTGACGCGTTGAATATGCAGGATAAATATTTTCTGGAAATGCACATTAATCAAGGCGTGCCGCTTGAGAAATTAATGCTGCATTTAAAGATCTCCCGGGGCGCTGTAGATATGCGTAAGTCCGGCATTATCGAAAGGCTTAAGGATTGTTTCAAGAAAAAGGGATTTTTTTAACTTAGATTTGTAAATATGTCTCGTCTATTATAGTGGGGGAGGAATAAGTTCAATGCAGGAAAAATTCACAAAAGCGGTTTATAAAAAGTGGAAAGAAGCGCACCCGGATGCCCGCGCCCATCCTGACGAGGAGTTGCTTGCCGGATTCTTAGAAGGCAAGCTCTCCGGAGATGAAGTCCGGATAATAGAAGAGCATATTTTAGGCTGTCCTCTGTGCGCCGAAAGAGCATCCGTTTTAATTAATTCGGATCTGCGCGACATGGAAGTGCCGCGTGAGTGTATCGAAAAGGCTAAAAACTTAGTTTCTTCTCAGCCCACAGCTTCATTTTTGGAAATTATACTAAAACTTAAAGAAAAATCCCTGGAGATATTAAGCACAACCGGAGATGTTTTAGTGGGGCAGGAATTAGTTCCCGCCCCGGTATTACGCAGCCGTCAGATCGGTGATTTTAAAGATGAAGTTAACATATTAAAGGATTTCGAGCATTTAAGAGTCGAGGTAAAAGTAGAGAATAAAAACGGAAAGGAATTTAATCTTACGGTGGTGGCTAAAGAGAAGAATAGCCAGAAGCCGATAAAGGATTTGCGCGTTACCCTGATTAAAGAAGAAACCGAACTTGAGTCTTATCATGCCCAGTCCGGCAAGGTTACTTTTGAACATGTTTTGTTAGGGGTATATGAAGTTGAATTTTCTTCAATCGAAGAGAGGCTCGCCAGGATAGTATTAGATATAAGGGCTTAAGAATAATCTCTTATGCATAACGCAAATGCTTTTGTTCTTGAAGTTCTGAAGCAGCGCGGCGCATTATCCATGAGCGTATTTGAGCATGGAAATTTTACGTCCACCCTCAAGCATTACACCCGCCAGGCAGTATCGACAGCTCAGCTAAGCAAATTGTGTTCTGAAGTGGCATCTTTGTTAAATAGTTCGGACATAAGAGGGGTTTTGGAGCCCGAAGCGTTGAGCGGCTTAAAAAAGACAGGGCAGGCGCTTTACGATTGCCTGCTTACAAAATCAGTTAAAGAAAGATTTAAGAGAGCACAAAATGCGGATTTAATCTTGTCTTTGGACGAGGAATTGATCTCTGTCCCCTGGGAGCTTTTATTTACAGGCGAGGAATTTCTATGCCTTAAGTTTAATTTAGGCAGAGTGGTCAGGACTAAAGAAAGCATGGATTCTCCGCACTACCGTGGTCTTCCCGGGGTACCGAAGATGCTTATTTTGGCTAATCCTACCAGTGACTTGAAATCTGCATACGCCGAAGGACTGCTGATTAAAAACCGGCTTGACCGCCGCAGAAAAGAAGTAAGTATAGATTTTAAGTCTACCAATATAGATAATCTTTACGTGAAGAAAAATCTGCGGGATTATGATATTGTGCATTTTGCCGGACATTGTGAATACGACGCTCAGGACAACAGAAATACGGGCTGGATTTTGAGTGACGGTAAATTTACGGCACAGGATATTTATACTATGGCTGGAGCTTCGAGTTTACCGTCTTTAGTATTCTCTAATGCCTGTTATTCCGCCAGGACAACTTTAGATGCTTCGGATATCGAGTCTCATAACAGGACTTATAGTCTTGCTTCGGCGTTTTTGTTTTCCGGGGTAAGGCATTATATCGGAGCCGTGCGCAGGATTGAAGATAAAATAAGCCTTGGTTTTGCCCAAGAGTTTTACGCGCAGCTTATTTCCGGTAAGGCGGTAGGCGAATGTATGCGTCTCTCGCGCTGGAAACTGATTAAAGAATATGGCATGAGTGCTATACCATGGACAAGTTACGTGCTTTATGGGGATCCGAATTTTGTTTTATTCAGATCCGGAGCAAAACAGGCGGCAAAAAAGCCTAAGAAGAATTTAAAAAAGATATTTATGCCTTTGGGCATAGCATCGGCAGCTATTTGCATGGGCATATATCTTTTTATGTGGCTGCCGAGCATTAATCCCAGCGCTCACTATCTTTTTGCAAAATCCAGGAAATTATTCCTGCAGGGAGCTAATGAGCAGGTGCTTGTATTGGCAAATGCGGTTATTCAAAAGGACCCTAAATTTACGGCTATATACCCTTTGCTGGGGGATACTTATTGGCGGATGGGAGATGTGAATAATGCTTTAAAATATTATTTTGAATATGCCCTTGTTTGTGAGAGAAAGAATGATTCCAGGGGTTTGGCTTCCGCATATCTGGGCATTGGCTGGATTTATCTTTTACACGGGGAATATTCGAAGTCACTGGATTTTTATAATAAGGCGTTGAAGCTTGCCAGAAAGAATAATGATAAATTAAACGAAGCCCGCAGCCTCGAAAGGCTTGCGGTATGGCATTTGGATATGCAGGATAATAATCTGGCTCTTGAGTTTTTGATGAAAAGCTCCGAGATAAACCGCGCAGAGCGTAATAACCGCGATCATCTATACGGCCTGGCCTGTGATTATTTTGATATCGCGATCGTATTTGCTAATAAGGAAGATTTCGCTACCGCCAAAGAATTCTATGCAAAAAGTGAAAAGCTATTTGAGAAACTTAAGCTGGAGTATGAGTTAAGCGATCATTATTTTAACTTAGGCGAGATATCTCAATTTGAGAAAGAGTATCAAAAGGCGATGGATCTTTATGCGAAGGGGCTGGAGATCGATAAGAAACATGGCAATAGGCCGGCTTTAGCAGCTGATTACAATATGATAGGCGAGCTTTATGTGGCCATGGATAATTTGAATGCCGCAGAGAATATGTTTGACCAGGCGGTTTTGCTTTCCAAGGCAATAAATGCCCGTCCGGAATTAGCAAGCGCCTACTATAATCTGGGTCTTTTGTATAAACAAAGACAGCGTAAAAATAAGGCGAGGGAGTATCTGCGTTTGGCGCAGGAGATTTATGCTCAGATTGCTACTCCCGAGTATCAGAAAATAAAACAGGAGTTTGTAAAATTAGACAATGAATAATATAACTAAGGTATTGGCTTTGGCAGTATTTATATTGATTTTTCCGAGCAGTGTTTTTGCCGATAGCAACACCGGCACTCAGGATAAGCTTATCGGTTCGGCTTTTAAGGTTTTAGCCAGGGGGTTTGTTGCTGTAACGGATATGGATAAATTAAAAGAGGAGAACGCGCGTAAAATAGAGAAAATGGATGAGGGAAAATTTCACAAGCGTTATGCGAAAATTTATAAGGTTATCAAGGGGTTGCCTCTTGCTGTCAGATCTACTTACGGGATCAGCGAAAATATGAGCAAAGAGGATGCTATTATGAATATTAAATTAATGGACAAGGATAAAGCTTATGAAGTTATAGATGCTGTTCCCGATAAGCTGATAGCAGATGAATTCAGGGCGTATCTAAGAAACAAAAAAGAACAAGTAAAGAATAGCAATATAGTCGTGCAGATCAACGGTTTCTGGAACTCGATGTTTAAGGCCAAGAAAAAAACGCGTTAGATTTTCCCACCTCTTGCGTCTATTATACTAGGAGGTGGCAAAATGAAGCAAATAGTAGTTTATTTAGTAGTGTTGGTGAGTGTTTTATTGTTGATTCCCCTGCAGGTTATCTCCGGTGTTGGTTGGGAAGATATCTCACGAGGCAATACCCGTCTGAGCTGCGTTCTCGTTAATCCGCAAAATTACCGCGTAATTTATCTGGGTTCACAAAGAGGCATTCTAAAAAGCGAAGATGCCGGAGCAAGTTGGCGCAGCGTCCTGCCGGTTTGGGGCAGGGGCAAGGCAGTTAATTTATTATTGTTTGATCCGCAGAATAAGAATTCAATTTATGCTGCGACGCAGAACGGGCTGTATTTTAGCGATGCCAGCGGCAAGAATTGGCAAAGAATCTTTCAGGGCAGAGGTTCTATGGAGAGAGATTGTACCTCTTTAGCTGTAACTGCTGAGGCGATATATTTAGGAACCAGAGCAGGTTTATTTGTTAGCGGGGATCACGGGCGTCTTTGGCAGAAAGAAAGTGGCGAGATGGGTAAAAGTAGTGTTTTAAGCATCGTTAATGCGGCGAATTATGTTTATGCAGCAACCACAGATGGGGTATTTAAAACTTCCGGAAAGGGCTGGGAGAGGGTTTTTGCCGCAGAAGCCGGGGAGGAAGAGAATGCGGATACTAACGAAGAAGAATTAGGAGATTATGACAACGAAGAGAAGAGTGTGCCCATAGTTCGTTATTTAGCCGCGGATTCAAATAATCCGCAGCATCTTTATCTTGCTACTTCACGCGGGGTGTATGAAACTTCTAATGCCGGCAGAGATTGGATTGCATTATCAGATTATGGGCTATCAAGTGAACAGGTAAGCTTTTTATCGATATCTGCCAGATCAGGGCTTTATGCTGTCAGTAAAAACGGAATATTCAGATACGGGGGCCATCGTTGGGAAGATTTATCTTTTGGGGTGCCTGCGGGAGAAATAAATTTCTTAGGCTTTGACAGCCACGATACGATTTACGCAGCCTGCGACAAGGGGCTATTTAAAGCAAACAGAGAATATATTGCCGATTATCGCCGTGGGAATATTCCTGAAAATTACCTGAAGGATGAACCGGATATTGCCAGCGTCCAGCGGGTAGCTATTAAATATGCTGAAGTTGGGCCGCAGAAGATTGCGCGTTGGAGAAAACAAGCGGCAAAACGCGCGTGGTTCCCCCGATTAAGCGCAAATGTAGGCAGGAACGTTACTGATCTTTGGCATTGGGAATCGGGTTCGAGTACTAAATCCGCAGATGACCTTTTAATGAAAGGTAACGATACTATTGAATGGGATGTGGGTTTAAGCTGGGATTTGGGGGATATTATCTGGAGCGAAGCTCAGACCGCCATAGATGTACGTTCCCGCCTTACGGTACAGCTGCGTGACGATATATTAGACGAGGTAAACAAAACGTATTTTGAGCGGATCAGGGTGAAGATGGAGCTGGATAACCTTTCGATAGAGGACAGGCGCAAGCGTTGCGAAAAGGAACTGAGATTACGGGAACTTACCGCTTCGCTCGATGGTTTAACCGGCGGATATTTCTCACAACAGGTTAAAACTAAATAATATCCAGGGCCCGTACTTGATTTGTTTTTATTTTTGCGGTAAAATATTATTTAAGGATAAGAGATGTATAAAAAACTCAAGTTAGCGTTATTGGCTATAGTTTGTTTAGCATCTTCCGGATGCGGTTTTAACTGGCAATGGCTGATGCATGCTTCTTCTGACTATTCCGGTGAAGAGGTAAGCAAGCCCGCTGGTAAGGTTATCGAGGCATCTATTGGTAAAGAATTTGTTATTGTCCTGGAGTCTAACCGGACAACCGGATACCAGTGGCAGTTAGTCCAACCGTTGGATAAGAACATAGTGCTGGTAAAATCAGTTTACCAACCAAAAAAGAGTAACCTTGCCGGTTCGGGCGGCAAGGAAATCTGGACTTTTAAAGCTATTGCCTGCGCAGAGGCAAACATTACTTTTCGATACGTGCGTCCCTGGGAAAAGGACGTTACCGGGGCGGATAAAAAAACTTTTGCTGTTACAATAAAATAAAAATAACTTGCTATAAATTTCTTGCAATATGCCCGCATTTATGATATTTTAATAACAATATTCTATTCATTTTTAACCCCGTTTTATAGATGTCTTTATTGCATTTTACCGATAATAGTTTTAAGAAAGAAGTCTTAGAGTCGAATCTTCCGGTTGTAGTGGATTTTTGGGCTACCTGGTGCGGGCCCTGTAAGATGATCGCTCCCTTTGTGGAGGAATTAGCTAAAGAATACGCCGGTAGAGCTAAAATTGGCAAGCTCGATGTTGACGAAAACCCTCGCAGCCCTACCCACTACGGAGTTATGTCTATCCCTACCCTGGTATTCTTCAAGAATGGTAAAGTAATGGATCAGGTGGTCGGCGCCATCAGCAAGAGTGATTTAAAGAAAAAGATAGAAGAGAATCTTTAATGAAAAAGATTTTTATCGCCGCCACCAAACAAAATGACGGCAAGACTACGGCTTCTTTAGGGCTGATATGTAATTTTCAGCAGAAGTTTAAAAAGGTCGGTTTCATAAAGCCCATAGGCCAGCGATATCTTGAAGAAGAAGGGCAGAAAATCGACGAAGATTCCCTGCTCATCGAAGAGGTCTGCGGCATAAAGTGTGGGCTTAAAGATATGAGCCCTATCGCCGTAGAAAAAGGCTTTACCGAAAAGTACATCGCCCATCCGGATAAAAAGGCGATTACCCGCAGAATAAAGGATGCCTACCGCAGGGTTTCCAAGAAGCAGGATTTAGTAGTTATCGAGGGCACGGGACATGCGGGGGTAGGTTCTGTTTTTGATCATTCCAATGCAACAGTGGCAAAACTGCTTGGTTCTAAGGTCATTTTGATATCCTCCGGAGGCGTAGGCAGGCCAATAGATGAAATCATATTAAACAAAGCGCTCTTTGAGAGGGAAGGGGTTAAAGTCCTAGGGGTAATCGTTAACAAGGTTCTGCCGGTTAAATTTGAGAAAATAAATAGCCTCATAAGAAACGGACTTAAACGTAAGGGTGTAAATGTTTTAGGGGTAATTCCCTACAGCCCGATGATGTCTTATCCGACAATAGAACAAATTTTAGAGGAAACTAATTTTCAGGTTCTTTGCGGTAAGGAGCATTTGGAGCAATATATTTCTTCCATCATAGTCGGAGCAATGCAGCCGGCGGATGCTATAAAATATGTGGTGGATGATACTCTGCTTATTACACCATGGGACAGGCAGGACCTTATTGAAACAGCTTTGAAGTGTTTCCGTCATTCCGATAATAAAAAGCTTAAGATTTCCGGCATAGTTTTATCCGGTGGAAACATACCAGAACAAGGCATTATGGATGCTCTTAATAAGGCTGGTATTCCGGTTTTGCTGGCAAAAGCAGATACTTATGATGTGGCAACGACTATACACGATTTAACCGTTAAGATAAGGCCACGCGATACCGCTAAGGTTGCTAATGCGGTAAAACTCATAAAAGATAATGTTGATTTAAATACAATATTGAAAGGAATGTAGAATGGATGCGGTAACAAAAATTCGTCAGAAAGCCAAGTCAAAACAAATGACTATCGTGCTTCCTGAATACGAGGAGAAGAGAACGCAGGAAGCGGCTAAGATTATTTCCGCTGAAGGTATTGCTAAGGTAATATTATTGACTCCGGATAAAATTAACACCCAGGATAGAAATAGATACATTGAAGAGTTTATCTTAATGCATAAGGCCAAGGATTTTGATGCCGGCGAAGTTAAAAAGATGTTTGACGATCCGCTTTATTACGGAGCGATGATGGTGCGCGAAGGAAAAGCCGATGGTTTTGTTGCGGGAGCTGCTCATACTACTGCCGATGTGGCAAGGTCTGCAATACGCTGCCTGGAACTTGATCGTCGCATGACCATAGCTTCCAGCTGTTTTATTATGGCGGTACCGGATTGTTCTTACGGCGAAAACGGCACTTTTGTTTTTGCTGATTGTGGGATTATCCCGGATCCTAATTCCCGACAACTGGCCTGTATATCTTTAGCAGCGGCAGAATTGGCAGAAAAAGTCCTGGATTTAACGCCACGTATAGCCCTGCTTAGTTATTCAACTAAAGGTTCAGCCAGGGGAAGGTCCGTAGATAAAATAACCGAGGCGCTGGGACTACTTAAAGAAATGGCTCCTAATTTATTGGCTGATGGGGAAATGCAGGTTGATGCTGCCGTAGTTCCGGCAGTAGCAAAAATAAAATATCCCAACAGCCCGATACAGGGTAGAGCAAACGTGCTTATATTTCCCAGCCTTGAAGCAGGCAATATAGGCTATAAATTAGTGGAGCGGCTTGCCAGGGCGCGTGCCTTAGGCCCGTTATTAATGGGTTTTAATAAGCCATGCAGCGATCTTTCCCGCGGGTGCTCGGCTGAAGACATTGTAGATTGTGTTGCGGTTACTGCAATAAGGGCGCAATAAATATGAAAATACTGGTTATCAACTCCGGCAGTTCTTCAATAAAATACAAACTCTTTAATATGCCTGCGCACAAGCTTATTCTAAAAGGCACTATTGAGCATATCGGAGAATCCGGTTCCGGAGTCAGCGATCATCGCGTGGGGCTTAAGATGGCGCTGGAGAAAGTTGATGGCATCGATGCTATAGGGCATCGTGTGGTTCACGGAGCGGAAAAATTCGAGAAGCCAACGTTAATTAATGATTCGGTTATCCGCGAGATAAGGAAATGTTGCGCTATAGCGCCTTTGCATAATCCGGCAAATTTAGCCGGTATATTGGCCTGTAAAAAGTTGCTTCCGGGAATAAAGCAGGTTGCGGTATTTGACACCGCATTTCATCAGACTATACCGGATTACGCCTACATTTACGGCCTGCCCTATGAATATTATCATAAATTCCACATCAGAAGATACGGTTTTCATGGCACAAGCCATGAGTATGTGGCAAATGAAGCGGCTAAACTGTTAAAAAAACCGTTGGCTAAATTAAAGATAATCACATGTCATCTCGGCAATGGCTGCAGTATTACCGCGGTTAGTAAAGGTAAATCTATAGATACAAGCATGGGCTTTACTCCTTTAGAGGGTTTGGTTATGGGAACGCGTTGCGGCGATATCGATCCGGCATTAGTTACCTACATAATGAAAAAGAAAAAACTTGATATCAACGAAATGAATTCCATTTTAAATAAATCAAGCGGGTTAAAGGGGATTTCAGGTATTAGCAATGATATGCGGGCTTTAGAAAAATCTCCGGGTAAGCGGGCACGCCTGGCAATCGATATTTTTGTTTACCGCGTAAGAAAATATATAGGTGCTTATACTCAGGCCATGGGCGGAGTTGACGTGGTAGTTTTTACTGCCGGCATAGGAGAAAACCAGGCGAGCATAAGGAACCGGATTACCGCAGGGGCATTTTCGCATTTGAGAAAAAAGCCGAAAATTTTAGTTGTCCCTACCAATGAAGAGCTGATGATAGCACACCAGACGTATGAGGTGATTAGGAAATAATATGCCAGAGAGCCAGAAGTGCATAAAATTACCGGTAAAATTATTATGTTTATCATTGGCTATTTTTTGTTTTTTTGCTTATAGCTTGGAGATTAGAGCGGCACTTGTAAAGAAAATATTAATTATTATTCCTGCAGAGAATTATCGTGATGAAGAGCTTAATATGCTTAAGGCAGAGCTGGAGGCGAGTGGGGCGGAAGTTAAGATCGCCTCGACTACTTTTGGCGAAGTGACCGGTATGTCGGGAGGCACTGTTAAGCCGGATATTTTATTAAGCTCGGTAGACCCGCTACAGTTTGACGCGCTGGTATTTATAGGCGGTGTGGGCACGGAACAGTATTTTAACGATCCTACAGCTCATCAGCTGGCAAGGACAGCGCTTAATAATAACCGTATTGTGGCTGCTATTTCTATTGCGCCCGTTATCTTAGCTAACGCCGGTTTATTGGAAGGAAAGCGTGTTGCTGTTATTCCTTCGGAAGGTAACGCATTGATGGCCAAAGGCGTAAAATATACCGGCAGGCCGCTGGAGAGAGACGGGAATATCATCACTGCAGCCGCATCATCTGCTGCAGCTGATTTTGGGAGCGAAATAATAGCAGCTTTAAATCAATAGGAGAGTGAGCCGATTATGCTAAGAACAATGTTAAAATCCAAGATTCATCGTGCGCGTGTCACCGAAGCCAATCTTTATTACGAAGGAAGTATTACTATTGATGCAGACCTTATGAAGGCCGCGGACATCCTTGAATGCGAGAAAGTGGAGGTCCTTAACCTTAATAACGGTCATCGCCTGGAAACATACGCCATAAAAGGAAAGGCTGGTTCCGGGATAGTCTGCCTTAATGGCCCTGCGGCGCGCGGCGCCTGCCAGGGTGATGAAGTGGTTATTGTTTCTTACGTGTCACTCGAAGATAAAGAGGCAAAATCCAATAAGGCTAAGATTATTAAAGTCGATGAGCGAAACCGCATTAAAAATTAAGTTATTTCCCGATCAGGTCTTAAGACGGAAGGCATCTGTTATTAAGAAAGTAGCCGATGAGCACAGGCTTTTATTGAGTAAAATGGCTCAGGCAATGTATGCAGGAGCAGGCATAGGTTTAGCTGCTCCCCAGGTAGGGGTATCTCTGGCAATGATTGTTGTTGATATCGGATCCGGGCTTTATAAGTTGATAAATCCAAGCATAGTAAAAAAGAGCGGCTCCCAGGCCCTGGAAGAAGGCTGCTTGAGTGTCCCGGGTGTATGTATTAAAGTTAAGCGCGCCAAAAAGATTACGGTTAAGGGTATGGATGAAAAAGGCAAACCCCTGACCCTGGAAGCCGAAGATCTTCTGGCTTGCGTTTTGCAGCATGAGATAGATCATTTAAAAGGCAAACTTATCGTAGATTATGCCTCTTTTTTAGAGAAGATAAAGATAAAGAACAAGCTGGAAGAATTAAAGAAGAAAGCAGAAAATGAATCGCTGCTTGAATCAAAAACAAAATCTTGCCGGTTGCAATTGTAGTTATAATCCCTGCCCTCGAAAAGGTATATGCTGTGAATGTATTAGCTATCACCGTAAGAGCGGCGAATTACCCGCGTGTTTTTTCTCAACCCCTGCAGAAAAAACCTACGATCGTTCAATAAATAATTTTATAGGTAACCAAGAATGAAATCTTTGCCTGCGTGGTTCAAGCAGGAGATTCCTGAACCTCTTGCGCTTAGCAAGGCTAAATTTATTTCAGGATTTAATGTGCGTACTGTTTGCCGTGAAGCGAAGTGCCCCAACGCAGGCCATTGTTTTAAGCAAAACAAGATGACTTTCATAATTTTAGGCGGTGTCTGTACCCGCAATTGCCGTTTTTGTGCAGTAGATAAAATCACGGATAATAAAAAATTGCCGCTTGATATTGATGAGCCGCGGCGCATAGCAGAAGCTGTGAGGGCGTTAAATACAGGCTATGTTGTGATTACTTCTGTTACCCGCGATGATTTGCCTGACGGAGGGGCAAGCGTATTTGCCGAAAGCGTAAAACTGGTACGCAAAATAAATAAAGATATTAAAATCGAGCTTTTGATTCCGGATTTTAAAGGTTCGCCCGTAAGCCTGGGCATTGTTTTAGATGCTTCTGCCGATGTGGTGGCGCATAACATAGAAACTGTGAAGAGATTATATGGTTCTTTGCGCCCGATGGCAGATTACCGGACTTCTTTGGAAGTAATAAAGTTTACAAAGGGAAATAAACCGGATATTATTACCAAGTCTTCGTTGATGTTAGGTTTAGGAGAGACGGGTGAGGAAGTCATTGAGGCGATGAAGGATTTAAGGTATAATAAATGCGATGTATTGACTTTGGGCCAATATCTGGCTCCTTCTTTAGAGCATTATCCGGTCAAGGAATTTATTGATATTAAAGAATTCCGGGAATACAAGAGAATAGGCCTGGGTTTAGGTTTTTTAAATGTTTTATCCGGTCCTTTGGTAAGAAGTTCTTACAAGGCAGAAGAAGTTTTTAAGGAAATCGCATATGCATGATCTGATTATTATCGGAGCGGGCCCCGCAGGATTGGCCGGGGCATTATACGCAGGAAGATTCCGTTTGGACACGCTAATTTTTGAAAAGATGTCAGCCGGCGGGCAGATCATACTTTCTGCGGATATCGAAAATTATCCCGGTTTTCCGGGTGGCATATCTACTTATGAGCTCGTGGAAAGATTTAAAAAGCAGGTGCATGAATTGGGGCTCACGCTGGAAGATAAGGAAATACTCGGAATAAAACCCGTTAAGGGCGGTTATGTTGTGTCTACATCCGGCGGCGAGTATGAGACACGGACTATTATTGTAGCATCCGGAGCGCGCGCAAAGCAGTTGGGTATTAACGGTGAAGCAAAGTTTACCGGACGCGGTATTTCATATTGTGGCACTTGCGACGGTCCGTTATTCCGCGATAAAGATATTATAGCCGTAGGCGGGGGGGATAGGGCGGTAGAAGAAGCTATATTCCTGGCAAAGTATGCCAATAAAGTTTATCTTCTGCATAGGCGCCGTGAGCTTCGCGCTTCACGGATATTAGTTGATAAAGCCAGGGCAAATCCTAAGATTGTTTTTGTTTTAGACAGCGTAGCAGAGGAGATCTGCGGTAGCAATAAGGTAGAAGCGGTCATAATAAGAAACGTTAAAACACAAGAACAAACTAAGATCGATTGTCAGGGAGTATTTATATTTGTAGGCATAGAGCCCAATACCATTTTTTTAAAGAATATACTGGACACGGATGAAAAAGGTTTTATAATTACTGACCAAGAGATGCGTACTTCCAAAAGTGGTATATTTGCCGCGGGAGACAGCCGCAAGAAAACCTTATATCAGGTGGTTACTGCTTGTGCCGAAGGTGCTGTGGCTGCTGACTCGGTGCACAAGTATTTATTACTAAACTCATGAGGCAGATAATGAAATATCCCACATCAAATAAAAAACTTAAAAATTGGATAGAGCAGGTGGCGCGCATGTGTCAACCGGATAATATCGTTTGGATAGACGGTTCTAATGTGCAGCGCGAGATGCTTGAAAAAGAAGCTTTGTCCAGCGGAGAGTTGATAGAATTAAATAAAGAAAAATTACCGCATTGCTTCTTGCATCGTACGGCAAGAGACGATGTGGCCCGCACAGAACACCTTACCTTTATATGTACTAAGAAAAAGCATGATGCAGGGCCAAATAATAACTGGATGCCTCCCCGTAGCGCTTACAACAAAGCCAAAGCAATATTTAAGGATGCCATGCGCGGCAGGACAATGTATGTGATACCGTTTTCTATGGGGCCGGTGGGTTCGGAATTCAGCAAGATAGGTATAGAACTTACCGATTCACGTTATGTAGTTTTAAATATGCTTATTATGACTCGCGTAGGGGATGCGGTTTTAAGGCAACTGGAAAAAGAAGATAAATTTACCAAATGCCTGCATTCTAAGGCCGAGCTCGATATAAATAAAAGATTAATCCTGCATTTTCCCGAAGATAATACCATATGGAGCGTAGGCTCAGGGTACGGCGGCAATGTGCTTCTGGGTAAAAAGTGCCTGTCTTTACGCATAGCCAGTTTCTTGGCTAGAAAAGAATATTGGCTGGCAGAGCATATGTTGATTATGGGAATAGAGGAACCTAACGGCCACGTTGAATATATAACCGCGGCTTTCCCTAGTGCATGCGGAAAGACGAATCTAGCCATGCTTATCCCTCCCGAAGGACTGAAAATTAAAGGTTATAAGATATGGACAGTAGGTGACGATATCGCTTGGATGCGCGTTGACTCTGATGGGTCTCTCTGGGCAATAAACCCGGAGACCGGATTCTTCGGCGTTGCTCCTGGAACTAGCGCCAAGAGTAATCCGAGCATGGTTCAGGCAGTCAAAAAAGATACTATTTATACCAATGTATTGCTTAAACCCGATAATACCGTTTGGTGGGAAGGCGCTAACGGCGATGTGCCTCAAAGCGGTATTGATTGGCAGGGTAGGCCTTGGAAACCCGGGATGGTCGACGCCAACGGCAAGCCGGTTTTGGGCGCCCATCCTAATAGCCGTTTTACCACACCGATTGTTAATTGTCCGACAGCATCTTTTCGCCTCGAACAGCATCATGGTGTTCCGATTTCTGCGATTATTTTCGGAGGGAGGCGCGCTCGTTTAGCGCCTTTAGTCTATCAGTCTTTTGATTGGCAGCACGGTGTGTTTGTGGGGGCTACGATGGGTTCAGAATTGACCGCTGCGCAAGTAGGTAAAGTCGGGCAGGTCAGGCGTGATCCTATGGCTATGCTTCCTTTTTGCGGGTACAATATGGCGGATTATTTTAGGCACTGGTTGAATATGGGTAAACGCATGAAGAAGCAGCCTAAGATATTCTGCGTTAACTGGTTCAGAACGGATGAAAAAGGCAAATTCCTCTGGCCCGGTTTCGGAGAAAACCTGCGTATCTTAGAATGGATATTGGATCGCTCTAATAATAAAGTGGGAGCCATGGAGACTCCGCTTGGCCATATACCTAATCCTACGGATATAGACATGACGGGATTGGATATTCGTGATGATGCCATGGAAAAACTCTTTGCTATAAATAAACAAGAGTGGACCGAAGAATTAAAAAGCATAAAAGATTTCTTTAAGAAATTCAAGAAAGATATGCCTAAAGAAATGTGGCAAGAGTATGAGGCGCTCGTAGAAAGACTTAAAAAACATGAATAAGGAAGTTTTATTAACTACTGATTTTAAGAGTTTGAAATTGTTCAAACGCGGGAAAGTAAGGGACGTTTACGATTTAGGCGATAAACTTTTAATTATCTCCACTGACAGGATATCTTGTTTTGACGTTGTGCTTCCTTGCGGCATACCTTATAAAGGCGATGTGCTCACCAACATATCGCTTTTCTGGTTTGATTTTGTTAAGGGCGTCATCGCAAATCATCTTATCTCGGCTAACCCGCAGAATTATCCCGCGGAGACTAAGAAATACAAGGCAGATCTTATCGGGCGATCTATGTTGGCGAAGAAAACAAAGCCTCTTCCCGTAGAGTGTGTGGTCAGGGGATATCTTTCGGGTTCAGGCTGGAAGGAATACAAGGATAAGCGTTCTGTCTGCGGCATTCCCTTGTCCGAAGGCCTTAAAGAATCTGATAAGTTGCCGGAAGTTTTATTTACCCCCTCTACAAAAGCAGACGTAGGGCATGATATGAACGTGGATCAGAAATACATCGAGAACTTAGTCGGTAAGGAGACCGCGGATAAGCTCAAGAACGTAAGTATCGCTATTTATAAGAAGGCAGCCGAGTATGCTTTGAGCAAAGGGATTATCATCGCGGATACAAAGTTCGAATTCGGCATATACAATGATCAGATCATACTCATCGATGAGGCGCTTACTCCTGATTCATCGCGTTTCTGGCCCAAAGATCAATATAAACCGGGAAAACCTCAGCCTAGTTTTGATAAACAGTTTATGCGCGACTATTTGGAGGCTTTAGATTGGGATAAAAATCCTCCTGCTCCGAAATTGCCTCAAGAGATTATTGAAAATACTACCGAGAAATACCTGGAGGCCTATAAACGGCTTACCGGGAAAACCCTTTATAAATGATTAAAAAGTTTAAGAAATTTTTATCCGTATTGTTAAGAGTCGGCGTCAGCGTTATCATACTGTTCTTTTTATTTAGGCAGGTAGACGAGAAGGTTTTATTCGAGATTATTAAAGGGTCTAATAAATGGTTTTTGCTTTTAGCTTTTGTTATATTTTCTTCTGGATACATATTAGGAATTTTACGCTGGGAGATGCTGCTTAAGGCAATAAAAATAAACCTCTCTTTAAAAAGAATAGTTATTTCTTCTGCTGGAGGAGTTTTTTTTAGTTTATTTCTGCCTTCTACCATAGGGGGGGATCTGGTGCGTAGCGTGGATTTAGCTGCGCATACAAAACGGCCGCGTGAAGTTATTGCTACCGTATTGCTGGATAGATTAAGCGGCTACGTGGGGTTGGTGTTATTAGCACTTTTATCATTAGCGGTCGGTTGGAAGCTGGTACCTTTAAAAAGCGTTCTACCAGCGGTATTTATCATAACCTCAATTTTAATCGCAGGGCTTTTGGTTTTATTCAATAAATTTGCCTATAATAAAGTAAATAAGTTATTAACCTCTCCGAGTGCCGGGAAAATAAGGGAGTCTATAAAGAATCTGCATCACGAGATACACCTCTTCAGGCAGCAGAAGAAGGTCATATCAAAGAATTTAGGGGTGTCTTTTCTCATACAGCTTAGTTCGCCACTTGCATTCTATGTGATTGCGTTATCTCTGGGTATCAAGATAAGCGTAATTTACTTCTTTGTATTTTTGCCCATAATAGGGGCAATTACTCTGCTTCCTATATCCATCGGGGGCTTAGGGTTAAGGGACGCTACTACCATATTCTTTTTTGGCACGGTAGGCGTCAGCAAGGATTTGGCTTTTGCTATGTCTTTGGTCAGTTTTTTCTTTATCCTGGTATTTGCCGCGGTAGGAGGCCTTATTTATGTCCTTACAGTACATCATAGACGGATACAACATCACCAATCATCCCCGGTTCACGCAGCAAGCCGCTAATAAAGTAAAAGATAGTAATTCATCCGCAGCTTCCCTTGTAGATTTTGTTTTACATAATAAACTTTGTGGCAGTTCCCGCAATATGGTCACATTTGTTTTTGATGGCTATCCCGACATATCGTATAAACAGCATGATGCGTCAGTTAAGGTGATATTCTCACGCAAAGAAAGCGCGGATGAACGCATAAAGAAGATTGTCGAAACAACGGATAAAGCCATTAATACAGTCGTAGTAACGGATGATAAAGAGATAAGGTTTTTTGCCAGGGCCTGCGGAGCCAAGTCTATAAGTGTGGAAGAATTTATTCCGCTTAAGGCAAAGGGGCAGGGGAAAAACAGCGATTCCGCAGAATCGGAATTAAGCTATACGCAGAAGCATGAGATTAATGAGGAGTTGAAGAAGTTGTGGCTGAAGTAGTTCGTGGTTCGTAGCTGGTAGTTCGTAGGCTGAAAGAAAACTGATGAAGAAAAATAAAAAGACGGATAATTTTCTAAAGTTTCTGGGGACGGCGGGGGCGAGGTTTGTCATGATAAAACAGCTGCGCTCTTCCGGAGGGATATGGGTTTGTTATAAAGGAACAAACGTTTTAATCGATCCGGGTCCCGGGAGCATTGTACGCTGCGCTTTAAGCAAACCAAAATTGGACCCAACCAAGCTTGACGGAATAATCCTTACTCATAGGCATCTTGATCATTCGGGAGATATCAATGTAATGATAGAGGCGATGACAGAGGGGGGGTATAAGAAAAGAGGAATAGTATTTTGTCCGGAGGATACCATAACCGAAGATTCAGTCATCTTAAAACATACAAAAAGTTTTCCTAAAGAAATAGTGTTTTTGGAGCCTGAACGTAATTATCAAGTAGGCGAATTTGCTTTTTCTACTTCCATGCCGCATATCCATCCGTGCCAGACTTACGGTTTGAAATTTAATATTAATAAAACTAAAGTGGCATTATTGACCGACACTAAGTATTTCAATGGCCTGGCCGGTTTTTATAATGATGTGGATATTTTAATAATATCCGTAGTTTTCTTAAACCCCAGGCCGGAAGTGGCCCATCTTTGTTTGGATGATGTGCGCAATATTATAGCTACGTTAAGGCCCAAGAAAGCGATACTTACGCATTTTGGCATGACTATGCTCACTGCCAAGCCATATATACAGGCAAAAAACCTTTCGGATGAGTTGGGTATTGAAGTTCAGGCGGCAAATGATGGGATGACAATTAATTTCTCTTGACATAACTGCCCAATTATGATAAAGTTACAAGAAATAGCACACAGGAAAACAAAAGGAGGTGGCAGATGAGTGATTGGGTAGTAGTTTTGATGGAACCGGCCAAGGGAGTCCTCTCCCAGATCGGCAGCTTTTTAGTGAACGTGCTTCTCGTTGTTATAATTTTGATCATCGGCTGGTTGATTTCTAAACTCATCAAAGCGTTGGTGGTGAAAGTATTGCAGACGATAAAGGTGGATGAAATCGCCGAGCGCATTGAATTAGATGCCATATTGGCAAAGGGAGGCATTAAGTATTCGCTTTCCGAAATGCTCGGAGTAATCTGCTATTGGTTAGCGCTTTTAGTCACGTTTGTCGTTGCCATTAATGCTGTAGGCCTGACTATCGCGGCAGATCTTCTAAACAGAGTGATTCTTTACGTGCCTAATATCATCGCGGCAATATTCATTCTTATATTGGGTATGTTTGTGGCTACTCTGCTGAATAACATCGTCCAGGCTGCTGCTGGTAATGCAGGATTATCTCAGACCAAGCTGTTGGGCAAAATTACCGAAGTTGTGGTTATTGTTTTCGCGGTATTGATGACCTTAGAACAGCTCAACATTCAGGCCCAGGTACTTCAGAATGCTATTATGATAGTATTGGCCTCAATGGGTTTGGCTGCTGCATTGGCATTCGGGTTAGGGTGCCGTGATGTTGCTGAGAAATTCATTATTGATTTACTCGAAAAAGTAAAAAATAAAAAATAACAGTATTTTGTTGTAGTTTTTAGCTTAAGCCCCGCACTTTCATACGAAGGTGCGGGGCTTAATGTTTTATAAGTGCTTTAGGCTATTGCGTTTATTAAGGTTACATTGTATAATGGCTTAAATATACTTAGAACAAGCAGGATTAATATGAAGGGATGGGCAGCCTTATGCGCAAAAAACTTATTATTATAGGATTGTTCGTCGCTACGAATATTTTTTTCTCAGCCCTGAATTTATTTGCTTGCACCAGCATCGGGGTAAAGACTTCAGATGGGTATGTTTTTTACGCGCGCACTATGGAAGGCGAAATACCTTTTAATTCCACCGTTTCGATTATACCCAAAGGCACGCAGTATCAGGGGACGTTGCCTGACGGTACGCAGAAGGGCCTGAGTTGGGTTACTAAATATGGCATGGTTGGGATGAATACTTACGGCCTCCCTATTATAAGCGATGGTTTAAACGAAGCAGGACTCGCTGCAGGTAACCTTCTTTTTCCCGGCTTTGCGGAATATCAACCTTTTGATCAGGCCAAGGCCGCCGGTACCATAGCGCAGTATGAAGTTGTGACTTGGATTTTATCTAACTTTTCCACGGTTAATGAAGTAAGGGAAGCGCTTAAGGGTATTCGCGTCTGTATGGGGTCCGAGCAAAAAATAGGCGTTTTACCGCTGCATTATGTTGTCCATGATGCTTCGGGAGCTTCTATTGTTATTGAATATGTCAATAACGGCGAGTTGAAGGTTTATGATAATCCTCTGGGTGTTATGACTAATTCACCGCCCTTTGATTGGCACATGATAAATTTAAGGAACCACATTAATATTTCCGCTACGAATATCCGGCCTTTCTCAATCGAAGGCATGAAAGCATCGGATTTAGGCGAAGGTACCGGCATGTTGGGTTTGCCGGGCGATTATACCCCTCCTTCGAGATTCGTGCGTATGGTAGCTTTGGTTAATTCGGCGCTCCCGGTGGCAGGGGCTGACGAAGGACTAAACCTTGCCATGACTATTATTAATAATGTTGATATTCCCATAGGAGTGGTGCGTGATCCTAGCGGCAAGGAAATGACCTATGACCGTACCCAATGGGCAGCGATTTCCGATTTGGGGCGCAAGCGGTTTTATTTCCGTACCTATAATAATAAAGACTGGCGTATGGTAGACGTGGCCAAGGCTTTAGCGGCTGCTAAAGGGATTATGATGATTCCTGCGGAAGTGCCTGCAGATTATCGAGATGTAACAGCTACTGCAGAGGCGTCCGGCGCGCTTCCTGCGGAATATTTTTCTGCCGGTAAACCGTAGAGCCAGCGGAGCGTAAATTAGGAGGCAGGTAAATGAAGATAGTTCCTTATCAGGTTGCAGCGGTTACGGGATCGTTACTTTTGATGGTTTCCGGGCTGATGCGGTTTTCCCAGTCAGGGAGCCCGAAAGAGCTTTTAATAGGCGCCCTCTATTTCTTTGCCAACCTGCTGATATTCTGTTTCTAAATCAAGATAGCTCTTTATTTTAAAAGGAAACATTTTGCATGAAAAAACTATTTATTAATCTTTTTGTAATGTTGATCGCAATCTCCTTATGTGTTTTCCTAATAGAGTTGATTTTAATAGTTTTTCACCAAGAGCCGCTTAAGGCTTTTCTGGAAGACCCGGGCGGAAGACATCTTATTCTTAAGGAATCAAAGAATAAAAGCATCCAATATGAGCTTATCCCTCATGCAAAAGGGTATGCATTTGGCACCTATGTGCAGATTAATCGTTATGGTTTTAGGGATAGAGAATATGATTTAAATAAAGGTAATTCTTATCGTATAATTGCGCTTGGTGATTCGGTAACATTCGGAACTTCTTTACCGATCGCGAGCACATATTCTAAAAAACTTGAAATACTCTTTCAAGGGCCCGGAAAACGAAAAGTAGAAGTAATTAATATGGGATGTGGAGGGTATAATATTTCCCAGGTGGTTTCGCTGCTAGAAGAAAAAGGTTTACGTTTTTCACCTGATATGGTCGTCTATGGCTTTTGTCTCAACGATCTTATGCTTAGAGGCAGCCCAAATAGTAAATACATCACTCGGAATTTCTTTACGCAACACAAATCTTGGTTTCGTTTTCGTTTTGTCCAACTAGTAGCATCCTATCTGTATAAACTCAAACACATTCGTGCGCTTGAAAATGAGGTGCATTATCTGCAGCGTAAGCAAATAGAAAGTAGCTCCGTTGCTTTAGAAGAATCCGCTAGCAATATAAAGGTAGAAGATTATTCTATTGTTGCGATAGGCGATTTGTTACGCGAGAGTAAGAAAGAAAATGTGCCTCATTTTGCATGGAGCTACGCTTCGCCGGAGCGTATAAAATTGATGCAGCATTCATTTGATATGTTTAAAGCCTTAGCTGAGCAACATCATTTCAAAGTAGTTATTTTGATTATTCCTTTCTTGGGAAAAGACAATGAGGTTTTGTTTCCCTCTATTTATGAAATAATTAAAAAAGAGGCTACGCTTCGCAATTTTCATGTTATTAACATAGCAAATGATATCAGGAAAGATATTGCGCAGTTAAGATTAGATGATATTCATCCCAATGCATCCGGGCATTCACTTTTGGCGCAGGCGCTCTACGGCTATGTATCAAATTCTGTATTTAATGGGCAATAAGGCTATTTTTTGATCAACGAGATGATGTATAGGGTAAATAAAAAAGGTTAAACTATTTTTAGTAGAATAAATTAATACCATATTGGATTCTCTTAAAGTTGTAGCATCAATTTGTTGCAGGAATGAAAATGATTAAAAAAGAAGGTTTTTATCCGTACTTTCGGACGGCCGATGGGTGCAGTATTGTACGACTATCTTAAGCTACTTAAGTAGTATTTGGTAAATGGGAGGACAATAATGAAACAGTGGTACGAGTCGTTATTTGAAAATTATGCTCATAAATATGATAAGGAATGCTTTGTTCAGGGGACTCTTGGCGAGTGTGACTTTATTGAAAAAGAATTGGTTTGCAATAAGTCTTTAAAGATACTGGACGTTGGTTGCGGCACGGGCAGGCATGCTATTGAGCTTACTAAAAGAGGATACCATGTTACAGGTATCGATTTGTCTAAATCCCAGCTTGCTAGAGCGAAAGAGAAGGCTAAAGCATCGGGTTTGGAGATTGATTTTCAGCAACAAGATGCCCGTAATCTTCCGTTTGACGGTGAATTTGATCTGGCAATTATGCTATGCGAAGGCGGGTTTTCTCTTATGGAAACAGATGAGATGAACTTTGAGATCCTAAAAGGAGCAACAAAAGCGCTTAGAAGTAAAGGCAAGCTTATTTTCACCACATTAAACGGATTGTTCCCGCTGTTTCATTCTGTCAATGAATTCTATAAGTCGGCGCAGAAAGAAGGTCAGTCCCAGTGTAAGGAGTGCTCCTTTGATCTGATGACTTTCCGTGATCATAACACTGCTGTTTTTGAGGACGATTCCGGCAATAAAAGGGAGCTTAAGTGTAACGAGCGTTATTACGTGCCCAGCGAGATAACGTGGTTTTTAAAGGCGCTCGGGTATAAGAAAATAGATATTTTTGGGACAAAACTCGGGGCATACTCAAGGAATGATAAACTGACCACAGAAGATTTTGAGATGCTTGTTGTGGCGGAAAAATAGCTGTATTACTTTTGCCATAAAGGAGCGCATTGTATGAAAAAGGGCAGATCGATATCTGTTATCGTAATATGCATGGTTTTGTTTGTTAGTATCCTCTTTTTGTGTCCTTATGTATGGGCAAAAAAGCATCACGGTTTTACTGAACAGTATGAGTCTGATGAAGCGATTTCCACCAATTCGCAGGATATTGATGCGACATATGCAGATTGGATGGTTAAAAATAAAGGTGTTTTAGAAAATTTGCCGATTAATCGCGTACCATTGTTAGGGAGCCATGACGCTGGTTCCTGTGATCTAAATTCAGGTAGTCCTCCTTGCAAGGGGTACTTGACGCATTCCGACCATCATATCCATAGGATGCCCAGAGGTTCTGATTTAACAAGCGCCCGGTGTCAGTCAGCATCTATTAAAGATCAATTGCGTTATGGTGTTCGCTATTTTGACCTGCGTATCGCCCTGCAGGATGGCGTTTACCAGATTGAACATATGTGGATGTCTACGCCGTTACTTGGGGAAGGCGGAGTCTTTGCGCAGATTAAGGATTTTTTACGTGAGTACCCGCAGGAGATTATCATTCTTCATATGCAGGAGCTTTATTCTGATACAGGCAGGATGGATAGCGATGAAGCGGAGGTTTACTTTCAGCTAATAAAGCAAGAGTTTGGCGCGGCACTCGCCCCGCGAGGCGATTTTGCCTCTACGACTTTGGGCAGTATTTGGGCAGCAGGCGCTAATATTATTGTTGTCGCGGATGTTGAAAGTTCATCGCAGCCGTTTATCTGGCATGAACACCAGATTGATACTAAGTGGATGGATAAACAAGATCCGGTTGAACTTGCTGATGCGTTGGATGCTAGGGTTATATCTGGTTGGCGCCGTGGCGATTGCGCTGACAAATTACGGGTGTTACAGGCAATGACCACCACTAAGCATAAAATACTTAATGCAAGGCAGACAAATGCCGAAATCAAAAAGCGCTTAGAGACAGATTGGAAAGACGCTCCGATAAATGTGGTACAGGTGGATGATTCCGTAAATTCAGGGCTTATGTCGGTGCTGATTGAGCGCTTAAAGTAATTTAACCAGGAAATTAAATTAGGATACAGTTAACTTTATGAGACAAGTTTTTATCAAAACCTTCGGCTGGCGAATGGTTGCAGTGCTACAGGACTACCCTGAAGTTCCTCAAAGCTATTTTTGAGTCCGAGCAGTCCCGTAGCAGTGTTACTAAACCAACCGTTGGTAGTAGTACTACAACTTCTTGAAA
>Ga0172375_10002761_pt1 | contig 27125 bp, 21 predicted proteins | sample LakKiv1m_FD_114537 | JGI IMG/M metagenome (GOLD analysis project Ga0172375, IMG submission 114537) | Freshwater microbial communities from Kabuno Bay, South-Kivu, Congo - kab_092012_11.1m | ecosystem: Environmental > Aquatic > Freshwater > Lake | place: Democratic Republic of the Congo...
AATACAGAGCCGTCTATCCGGAAACTTTGGTATTATTAAAAAGCTGATGCGGAATCCTGCATTTAAAGACTAATCCCGCGGGAGGAACAGCAATAGCTTTGCAAGTGGGAAAAATTCGTAATAAGTAATTATTAATCCGAACAGGGAGTTCTCTCCCCGTTCGGAAATAAAAGCCTTGTACATCAATTAATAAGAACCCCGGAGAGTCAGAACTAAATTCCTGCCGGGTGCGCCTATATTCGAAGCAAACTGACGATAATTCTGATCAAGAATATTTTCGAGCGCAAGCTGAATCCGCACATACTGATTAATCTGATATCCGGCTCTCAGATTTAGGGTGTACCAGGCAGGCGTATATCCGTTCACGGGATCAGCCGAATAAGCCTGATTATCCTCGCCCGAAAGATTATAGTCTTTTGCATTCTTTGCCCCGTTATACATCACAAAAAATTCACCTGTAAATTTGTTGAGCTTCAGCAGAAAACTGCTTCTGCCAAATACAGGCGGTATGTGATCGAGAGGATAATCTGTCGTATCAGTTTCAATTCTGCCGTAGGTATAATTGACAGTGTTGGATATCGAAAAATTTTCAGAGATATCTGCATTCAGAAAGATGCTGAATCCGTAAAGGTATGCTTTTGCTGCATTCACTGTTGTGATTACATTACTCAACACACCATCATAAAGAATGGTATTGCTCCCGGCAAAGGTCCCGGGCTGAACGGTAATAGCATTTCTGTACCATGTATAATAAGCATTACCTCCGAGAATTATTTCCCCATCAATCGTTTTTTGAATACCAAGGTCAAGATTATAGGTATATTCAGGTTCAAGATCGGGATTCGGAATAATAACGCTTCCCTGAACGGATTCAAATACCTTGCTCAGATCGTCCACATTTGGAGCACGGAAACCGGTAGCTCCTGTCATTGTGAATCTCCAGTCATTTCCGGGAGAAAAAACAACTCCAAGGTTTCCGTTTACTGCAGTGTTTTTCTGCGATACTTCGCTGAATGGAAAGGGAAAAAATGTTTTGTCATTGAATTTAGCATCAAGCTGAACATAATTGATCCTCAATCCATCGTTCAGAATTAAATTATCGCTGAATTCGTATGCATGTGAGATATATGCGGCAATGCTCGACATTGACGAACCCCCGTCAGGATAACGAGTATCGAGACTGCTCCTTGCACCCGTGAGTATATCTTCAAGTTCAGCCGTTGAATTTACTTTATTATACCAGCCGTCAAGTCCGAACCTTATTTCGTGTTTTTCGATTTTTTTAGCAAGATCGGCATTAAATGTGAAAATATCGAGTTTCTCAGTTCTATTGTTACGATTATTATTATTAAAACTCCTGTCATGACGGCTTTCTTTCACGTTCTGATAACCTGCGATAAACCGTGCGTTATCGTAAAATTCCGAATCCTCAACAAGATTAAGCGTATAGGCAGTAAAGAATCTTTCCTGCGGGCCGTAATACCATTCAGCAAATCTCGGCTTTCCGTTTCTGAGTACTGTCAGCCTGTCGTACCTGGGGATATCTGACGATGTGGAATATTGAAAATTGAGAACGTGCGAAATTTTTGTGCTTTGCCGGAAAAGAAATTTCTGGAGAAAATCGTATTGTTTGTAACCCGATTTTTTCTGTACATCCGGATCGGCGTTCATCACCATGCTGTCTTTTGTTCCAAACCGCTCTGAATACCATAGCCGCTTTCCCCAATCGCCATAAAAAGGATTGCGGTTACTACCCTGCACAAGATCGCCAAAATCGGAATATGTAAAACTTGTCAGTGACCCAAAGGTATCGTTCCCAAGCGAAAAATCAATATGCCCTGTTTTCTCATCATAGGCGGAGGAATATCGTGTAAATGCATTTACTTTTTCAGTCCATACATTATCAAAGCACAGAACAGGGTTTTTTGTATAGAAATGCATCACGCCGCCCAGCGCATCACTCCCGTAAATTACAGATCCGGGACCGAATACAACTTCAATTTTATCCATCACAGCATTATCCAGTGTGATAACATTCTGAAGATGACCGCCGCGGTATATTGCATTATTCATCCTTACGCCATCGACAACCATTAGTACTTTATTCGTTTCAAAACCTCTGATAACAGGGCTGCCGCCCCCGAGCTGGCTTTTTTGAACAAGAATATTGCTGCTGTGCTGTAAAACATCGGCAGTTGTCTGCTGACTCAGGTTTTCGATCTGCCTGGCTTTCAGCACCTGAATCTGCTGGGGAATATCGGATAACTTCTCCTCAAATTTATTTGCAGAAACAACAACCTCATCGAGAGCCTGGATACTCTCGGTCATTATCACCCTGAAATCTATCGACCTGAGCTGCTCATAGCTTAAAATAGCCTGTTTATACCCTACATAACTGAATACAATGCTGGAGGCATTCCGGAATGCGGAAACGTCCGCTTCTCCTTTTGCATCGGTTACAGCGCTTGCTTTGGGACTTGCACTGTATATGTTTGCTGCCGGCAGCGGATTCATTGTAGCTTTATCTAAAACTGTGACTGTCTGTGCGAAAAACGAAATATTCATCAGCAAGACACACACTGCCACGAAAATTTTTTTCATAGAATTTTCCCGTATGATATAAAAATACAATTAACCGGATATTTTCAGCATTATCCGGCGATTATAGATATTTACAATTGTATTTTATGCCAGCCGGGGAGGCGGAGTTTTTATGCTGCGTAATATCGATTTGTAATTTTCCTGGATTTGAAGAAATTCTTCCTGCCCTGATTCAGGCACCTCAATCTTAAAAGGCTCTTCAGGAAAATAATTTTGAGAGAATACTTTTGCAATTAGTTTTGCTGATTTACCGGCAGCGGATCCATCATTTGCCAGTTCCTGAGCAACAAGTCTGTCGAGATTTTGAAAAAGGCGGGATTCCTCTTTATCATTAATGCATTGATAAATTATTCCGCCAGAAATTTTTCTGCATTTAACAATATCAAATAATTGGTCATTCAACCGGAATTCCTTACCCTCCCTTATCCAATCAGGGTTTTCTCCCTTCATAAATGTTATCTCATGCAATTCCTGCTCTGGCACTCCTGTTTTGATCATCCCTTTAATCTGCTGCCGCACCTGATACTGTAAAAGTTTGAAAACAGGATAATACCCCGCTGAACTCAGAAAAAGTATGATAATCAGAAATATTGAAAATGTCCGTTTGATAATGATCCGTCGGGTTTTAAAATTCATTTCAGAAAGGTTTTAAACATAATATTTTTAGTATAACCAAAAAAGATCAAATGTTTCGGATATAGAGTCCTTATTTGGTTTTCACTTCACCCGGGTTCATTCCTTTTGCCGCAAATATTTTTGATGCGGAGGCTGACCAGATAAGCCGCCGATCGCTCTTAATAATTTGATAATATTTTTTCAAAAACATAAATAATGAGAATCTGAATTATGAAGAGTTCGCATTTACTTAACAGCGTTTTAGTCACGGAAGATTTGATCAAAATATAGTCATTGTACATTTTCACTTTCTGAACAGCTTCAAAGCAAAATTCACGAAAAACAGCCGCACCAAATTCACACTGGTTTTTTGGGCGGTTCTGCTTCCTATTGTTGAGAATAAATCTTAAATTTAAGTGTTGGAAAATATTATAAAATAACGGATATTCTATCCTAAATTATTATTATAAAACAAATCAAACGGGAATTTCTGAAAGACAGGAATAATGGCATAAAGTTTGATACCCTAAAGTATCTAAGGCGGGAATAATTTGATCCAGGGAACACTCGATATTAACACCGAAAAAAAATTATGTTATCATTGCGGCGAGACCTGCCCCGATGATTCATATTCCAAGGGCGATAAGCTGTTTTGCTGCCTTGGCTGCAAGACGGTTTATGAGATACTGGAAGAGAAAGACCTGTGCAACTATTATACATTCGATAACACTCCGGGACAAAACCAAAAAGCTAAGGCTATCCGGAATTATGATTTTCTCGAAGACAGCGGTGTAAAAAGCAAATTTATTTCATTCAGCAACGGCAAAACTGCGCTTGTGAATTTTATTATTCCAAATATGCATTGTTCCTCATGTATCTGGATACTCGAACATTTATACCGCTTTAACCCCGCTATATTATCTTCCCGCGTAAATTTTCTGCGAAAATCTATTGCTATTACATTTGATGAAACCCGTATTAAACTGAAAGAAATTGTTTCTATACTGGATTCTATTGGTTACGAACCTCTACTGAACCTCGAAGGGGTTTCAACTGCCGATCACTCAGAAAACAGAAGCCTTTATTATAAAATCGGTATAGCGGGATTCTGTTTTGGTAATATTATGATGCTGAGTTTCCCGGAATATCTGGCGCTCGGCGATCCGCAGGATCTTTATCTCCGAAAAATATTCTCTTATATAAACGTTGTCCTCTCGCTCCCTGTTTTTTTTTACGGCGCTTCCGACTATTTCGTCTCCGCCTGGAAGGGCATCCGAAAACGTATTGTAAATATAGATATTCCTATTGCACTTGGCGTCCTTGTTCTTTTTCTGCGCAGTCTTATTGAAATCGTTGCCGGTATTGGTCCGGGTTATCTCGATTCACTTTCTGGTCTGATATTTTTTCTTCTTATTGGGCGGGTGTTTCAGAATAAAACTTATGAATGGCTGAACTTTGAGCGAAATTACCGCTCCTATTTTCCGATATCAGTTCATATTGTTCTTAAGGACGGTACTGAATCGAGCATGGCAGTCGAAAAAATTGAACCGGGTACCCGCGCACTCATAAGGAATAATGAAATAATCCCGGCGGATTCGATTCTTATCAAGGGGCTTGGAAAAATTGATTACAGCTTTGTAACAGGAGAAGCGGCGCCGGCTGATATTCAAAATGGTGAATTTATTTATGCCGGCGGAAGACAAGCCGGAAGCGCCATTGAAGTTGAATTTGTTAAAAGTGTTTCTCACAGTTACCTGACGCAGTTGTGGAATAATTATCTTTACTCGGGTGAAAAAGAAAGCAGAACGACCCAGCTTGCAAATAATGTGAGTAAATACTTTACTCCCGCCATCATTCTGCTTGCCTCAGGAGCTGCGGTTTACAACTATTTTATCCACCCTGCACTTATCTGGGATGCGTTTACTGCCGTTCTAATAGTTGCCTGTCCTTGTGCGCTTGCATTATCAACACCTTTTACTCTCGGCAATGCGCTAAGAATCCTCGCAAAAAATAAATTCTTTATGAAAAACACGGTTGCTCTCGAATCTCTCAGCGAGATCGATCATGTCGTTTTTGATAAAACCGGAACTATCACTGAACCCGGCAGAAGCGATCTTAAATATTTCGGCATTAATCTCACCGACGAACTTAAGCAGGCAATAAAGGCTCTTGTTAAAAACTCATCACATCCGCTCAGCAAAGCTATTTTTGACAATATCGATATTGAAACTCAGATTATTCCTGAGAATTATACCGAGGAACCCGGTAAAGGAATATCCGGTACGGTTGGTGATATCACTATTATGCTTGGTTCTCAGGATTTTGTGGGAAATTATCTGCGTAAATCATCCCCGCACGCCCCGGAACATACAACTTCCGTTTATGTTTCAATTGACGGATCAGTTTTCGGTTATTTCTATATCAATAATCATTACAGGCAGGGGTTATCAACTATTAAAAAATACTTCCGCAAAAGTGCTGCTATCAGTATTCTTTCGGGGGACAATGATACAGAATCCAAAAACTTACAGGAGCTTTTAGGGGAAGATGTTGAATTGCGTTTTAAACAATCACCCTTCGATAAACTTGATTACATAAGAACACTTCAGGCTAAAAGAAAAAAGGTCCTTATGTTCGGTGACGGTCTGAATGATGCCGGAGCTCTCCGGCAAAGTGATGTCGGTATTTCTGTCTCGCAGGATGTGAACAACTTTTCTCCTGCAAGTGATGGTATCCTTTCAGCCGATTCTTTTGAAAAAATTCCGATATTTTTTGATTTTATAATTAGTGCAAAAAAAATAATTATTGTAAGTTTTGCAATATCTTTTTTTTACAACTTAATTGGCATATTTTTCGGCTTCAGCGGTCAGCTCACCCCTCTTGTTGCCGCAGTGCTGATGCCTTTAAGTTCAATTTCGGTCGTAATTTTTACAACCGTTGCAGTAAGTGCTGCTGCCAGAAAAAATGGGATACTCTAATGTCTGTTATCCTTATTCTCATTGGATTTAGCCTGCTTGTTGCCCTTGGCTTTCTGGGGGCATTTATCTGGGCAGTTAAAAACGGGCAGTTCGATGACAGATATACACCTTCTATCCGTATTTTATTCGATGAACGGAAAGAAAAAGTAAAAGAAGAAAAAAAAATTAATTCAACTAAACAGTCATAATTCAACAATCTTTTTACGGGAGCCGGATAAATGAATGTAGAAAAATTCAGTTATGATAACCAGGTCGTACGATTGTTTGCAATCGCCTCTCTTATTTTCGGAGTGGTTGGCATGCTCGTCGGGTTATTGATAGCTTTCCAGATATTCATTCCTTCTCTGAACTTCAATTTCCAATACACGACATTCGGCAGAATTCGTCCCCTGCATACTAATGCAGTGATTTTCGCTTTTGTCGGGAATGCGATTTTCGCAGGAGTATATTACTCACTCCAAAGACTTACAAAGTCAAGAATGTTCAGCGATTTTCTTAGTTATTTCCATTTCTGGGGATGGCAGGCAATTATTCTTTCAGCCGCTATTACACTCCCTTTGGGAATCACAACGAGCAAAGAATACGCTGAACTTGAATGGCCGATAGATATTGCAATTGCAGTTGTCTGGCTTGCTTTCGGAGCCAATATGTTCGGCACCATCATCAAGCGCCGCGAAAAACATATGTATGTTGCAATCTGGTTCTATATTGCAACCTTTGTAACAGTTACTGTGCTGCATGTAGTCAATTCTATCGAATTACCAATCTCTTTCCTGAAGAGTTATCCGGTCTATGCCGGAGTGCAGGATGCTTTGGTTCAATGGTGGTATGGTCATAATGCTGTGGCTTTCTTCCTGACGACTCCTTACCTGGGTCTGATGTATTATTATCTCCCGAAAGCAGTTAACAGACCGGTTTACAGCTATAAACTTTCTATACTGCATTTCTGGGCTCTGATATTTCTCTATATCTGGGCAGGCCCACATCATCTGCTTTATTCTGCACTACCCGACTGGGCTCAATCACTTGGAACTGTTTTTTCGATAATGCTTATAGCTCCTTCATGGGGCGGTATGATTAACGGGCTTCTTACTCTTCGCGGTGCATGGGACCGTGTCCGTGATGAACCCACACTTAAGTTTATGGTGATTGCAGTTACGGCATACGGTATGTCAACTTTTGAAGGACCGATGCTTTCACTTAAAAATATTAACGCAATTGCCCATTTTACTGACTGGATCATTGCTCATGTTCATATCGGAGCTCTCGGATGGAATGGCTTCCTTACTTTCGGAATGCTCTATTGGATGATCCCTCAGATGTATAAAACAAGTCTCTTTTCCAAAAAAATGGCGAATTTTCATTTCTGGATAGGTACGCTCGGAATTGTATTCTATGCCGCTCCGCTATACTGGTCTGGTATCACACAGGCTTTGATGTGGAAAGAATTCAGCCCGCTTGGTATTCTGCAATATCCGAATTTCCTTGAGACAGTGCTTCAGATAGTGCCTATGTACATTATTCGCGGTATTGGCGGTACTTTATATTTCACCGGCGTTATCATAGGAATATATAATCTTGTAAAAACAGCTAAACAAGGAAATTTCGTTGCTCAGGAAGAGGCTGAGGCTCCGCCTCTTGAAAAAATTGACGACAAACTGCAGAAGGGCAATATCCACAGATGGCTCGAAAAGAGACCGGCTCAGTTCGCAGTTCTCGCAACAGTTGTTATTCTCATTGGCGGTGCAGTCGAATTTATCCCGACTTATCTTGTAAAATCGAATATTCCGACAATAGAAAGCGTCAAACCATACACGCCTCTGGAACTGCATGGACGTGATCTGTATATACGAGAAGGCTGCAACTCATGCCATTCACAACTTGTAAGACCTTTCAGATCAGAAACAGAACGCTACGGTGAGTATTCAAAAGCCGGCGAATTTGTTTATGATCATCCTTTCCTCTGGGGTTCGAAAAGAACAGGACCCGATCTTCACAGGATAGGCGGCAAGTACTCGAATCTCTGGCATTACCTCCACATGGAAAACCCGCGGAGTATGTCCCCCGGTTCACTTATGCCTCCTTATTCCTGGCTGCTTGAGCAGGATCTGAATATGGAAAACACAGAAGCTAAGATATCAGCTATGAGAACTCTGGGAGTTCCTTATGAGGAAGGATACGAAAAATACGCCCTTGCTGATTTGAATAAACAGGCGGAAGCCATTTCTGAAGATCTTGCCGCAAGCGGCGCAGCCGTTGAACCAGGTAAAGAGATAATTGCTCTTATTGCTTATCTGCAGCGCCTGGGTACAGATATAAAAGGGAATAAATAGGTTATATATGTTCTCAAAATATTTATCATCTATCAAAGATATTGAAGTATTCCCGATCATTTCACTGATATTATTCTTTCTTGTTTTTGTGGCGATTATTATTTGGATCGTCAGAATGGATAAAACATATTTAAGGAAAATGGAAAACCTCCCTCTGGAGGAAGATCATGTCACTGAAAAAACACAAAATTCAGGTTATTAAGATGAGATATATAAATGTTTATCTTTTTACAGCACTAATAATATTCTTCTCGGCATATTCCGATTTTTTTGCGGCAGGTGATGAAACCCTTGAAAGCGTCATGCGCTTTATGGCGATAATCACTGTTTTAATGGTCGCACTGATCTTCTGGCTCGTTATGGTTTATGCCGAAAAAGAGGATAACAGCGGCGATCTTTTCTTCAGGCCGTTCAAAAACTTTATGCGGATGCTCACAAAATCCACACCAATTGAACAAGAAAAAGATATTATGTTCGATCACGATTTTGACGGCATACAGGAACTTGATAACAAGATTCCGCCATGGTTTACTTTTCTCTTTTATGGCACTATTGTTTTCTCGATAATATATATGATCAGTTTTCATATGGTCGGGAGCGGAGATGTTCAGCGCGAAGAGTATATGGGTGAAATAAAACAGGCTCAGATGGAGCGTGAACTGCTTATCAGGAGCGGCGCTTTCCTGAATGAAGAAACCGTAACACTCGCCACAGATGCAGCCACTCTTTCGAATGGTAAGGACATTTATCTTAAAAATTGTGCCTCCTGCCATGCAAACGATGGCGGCGGACTTGTCGGACCAAATCTGACAGACAATTACTGGATACATGGCGGCGGTATCAAAAATGTATTCAAAACTATCAAATACGGAGTTCCTGCCAAAGGTATGATTTCATGGCAGACACAGTTGAATCCAACCCAGATAAAGGAAGTTGGCAGTTTTATTATTTCTTTGGAAGGGACAGTACCCGCGGTACCGAAAGCGCCCGAAGGCACTATTTGGACTGAAACTCCTGAGAATTCAGACACTAATATTTAATAAGGACAGGACAATATGTATCAGCCTGAAAACGATGAGACTTTCAGGGATTCGATTGCAACAGTTACTCAGGAAGGTAAAAGAAACTGGATTTTTGCTAAAAAACCTTTCGGCAAATTTTATAATTATCGTTCAGTTGTTAGTTATTTACTGATAATTATAAAATTTGGGGCGCCCTTCATTAAAATTGACGGGCACCCTTTTATTCTTCTTGATATTGTTCACAGAAAATTTATAATATTCGGAATTCATTTCGGCCCGCACGATTTTCACCTCTTCGGGCTTGCAATGATTGCAGTTTTTGTATCTGTTTTTCTTTTCACAGTTGTTTATGGTAGAATTTTTTGTGGATGGATTTGTCCGCAGACAGTTTTTCTTGAAATGGTTTTCAGGAGAATAGAATACCTCATTGAAGGTGACGCCAATAAACAGCGTGCTTTGCAAAAAGCCCCTTGGACTGCTTCCAAAATCGCCAAAAAGTTTTCCAAGCAGATCATTTTCGCCGCTATCTCAATAATGATCGGGAATATATTCCTCGCATATTTTGTGGGTGTTGATAAACTTTGGCAGATGGTAACTGATGGTCCTTCCGCTCATTCAGGCACTTTCATTTTTGTGGTTGCGTTTTCTGCTATTTTTCATTTTGTTTTCTCATGGTTCCGCGAGCAGGCTTGCACCATTGTTTGCCCCTATGGCAGGCTGCAGGGTGTTATGCTCGACCAGAACTCGATTGTCATTGCCTATGACCATATCAGAGGCGAACCGCGTGGAAAACTAAAAAAGAGTGAAGATCAGACAGGCAAAGGCGATTGTATCGACTGTCATCTTTGTGTGGATGTGTGTCCTACCGGAATTGATATCCGCAACGGAACACAGCTCGAATGTGTTAATTGTACAGCCTGCATTGATGTCTGCGATGATGTTATGTCCAAAATCGGCAGGCCGAAAAAACTGATAAAATATGCTTCGAAAAATGAAATTGAGACAAGAGTAAGAAAAATCTGGACTCCCAAAGCAATTGGTTACACGACTATCCTTATTCTGCTCCTGAGTCTTATAACATTCCTGCTCTTGAATCGCAGCGATTTCGAATTAAGCATTCTCCGGACTCCGGGTCTTCTCTATCAGCAGATGCCCGATGGTAGGATCAGCAATATTTATGACGTCAAGATTATTAATAAAACTTTTAATGAACTCCCTGCCGAACTCAAACTTAAAAATATTGAGGGCGAGATCAGGCTGATAGGCAAAGATCTGAATGTTGATCCCCAGGGTGTTGCAGAAGCTAAATTTTTTGTTATCCTTGGAACCGATCAGATCAAAAAACTGAACACTCCAATTGAAATTGGTGTTATATCAGAGGGAAGAGAAATTGATGTAATAAAAACCTCATTTCTTGGTAAAGTTGATAAAAATAGTCTGAAAGGAGGATAAGATGTTTAAATTAAATTGGGGTAAATCCATCGCTATATTCTACATAATGTTTGTACTTTGGCTGCTCGGATTTGCTCTTTACACAAAAAGCGAAGATGTTAACCTGGTTACTGAAAATTACTACGAACAGGAATTACAGTATCAGGATCAGATAAATAAAATTAACCGGACGAAGAATTTGCCTGAACAGGTCAGCATTAAATATTCCGGTGATCAGATCGGTCTGACCTTCCCTGATATTTTCTCAAAAGATGATATTGCAGGAAAAGTGCATCTTTACCGCCCATCGGATAATAAATTGGATTTATTTGAAAATATTGAGCTTGATGCAGCAAATCAAATGGAGATACCTGTTTCCAAACTTGCAAAAGGATTATGGAAAGTTAAGGTTGACTGGCAGGTAAAATCCGATGGTTATTTTAACGAACAAATAATACTCGTGAATTAAATTGGAAGCCTGGACAGGATTTCTGATCGGCTTATTCGGCAGTCTGCATTGTATCGGGATGTGCGGTCCCATTGCGCTTGCGCTTCCGCTCACATCCGATTCGCAGATCAGAATACTTTTTTCAAGAGTTCTTTACAATCTCGGAAGAATTATCACTTACACTTTTATGGGACTGATACTCGGCGCACTTGGGCATCGGCTCTATTTCTGGGGATTTCAGAATTATCTCTCTATCATCATTGGTGTGATAATTCTGATTTTTCTATTTATACCTAAAAAAATCCGCACGCGATTCACCCAGACAGGCATTGCAGCCGCAGTATTCGCCGGATTTCGCAAAATCCTCAGCGGCATTTTCAGAATTCAGAATGACTGGGGTTTTCTTTTTATCGGAATCATGAATGGCTTCCTCCCATGCGGACTTGTCTATGCGGGGCTTGCAGGCGCTATCTCAACAGGCGATACAATAAAGGGCGCCCTTTTTATGCTTTCTTTCGGTATCGGCACATTTCCTGTTATGCTTGGCGTCTCATTCCTGGGCAGATATCTCTCAGCCGAAGCCCGGTCAAAATTTGCAAAATTGGTTCCGGTATTCGCCTTTATACTCGCACTTCTTTTTATCCTGAGAGGGTTAAATCTGGGAATTCCCTATATCAGCCCTTCAATCAACCTTTACACACCCGAAGGAACATATATCTGCCAATAAAGCTTTTTGCTTACCACACTTAAGCTATAAGCTGTAATAAACATAGTGTCGCGGGAATTATTGAAGAATTTTTATTCTTTTACTTTATTACCCATCTTTGAATACACAATCAACTTTCAAACGTTTCCAATTCGTAAATTTTATACCAATAAAAAAATGATTCCGGGTTCGATTTTTTCAAACGATTTAGTTTTAAGTTTAGCGGCTCATTAATGAACCAATCTTTCATTTCGGAAGGGTGACTGTATTTTTGAATCTTTTCCGCATCATGCTTTATTAAAGCTGCAAGATATGCCGTTTTTGAGGCATGGATAATTGCTTTTTCGATATGGTAGTTTTCGGAGAAGATAAATCCGGAAACACGCAAAATGCCTTGCCGTAATTGGTCAAAATCACCCCTCCCGTCACTCCCCCTGGTTACAATACACAGTCCGGTTTGATAAATATCTTCCAAAACGTCTCTTTCTGAAAGATCGTTCATTTCTCTATATTCAAGTTCCTTTTCGGCAAATATTTTAAATGTAATTTTTACTGTTTCTAAATCGGTGACATTATCAAATAAATTGCCAATATCAAACAATTGTTTGATGATTTCCATACTCATGCTATCCTTACCCTTAAAGTATGGAATGCCTGTAGTATTTGGAGCAAAAGCTGTAAGTTTGTCGCCTAAAATATCTTCTAAACTTGCTGTTTTTACAATAACTGGATATCCCTTTTCAGGTAAAAAAGATGAGCGTATTTCTTGCTCAACGCAGTTTTTATATTGTGATTCTTCAAAAAGAATATCAAGAAATATATAGTCTTCGTCTATCCTCGTTTTGTGTATGGGATTATAATAAAATTTGTAGTGTGCTTTTTTAATTCTTGTAAATGACTTTCGTTGCTGAAATTCTTTCCTCTGAAATCCCTGTGAAAAAGCAGCACTATCAAGTAATTCATTCAGTTTTTCAGGAATTTCAGATAAAACAATATCAATATCAATGTCAATTGATAACCTTTTTGCTGAATTAAAACAAAGCATCAATGCTGTGCCGCCTTTGAATACAAACGAAAGCTCATGAATAACCAAACCTTCCAATAATAAAAAAGCTCGAATAACCTTTTCAACTAGTATCGGATCAGTATTTCGGTTTTCTTTTGAAACCTTATTGATCCAGGTCGGGGTTAGTTTTTGCAGATCTATCATATCTTGTTGATAGGTGATTATTTAAATTTTTCAAAGCATTTGGAAAATCTTATTGAGGTATTCACGAAAACTTTCCTTTCTTCCTCTTCTATCGGCGTATCGTATCAGTCTGTTTTCATTAACAGTGTGATTTTTTATCGCTTCTTCGAAAATAGTTCTCATTTCCGAGCCTTGTTGAGCTGAAAAAATAACATCGTCACAAAAAATATCAACCAGAATTTTTTCAATTGTTGGAACGATGATCCCGTTTTTTAACTGTAAGGGAGATTCTGTAACAAGTGAGCTTACAATCACAGTTTCTTTCATTTCCGGTAGATATTTTTCAATTAAATCCATCGTGGGGTGAATAAAAACCGGATATTTATTCTCTCTTAAATAAAAAAAACTGATTGTGCAGCACTTTTATCCACTTCAATGAGTAAGTAAAATCTTCCTGGCTGATGAATCATAAACTTATTTAAGCAGGAAGTATCCCATATACATATTTCCAGGTAGGGGAATTCATTTATGAGTTTTGTATGGATTAATTCTATTTTAGGAGATATATCCGAGGAAAAAATTCGATTCGGACCAAGTGCATATTTTCCTCTTCCAATCCTGTTTATTACCCCCGATTCAACTAAATTATAAATTCTCCAATTGATCGTAGTAATTCTGACTGCAGGTTCTATTTGCAAATAGAACTCAGTAATATCGGAGGTCTCAAAACTTGCCTTATCTTTGAAATATTCCTTTAAACGGTCAATATGTAATTTATTTTTTGCGATAATTAAAATGTTAACATTGAAATATCTAAGGATACTATAATACGGCAGTATTATACAAATTTTGCCGTATTATAGTTATTTATTATGCGGATAATTACCAAATATGTACATTTTTCAAGACATAATCTGGTTAAATCTTAACGATATTTAATTTTTATGGAAAACATTAAGCAGGATTCCGTAACCTCCCAGGGACGAATGAATAACGATATTCTTCAATCCTCCTTTTTGTTGTCAGATATCAAAATCTGTTCACGGAGTGACTGAATCGCTGATTTTACAGGTTAATAGACTATGCTTTTATTAGAAGAAAGTCTAACATATAAATTTTAAGGCTTTATGTTTTTTCCGTGGTGCCTTTCTCCTTTTGTCCGTGGAAATTAAAACGTTTAATAGACTAATTTATTTTAATATGACGATTTTATGCGCCGCAGTCAATTCACCGTAATTTAAAACGACAAAATAAATCCCGCTTGATAAGCTGTAATTTCGTGTGTCGAATTCGACTTCATAAATTCCAGGTTTTTTATCCCCGGTGAAAAGTATTGCTATCTCCTTACCAAGCAAATCGTAAACTTTTATGGTTGTCCGCAGTGTGCTGCTGTGAGATATTTCCTGTGCCGGGGAAGGCAGAGTGAATCTTATTTTTGTTGCCGGATTAAATGGATTAGGATATGATGCTAATCCAAAACTGTTCGGAATTATATCCGGATATTCAACCGATGTCACCCAATTATCTGTGAGAGGTGTCGGTGGTGTGAATCTCCAGTTGTCACTGCCGCTCGGACTTCTTGAGTAGGATATATTTCCTGTTTGTGCTCCGAATGTGATCGAATCTAACAGTGTCAGACCGTCTGCTGCAGAAAGACCAATAAATTCACCATCGGCGCTCAGTTTAAAATTAGTATGCAGCCCTGTCTGAGTCGGTTGTTCATCGCACCAGACAATCAGGTAGCCTTCCGGTGCAATTTTAACACCCTGCGGGAATCGCCATTTATTAAGATTATCTTTTTTATCAGTCAGATACATTAAGCTCAGATCGAGAGTATCGTCGGATGTATTATAAAACTCTATCCAGTCATCATTTTCACCATGGGGATCGGGGTAGATTCCGTCATTCTTTGCTAAGAATTCATTGATAACGACAGCCGACTGGCTATTTCCCGTGACAGAAATATTTATTCTGAGGCTTCGGGGGTATGTTAATACATTGCTATTGTTATCAGTAATTATAACTTCATAACTTCCGTTTCCACCTTCACCTAATGCAGGAATAACACCTATCCATCTATCGGCGTCTTCAACTCTTCTTGTATCGGCAACAGGCGAATATATCATCTGGTAAATCTCGGTACCGCCGTTGATCTCATTATAAAATTTTAGCTGAATATTCGAAATACCGGCATGGGAGAAAGCTGAAAGATGCACCTGAATTGAATCGGAGGGTGATATTGATTTCGGAAAGTGTTCAATATTATACGCTAATGGTTTGGAAGACACATAATTTAGTATTCCCGGGAGCGTTGCATTTTTAATGTTTATGAACTCCTTTATCCCTCTTTTTACATGTAATTTGTTATAACCTGTAGCAGAAAAAGAATTATGAAAATCCGCCATATTAAATCCATAATCAAGAGTCCGGAATGAGTCGGCAATTACATAATTTGTGATCCTGTTCTTTAAAGAATCAATGTTCCCGGTCCAAAGATAACCGAGAAAAACTTCTTCCCTGTAAAAATTTAAGTAGCGGGTCAGCAAATTTCTATACTCCGGAACACTCATCAGCCTTGTGGATAATGGTCGCACCGAATTATCTATATTGGCATATGTATAAGGATTTATCCTGGACCAATCAATATTAAACCAATCTATGCCGAAAGTGTTATCATAATCATAAGGGATAAGATAAATTAAGTCTTTATCAGGCTGATGATACAAATAATAATTATTTTTCAAAAAGCGATAATCATCCCATCCGCCGACTAAAACGTTCATTGCGTAATACTTCAATACAGACGATACGTCAATTACCTTTTCAAGTGAATCAGGCAACAGATCAATCGGAGTCTGATTAAGTACTTTTATAAATCTTGCCAAAGCAGAATAATCGTTCAACGTTTCATTTGTCGAAAGTTCATAAACGGGTCTTCCACCTGAAAGTAATTTATATAAATCAGGATCATCACCCAGATATTTTAAATCAGCAGGATATAAGCATTTCCATAAATTGCCTGAAGAGTTTAAGAAATTCTTTTTTAGAAATTCATCATCAATGTGCTCAATATTAATATAAAGGCCGTAATATTTTCCGTTAATATAAACTGCGGCGTGAGCAGAGCGGCTTGCTATCATCTGTGCATCTTCAAATAAATCGAAACACAATTTGCTCCGGATGATTGATGGATCGTTATGCTCGCCGTTCAGATTAAGTTTATCTACGCCGTAAAACTCCCGTCCCGGTACAAATGTATTAAACGATACCTTTAATGATTTTTTCTGCGCATCACGCGAAGTATTTCCCCTTATTCTGATTGCAATTGATGAAACGGAGTCATCAATAAATTCATTTACAAACCGCATGGAGGCGATGTGCATTGAATCGCTGTGAGGATTATCGAACATCCATGCGACATCTTCCGGATCTGCCCAGATGTATATCTCCGCAACTTTAGAATCATCATACAATTTCCAGCTTTCGCTGTAGCTTTGAGCATATTTAAGAGATGTGCATACAAAAAGAATAAACAAAAATTTCTTCACTTAATATCCTTATTAAACTGCTGAATATATTTGCAGTATGCAGTTTATTTTTATTAGTAGTTAATTCAAATTTACTCAATTTTTATAACAACCATAGGTTACAACAGTATCGGTAAACTATCATATTTCGGATTGTCCTGAAATTACCCGTCAAATGACGCAAATAAAGGGAAACGTTCAGTCCATTATCGGCATTATACGAATAAGTTTCACGACACACCGTTATATCGTGGAGCCGGGCAGTAACTCCTCTCATAACTTTCGGCATATTAGTAATTGATCGTAAATGCAGGATTTGCAAACACTGATTGACAGCTAAATTGAATTCTGCACTGTTTTGGAAAAAAATTATTGTTATTGATCAGGAAGCAGTTGAATGTTTGTAAAAAACAAACTGAAAAAATATTGCAGCGCTGTTGATTACTATTTGATGCTCAGTTTTACGCGGCTCTGAAAAGTTCAGCAATGAGCATTGAAGCAACTTGCCGGCGTTCTGTTAAAATCACTATTTTGTAACGCAGCCGCATTAAAACATAGTCTATTTCGTGCCCCTCACGTCAAATCACCACACTTCCCTATCCCTTCAGTTCTCTCTCTGTAAATGTATTCAGTATTTCGATCAGTCTCTCATTATCAACAACTTTTTCAACTTTTTCCAAATCAATAAAAATTCTTTTACGTAAATTTTTTTCAGGCCAGGAATCTAATTTTTCGGTTACTTCCATAAGAAAATATTGGACTTCGCAAGTGCCGCCCCATTTCTCGTAGAGATAATTCTCGGAGATACCAGCCACAACAATGCCTTTAATACCGGCTTCCTCATAGGCTTCCTTAAGCGCCGATTCCTCCGCCGAAAGGTGATTTTCTATTATTCCTTTCGGGAAAATCCATCGTTTTCTTTTCCTCGAGGAAACCAGGACTATTTTTAATTTCCCGTCCTCTTTGTAAAATGGTATCACACCGGACTGGCGGTAGAAAAAATCCGGTCTGTTTTTCATAGCGTATTCAAAACCTTTCTTTCAATATTATTGTTATTATAAAAATAGAAAATATTTCACTGTTTTCAGCTTAATAAAAGCCAATAATAATTTGATGTTTAAATTTTTTCAATCAATCCGGATCACATGAAAAATATTACTGAAGATAAATACGATGTACTTATAATAGGCGGCGGACCAATAGGGCTTTCCTGCGGAATTGAAGCCGTTAAGAAAAGATTAAGCCATATAATTATCGAAAAAGGCAGCCTTGTAAATTCAATCTATAATTTTCCTGCAAATATGACCTTTTTTTCCACTTCCGAAAGACTTGAACTGGGAGATATTCCTTTCATTTCCCATGGAAGTAAACCAACGAGGATAGAAGCGCTCGAATATTTCAGAAGAGTAAAGCAGGGCTGGAATCTTAACGTACATACAAATGAAAAAGCTCTTAAGATTTCCGGGAAAAGAGGCTCCCTTAAAGTATATACCGATATTGGATTATACCGGGCTGCGAATATAATACTTGCAACTGGGTTTTATAATTTACCGAATCTCATGAATATACCTGGCGAACATCTTCCGCATGTTCATCATTATTTCAAAGATGCTCATCCCTTTATTGATAATAATGTGACTGTTATCGGCGGAGGTAATTCTGCCGTTGATGCGGCGCTTGAATGTTTCCGAAAAGGAGCGAAAGTAACTCTTATTGTTAAAAAACCGGAATTGGATAAAGGAATAAAATACTGGGTTCGTCCTGATATTGAAAACAGAATAGCAGATGGATCAATAAAGGCTTTTTTTAACTCGACAGTCACTAATATCCGTGAAAATTCAGTTGAAGTGCAGACTCCTGAAAGCCTGATAAATCTGGATTGTGATGCCGTTCTTGCTATGACCGGATTCCTCCCCGATACTGCTTTCCTATCTTCGGCAGGAATTATAATCGATGATAATAACGATAAAAAGCCGGTTTACAATGCTGATACTTTTGAAACAAATATTCCCGGTATATTTGTGGCAGGAACAGTCTGCGGAGGATTAAATACATCAGAATGGTATATCGAGAACTCACGTTTCCATGCAGAAAAAGTGATGGTTTGTATCGCAGGGAATAAATAAACACAGGTGAATTTACTGCATCAGTGAGGTATCGAGTTGATCGGCAAAATCCTTGACGAAAAACCTGCTTCCTTTCCGGATTATAGTATGACCCTCGGCTTCAAGTTTTAGTATCTGCGCCTGTATTCCTCCCGGGAATTTTTCGTTCAGTTCTCCTTTTGCACGGAGTGTTCTCCAGTAAGGTATTGGATCTTTTCCTTCAATGGCGGCAATTTCTTCGGCGGCGTTGGCAGAAATTCCAGTAAAGATTCCCGTAGTCAGCGGACAGCCGATATCGGCATTATGTTTAGCGGCAATTATCTGGCGTATCTCTGAAGCAGTGAGCAGTTTGCCGTATGAAACTCCTGACATAATCTCATAAACTTCGAGAGGCGCCGGTATAGCCATCAACACTTCCCCCCACTTCGCTGCCGCTTTGCCCTCAAGTCTTTCCACTTTAGGCAGATCGCCGCTGCTGTAAAGCTTCTCCCTCCATGTTTTCTTTCCCATTAGTTCTCCTTTTTTTTGCATTTAATACATACAAAAGGTACAGTTAAAGTAACAATTCCACCTTCGTTCATAAGCGCTGTCACCTGTTCCAGATATTTTCTCATTCCATTGCCGGGTAATAACCCGATCCAGGAAGGAAGAAATGCAAGCCGGATAAAACTATGACTGAACAGACTCTCCGCATCTGCAAAATGATAACTGAATTTATCGTAATCCGCCGATATCAATTCAAATTCTGCATTTTTCAGAATAGTCAGATAAAATTCTGTATTTTTTCTTTTAAAATGAATATGTTCGTCAAGCAGCCTCAGCCCTTCATTTTCGCCGGCAGATTCCATCACTTCCCGCAATAAAGTATAGAATTCATACATTGTCTCAGGCAGATTAAAAGTAAAAATAAATGAACCGCCGTGTTTTAATTCACGCGAAATTTTCCGGATAACCTGCTCCTGATCCGGAATATTGTTAATGCCGTTATTCGATACAATAAGATCGAAAGAATTTTCCGGGAAATCCTCTAAAAGATAATCATTCTGCAAAAGCGTAACATTAGTGATCGCGCCAAACTCAATTTTTTTCCTTATCCGGTCGATCGCCGCCTTCCACATATCCACTCCGGTTAAGTGTGAACTTTGCCCTAAGCGCATCGCAAGTTCAATCAGCGGGTAACCAGTGCCGCAGCCAATATCGAGAACATTCATACCTTTACGATATTCCGCTCTATCCAGAATATGTCTGCCGAAATATGATGACCATAAAGGCAGTTCATCATAATTTCCGGCAATCAGATCGCTGCCGGGGTCGAATGGGATTATCTCAAACACTAAACACCTGCAAGTTTCATTTTTCGGCTGTTCTGTAGAAAATCACCTCTGCTTTCTCAAGGGTGGCTATTCCGCCAAGATTATTGTTTTCAAATAATTCGGTGACAAAAGGAAGGAATTCCATGAGTTTATTAATCTCATCAACTATCTCAATAATGACCGGAAGGTCTTCGGAAAGCCTTAATATTTTAGACGAATGTATGCGGCTTGAACGCCCGTAACCCATAATACCTTTGAAAACCGTAGCGCCTGCAAGTCCTCTGTTCCTGGCTTCTATTACAATTTTTTCGAAAGCGGGCACTTTACCCGCCTTGTCCGTTTCACCGATAATTACCCTGAGTAATGCAGCATCTTTTTTTATTTCCACAATCCCCTTCCGTTAATAATATTGCTTAAAATAAATGCCAAAAAAACAGCCAGCAAGGTCAGAAGAACATTAGAAGTGATATTAATAAAAAATAATAATATTTCCGAATCTTTCAGAAGCTGGAAAGATTCATAGCTGAAAGTGGAAAAGGTTGTAAGTCCCCCGCAAAGACCAGTGGTAAGAAAAAGTTTTGTCCGCGAGTCAATCATTTCATTTGAATCGAGATAAAACATAACAATGCCGATAATAAAACTGCCGACAAAATTTACTGCAAGCGTACCTGACGGAAAAACCGGGCTGCTGAATTTCTGAACGAATCCTGAGAGCCAGTAACGTAAAACTCCGCCGATTGCTGAACCGAAAAAAACAAATAAATAATTGATCGTAAATTCCCCGAAAATTATGTTGTTCAATCTATTGAGAAGCGGGAAAAATACAAAACCAATCGGCGTCCGGCAATACCGGCAAGTATAATTTAGCTGAAAATAATTTCAAATCAGATAATTTTCGGCATTAGAATTCATTTGGAAGGGATTAAAAAGTGCATAAACTGAAAATGCAGGCTCTGCAAGTACTGTAATCGATAGAAAGAATTGAAGTGAAGCCGGATACAATATTCTGCTTAAGGGGGTACCCGTCCGGTTGAGAATTATCTCCTGAAAATTGTCTCCCTTCTCAGTTCGAATTTCTTAACCTTTTCTTCAAGCATAACAACGCCGATACCGGGTCCTTCGGGGATATCGATATATCCGTCCTGGTCAAGTTCAACCGGAGGAGATACAATATCCTCTGCGAAATAACGCTTAGTCTCCGATGTATCACCGGGGAGTGTGAAGGCTGCAGAAGACTGCAAATGCAGGTTAAATGCCCTGCCGATTCCCGTTTCATCCATTCCGCCTGACCATACAGGAACACCCATTGACCGCGCATAATCAGCTATTCTGAGGGCTTCTATCATTCCCCCGACCCGTCCCTGTTTTATATTGATGATACGGCAGCTTCCAAGCTCAATCGCAGTTTTAGCGTCCTCGAGCGAATGAATTGATTCGTCCAGGCATAAAGGAGTTTTGATTTCCTTCCTCAGCTTTGAATGGAAATAAATATCGCTGTAAGAAAGCGGCTGCTCAATCATCGTAAGATTAAATTCATCGAGTTTTTTGAGATGCTCTGCGTCATCAGGACTGTAATCCCCATTTGCATCAGCCATTAACGGGAGATCAGGAAATTTCTCCCTTACTGCGGCAACCCATTCAATATCCTTCCCTTTTTTGATCTTCATTTTCACGCGGTGATATCTGAGGTCCACTGCCTCCTGCACCGAACTAATAAGTTCCCCGATACTATCTTTTATCCCGATACTGATACCCGACATTATCCGGCAAGGCTGAAGTCCTAATAAATCGTAAAGAGGCACACCTTTAATTTTAGCTGTCAAATCGAGTAATGCGTTTTCAACTGCAGCTTTAGCCATCATATTACCGCGAACCCGCCCTGTGTATTCGAGATACTCGGCCAGGTTTTTCGAAGCAGTAAGCTGCGGGATAAGAAATTCTTTAATTATATATTGGCTGGAAACTGTTGTCTCAGGACTATAGAACGGGTCGGGATCAGCGACACATTCACCCCAGCCGGTATAATTCCCGGCTTTTATTTTAATAAGAAGCGCTTCTTTTCCGGTCCATGTGTATGAACTTATCGAAAAAGGCGAAACAAACGGCAGATCAACAATAATAATCTCAATCAGATCGATCGCCGGTATTTCGGAAGCTTCCCCCAAAACCCGCTGAAAATTGTCTTTCATTAAATACTTCATCCCAGTACGGAATTAAATAAAATGAATTCTTTCTCTCTTTGCCTGGATACTCTCAGAACTTTACCCCGACCGATATCCTCTGTACATTCGGGAGAAGATCATAAACTGAATAAGAATAATCAAAACTAAGCAGCGTCCCCGATAACGGGAAATTTGTTCCTGCACCGAAACCAAACTTATCGTCATCATAGTTTATTCTGTAGCCGCCGCGCAAATAAATCCTGTCGAAAACAGAGATTTCAGTCCCGATATTAATCCTTTCAACATTATCGTTTGGATGCGTTACGTCCAACCCGCCTCTGACCTTCATAAAATCAGCCGTGTATAAATCCATTGCTATCCCAACCTGAAAATGCAGGGGCAACGGAAACTCATCTGTCTGTAAACTTCCGGGAGCAAGCCGGCTTAGCGGCAGAGTTTGATCCTTGCTGTATGTAATATTCAGATCAGGTCCTTCAAATTTCATATCTGGTCCGAAATTTGAAAAGCTCATGGCAATAATAAGGTTATTCATCCCCAGATTATATTGCGTTCCAACATCGAATGCAAAACCATCTGCAACCTCATTCCATATTCTCTGGTAAACATATTTCGCGGTAATTCCAACCGAGAACATATCCGTGAGTTTTCGTGAAAAAGAAACACCGAAAAGATTATCGCTTGCATCAAAATAACCGCCAGTTCCGTTCGGCTGTGATTCGGTGGTAATTTCCATTTTCTCCGATGTGACCGATACCAGCCCGACAGTAAACACTCCGATATCTTCCAGGTTGTATGCCACCGATACCGCACTGATATCGAAGAGATCGAACCATTTATGATACGAAAAATGAGCATCCCAGTTATTAACATGGGCTAATCCTGCAGGATTCCAGAAAAAAGCTGAAGCATCATCTGCAAGCCCGATGAATGCACCACCCATTGCAACAGGTTTGGCGCCGATCGGAATTTGCAGAAACTGCGCGCCGGCTGATCCAAGATTAGAATACTGTGCCAGGGCTGTCCCGGCAAAAATTATTATCAACAAAAAAAGCTTTTTCATTTTCATAGCTGTCTTTTTAAGTTTTTCAATTACTTGATAATTGCAAATTTATCGAGATGTTCACCGGCACTCGATTTAACTGAATAAATGTAAATTCCCGGCGCCACTTCCCTGCCTCCTTCCGCCCGCAAATCCCATGTCGCGGTGCCGGAAGTGGAAGCATGATAAATTGTCTTAATAAGATCTGCATCCATTGAGAATATGTATATCGTACATTCCGGAGGCAAATTGATAAATTTAATCTGTCTTATCGGTTCACGGCGAAGCTCGCCATACTCAATCTCGTAGAGTGATGAAACAAGATAAGGATTCGGCACAACCTTTATTCCTGACAATTTACTCCGAATAATCTCATTGCTGACCACAGCATCCCTTACCTTAAAGGAAAACCTGTCCCTCAGAGTCGGGGCAAGAGGGAGCACTGTCTCAAGCGAGTAGATATTTCCGGGAGCAGGTGGATTTACAGAAGGGAAAGTAATCAGTCCTGTGATTCCGTCAAAAGTTATTGTCGAAAGTGTAAAAAGGCTGTCCGCAGTTAAGATAACAGTGAGAGAAGAGTCCTTGACTTCAATCGAGATAAATCCTTTTCCATCAGGCAAAGTGCCTCTGCCTGTGGTAGTTATGAGGTATCTGTTTTTCACGACAGCAGTTTCATTCGAGACAGTAAAATTGATCTCAATATTGTCAGTTCCGCCAACTTTCGATTGATTCTGAATAATATCAGGCGGATTCATCTCAAAAATAACGCCGTCGCTTGTAGCCTGAGGTTTTCCAAAAAGAAATGCATGAGGTGCAATAACAGTATCTATCCCGTTCCTCAATGTGTATGAAGAAAACTCCAGTAAAATTCTGTCGCCGGCTTTTGGCAATAATTCTGCGGGTGTGTTTGCGCTATCGAATAATTTTACCTTCATCCCTGAATTTATTGTATAAACCTGATTGGGATTGGTGAATATATAGCTCGAATTTTCTTTGATGTTATCTCCGGTAGTCAGGTTGACAAGGTCAAACTTAGTCGGACTTTTGAAATAAACGCCGTAATTTTCTGGCTTTGTTTTCGATGAATCCGTTATTACCGCAGATACCTTCGTTCCGGGCGCTCCGGATGAATTCCGCTGAGTGTAATTAAATCCTAAGGTATATTCATTGCCTGCAAGCTGTGAATCATCATAAGGAGTTATCTTTAGCTCATAATTACTGATCCCGGAACCTGTTTGGGATATATCGTAAGCGCTTACAGGAGTTCTGCCGATAGAAACAGAATTAGGAGTAAGTATAGCAATATTGACTGCATCAGTGTTTTTACCCAGAGGAGCTTCCAGGCTTTCGACAGTGCTGTCCCCGCGGTCATAAGATGTAACAGAATACCAGTACTCAAATCCGTTCGTAACAGTGTTGTCCGTAAAACTGTACTGAAGTCCCCTGTCAATGCCGATCTCGTTCCTCACATCAAAATCAGCAAGCAATTTCCAGTTTACTCCATTATCAATTGAGCGATAAAGCCTGTAGCCTTCAAAATCATACTGCCCTGAAAAATTATCTTTCGATTTCTCAGCCGCATCATCCCAGGAAAGAATATTATATCCGTCACCTGAAAATCCGCTTAGCCGGGGGGTTGCCGGCGGTTTACTCAGTTCGAAATCGAGTTCAACAACCCTCTGTGCATTCGCAAGATACTCATACAGTTCTTCAAGGGTTTCACCTGCAACAATCGCAGTAAGAAAACTTAGTGTATCACCTATATTTAGGGTATAAGGACCCGAAGCAATATTTGCAAGAAGGTCTGCACCTGATGCAGGTATTGTTGCCGGATCATCATAATGCAGATTTGTATTACTTCCAATATGAAAATACTTGGGACCCAAGGTGGAATTATACAGATTTGGGCTTGAGGACATTATATAATACTGTAATGAGTCAACATCGCGGTCATCATTATAAAGATTATAATGCATATCGGTAATACCCGCTTCAGCGCCATTGATCTGAGGAGTTTTCAGAAAAGTAACTCCTATCAGTCCTGTGCTGGGGTCGGGCCATTCCGATGTCTGACCATCATCAAAAAAGTAAACAAAGTTATTCTGTTTATCGAATTCTATTCTGTCATCTTCATATTCCGCAACTCCGCCGCTGACATCACCAATATCAATATCGCAGTAGAGGTTAAAGTACAAATCAGTCAGATTGCGCCTTCCGTCATTGACGATCTCATATTTGAAGAAAAGCAGGTTATGCGCAAATTTAAGTCCGTAAGCATATCCGGTCTGAATAACTTTTATTCCCAATACTTCCCTGTTATTCATTGAGTCAGAATACACACAATAACTATCCTGATCAGATTTGAATACAGGATTGCCATTCGCATCCTTAACAGGCCAGCCATTGACAGGATGCCAGGTAAGAGGATTATCGCTGAACGCAATTCTCGAGCCCTGATTATTATGGTAGCCGCCAACAGCTTCCCATTCCTCATTTGTAGTGTATCTGCCCTGCACCACATTATTTGGAATGCCCACCATTGGATTTATCCTGTATATATAATGTCTTGCGCTGTTAATAGGAAATTCGCCGGAAGGTCCCTGCGAAAGCCTTCTGGGATAAAGTTTACCCCTGTTCTCGAAAAAGAGTCCAATATTGCTCGCATTATGGGTTCCGCCAGCGCGGTCAATTATCGTATTCTCTTTATTCAAAAGGAAATCCCTGCTGTCAGGATTATTCTTATACTTGTCCTGGGCAATAGTCTGAACTGAAAGCAAAACAATAAAAACAAAGGCTAACAGCCTGAAAAGTCCTGCAGCAGATCCGGTGGCATAACTTTTATGCTTCATTTTATTTCTGCCTGAATCTTGTATTTTCATAATTTTCGCTTATGCTGTTTAATTAATCATATTTCTAAAATTTAATGCTGGTTCCCAGCCTGATTGTTCTCGGCGCTCCATAATTCGAAGGATCGCGCATATATTCATCACTGTAATTGCCTGTAAGAGTGAAATCAGGATCACCGGTATCGGGATAAACATAGAGTACATTCTTATGATCTGTAACGTTGAATATTTCTGCAAACAATCTTATTCTCATCCTTTTGGTAACATAAAATTCTTTCCCGATCATCAGATCAAGCGAATATGTGGAAGGTGACCGGAGTGAATTCCTTTCAACAAATCCCACATCCCTGCCTGAAGGTGTATATGGATAACCTGAACCGTATTTGAAAATAAGACTGAAATCCATATCCTCGAATACTCTTTTTCCGAAAACTTCCGGACCTTTTTCTTCAGGAATTACAAATGTAAATGTCGAGTTAAATACATGTGTTTTATCGAAATCAAGATAATAGAGCTGAGTCGATTCCTGAGTTCCGGGATACTGTTCTGTTTCCGATGAAGCGCTGCCTTTTGCAACTGAATATGTATAAGTGAGCCCGCCCGAAAAATATCTGTCCTGTCTGATATCAAGATTTATTTCAAATCCTTTGATATTGGCATAATCCTCATTCACATAAACGGTGTACCCGACATATCTGCCTTCAAAATATGGGAAAGAATATCTGGTCCCGATTAGTCCTGTAACATCTTTATAGTAAGCTGCAACTTTAACTCCAACCCTGTCGTCAA
>Ga0172375_10002763_pt1 | contig 27125 bp, 27 predicted proteins | sample LakKiv1m_FD_114537 | JGI IMG/M metagenome (GOLD analysis project Ga0172375, IMG submission 114537) | Freshwater microbial communities from Kabuno Bay, South-Kivu, Congo - kab_092012_11.1m | ecosystem: Environmental > Aquatic > Freshwater > Lake | place: Democratic Republic of the Congo...
GTCAATCATTGCCTTTTCCGGCAAAAAAGACCGAATGCTTTTCGGGAACGTCTTGGTTTGGCTGTGTCTCTTCTATTTGGCTACGGTGGCGCTTTCGCTGACCCAGACCGATTTCCCGAGACAGTCCTATCGGGGTCTTTTTAAAGTGGTTCGCCAGTTGCTCGTCGCGTTTTCGGTTTGCACCACATTGGATTCGGAGAAAAAGATTCGAACTTTTTTTATCGGACTTCTGTGGATCGCTTTTTTTGTCGGACTGGATGCGTTGGCGCAAGGGTGGCTGGGGTATGATCCTATCGCGCACCGCACGCTGACCCCATACTTAACCGATACGCTGCGTCTGTCCGGCCCGTTTCATCATGCCAATGATTACTCGGCCTACCTCACACTCACGCTCTTTCTCATGTTGGTGTGGGCGCATCGCCTGCGAAGATTTTTCTCCGCGTCGGTATCCGTTTTTTTTGCGCTCTCGGGGGTCCTTCTTTTCTATACCTTTTTTCAAACCTACTCACGAGGCGCCTGGGTTGCTCTGGCGTTGGGGGCATTCGTCTATTTTGTGTCCTTTGCGCGTCGGCGGTTTCTCGTGCTTCTCCTTGGGGTCATTGCAGTCGGTTCCGTTTTCGCGATTTCGCCGCGCATTCGAGAAAGGGCCGTTTCGATTTTTGATTCGACCAACGGAACCATCATCGGGCGCAAAGAGCTTTGGGGCGAATCCATTCGCATGATTCGCAAGAGCCCCGTGCTGGGATTGGGTGTGAATACCTACTCAAAAAACGAACCCCTCTTCAAGGCGCCTGATTCCAAAGTGGACAATATTTATGCACATAACGGTTATTTGCAGATGGGGGCCGAGATCGGGCTTCTCGGGCTCTTCGCGTTCCTGACCACGATGACTTACATTTTGATCTTTGGCGCATACCGGTTGGCGCGCGCGCCAGACGGATTCGTCAAATGGGCGGGACTGGCGTGGCTTTTCGGCGCTCTGGCTTTTTTAATACACAGCGCAACCGACACGAATTTGCAATCCTTGAGGCTCGTAAACAGTCTCTGGACGGCCCTGGGTGCGGCATGGGCCTGCGTACGTCTCGGACGCGATGCCTCGTGATGCGGCCTGAGCGTATTCTTTTTGTGCGCACCGATCGCCTTGGTGATGTTTTGATGAACTTGCCGGCGATCCGCCTCTTGAGGCAGACGTATCCCAAAGCCTGGATTACGCTCCTTCTGGACCAGCCCCTTGCGAATTATTTAAAAAAACACCCCGATCTCGACGAAGTGATTGCCGTCGACGCCAAGCGACTCAAAAGAGATCTTTCATACCGTTTCCGCGCGATTCGATCCTTGCGCGCCGCGCGATTCGATATGGCAATCGTGTCGAACCCCGATGCGTTTTGGCATGCCGGAGTCTTTTTTGCCGGGAGCCGGATTCGGATCGGCTATCGAAGAAAAAACAGCTTTTTTTTGAATCGAACGATTCCGGACGAAAAAGGCAAATCCGGTCGTCATGAAATTGACCATAACCTGGATTTGGCGAAATTGGCCGGCGCGGAGAGGCCTTGGGACGGCAAAGTCGAGTTGCCGATCGATCCTGCGGCCTCTCGATCGATCGAAGGGCGCATAAAAAACGCGGGGCTTTCGGAGACTCCGATCCTGATTGTTCATCCCGGCACCAGCGATCCGAGAAAACGCTGGCCCCTCGAGCCGTTTGGCGAGGTCTGTGAAGCGATTGGGAGGGCCGGTTTGGGGAAGATCCTTCTTGTGGGGGGAGCCGAAGAAAAAGAAATTTCGGAAGCGTTGCAAAAACGTTTGCCGGCCGTCATAGACTGGACCGGGGAGTTGTCGCTTCTCGAAACGACGGCCCTGTTTCAACGACCGCAGGTCAAAACGCTCCTCTCCTCGGACAGCGGCCCGGTCCACATCGCATGGATGAGCGGCTTGCCGGTCGTGGCTCTTTACGCGGAGAACGTCCCCGGCTGCGACCCGCGCCGTTGGGGCCCTCCCGTCGGCGAGAATCGTTTAATTTATAAACCAATGACCGCGATCACGGCAGGTGAGGTAATTGAGGCCGTTGAGAATCTTGTCTTGAAAAGGCAAAGCGTATGGGAAAAAAACTAAACCCTTCAGCCTGGCGTAAAATTCTCGTCGTGAATCCCTTCGGGATCGGCGATGCGCTTTTTTCGCTGATCTTGGCGGAGCAAATCCATTCGGCTCTGCCGCAGGCGCGAATCGGTTTTCTGTGCAACGAACGCACCGAAGCCTTGATTCGGATGTCGCCGGTGATCGACGAACGAATCGTCTTCCACCGAGATCTTTTTCGACGGCTCTGGAGCGCGAACTTCAAATTTTTCTTCGCAAAAATGACGCAATTGCTCGGTCAAATTCGCCGCGCGCGCTTCGATGCGATGTTTGATTTGTCGCTGGGGCGCGAATTTTCGTTTTACGGAGCCCTGCTCGGAATTCCCGTCCGAGTCGGGCTCGACTATAAGCATCGGGGCTTTTTTTTGACTCACAAAATCGCGCTGAAGGGGGGCTACAAGGATAAGCCCGTCGTGGACTATCAATTGGACTTGCTCGGGGCGCTAGGGATTTCCTTCGCTCGGGAGCAGGGGCGTGTGCAGCTTGAAATATCGGGCCGCATCCAAACAGCCGCCTCGGAGCTCTTGAACAAAAACGCTTTGAGCGGCACAAAGGCTCTTTTGGCTGTCGTCCCCGGCGGGGGGCGCAGCTGGGGCAAAAATGCCGTTTACAAGCAGTGGCCCGCTGAGCGATTTGCCCAGACGTTGAACCAACTGGCCGAACGGCGCTCGTTCGAGGTGCTGCTATTAGGAGATTCGCACGAAGCGCCTCTATTGAAAGCTGTCGCGTCCACGCTGCGTATGCCGAGCGGGACCGTATCCGGCGAGGCGTTCGAGACAGCCGCCGCGCTTTTGCAGCGGAGTACGCTTGTGATCGGCAATGACGGCGGGCTTTTGCATCTGGCCAATGCGCTGGGTGTCAAATCCGTCTCGATATACGGCCCGGTGAGCGAGCGTGTCTATGGGCCCTACGGACAAGATACGCCTCACGTGGTTCTCGCGGCTTCGGTTGGCTGCCGCCCTTGTTATTCAAACTTTCGTTTTCCGCCTTGCCGCCACCAGCGGCAATGCCTGCGCGAGCTCTCCGTCGAGCACGTCGTGGCAGCTGCGGAAAAATTGTTTTAATTTATTGGCGAACGCTCCGTTTTTTTCTATTATAAGGGCTAAAAAAAGGAATTCACTTTGAAAGAAGTCCCGCTTTCGGTCGTCATCATCACTAAAAATGAAGCCTCGCGTATTGAAGATTGCCTCAAGTCGGTGGCCTGGGCCGCCGAAATCATCGTGGTGGACGATTTTTCGACCGACGAGACCGTAACCCTCGCCAAGCAGTTCGCCGCAAAAGTCATCGTGCGAAAAATGGACACCGAGGGCCGCCACCGCAATTTTGCATACGAGCGAGCCACACAGCCCTGGATTTTGAGTCTCGACGCCGACGAACGCATCCCGGTCGAATTGGCCGAGGAAATACGGACGCTTCTGGCGGGATCGCCCGATTGCAACGGGTACGCCATCCCGCGAAAAAATTTCCTCGGATCGAGATGGGTGCGTTACGGGGGCATGTACCCGTCGGCACAGCTGCGCTTGTTTAAACGAGGCGAGTTCAAGTACGAGGACGAGGCAGAAGTTCATCCGCGCGCGTTCATGAAAGACCCTCGGGGCAACCTCAAGAATCCGCTTCTGCATTACACCTATCGCCATTTTACGGACGCGGTGGCCAAGCTCAACCGGCAGACGGATCTCGAAGCCAAAAAATGGTTCCGCGAAAATCGCAAGGGCGGCGTGATCGCGATGACCCGCAAAGCAATCGATCGGTTTTGGCGCGCGTATTTCAAAAAAGAAGGAAAAAAAGACGGAGTGCCGGGTCTCTTCTTGGCGGTTCTGTCCGGCATGTATCAATTTCTGTCTTACGTAAAGTACTGGGAGATGAAGCGCCCGACTTTCGTGGTGCCCTCGAATTTTGACTCAGGCCCCAGATCCGTCGGGAAGCCCAAAGATCGGGAAACGATTTCGGCGGTCATTATGACGATGAACTGCGAATCGCTAGTCGAGGGAACATTGAAGAGCGTGGCGGGTTGGGTCGATGAGATCGTGATCGTCGACGGGTACAGTACGGATCGAACGGTAGAGATTTGCCGGCGCTATACGGACAAGATTGTTCAGAATAAGTGGGACCGGGTGCGTTTTTGTACCGAGCGGAATCTGGGCACGGCAAACGCCACGTCGGACTGGTGTTTGCATATCGATCCCGACGAGCGTGCGACCCCGGCATTCCGCGATGCGTTGCTCAACATTCTCCGCCAACGTACGGCCTATAACGCGTTTGAGTTCAGAAAAAAGAATTTTTTCTTCGGTCATTGGATGCGTCACGGCGGCTGGTATCACTACAGCCTGCATTTTTTTAGGCGCACGAAAGGACATTATGACGGCATGATCCACGAAAGCCTCAAAGTGGACGGAAAAATCGGCCGAATCGAAGCTCCCGTGGAACATTACCCGTTTACCTCGTTTTCTCAGTTTATGGATCGGCACAATTGGTATTCCGTCAAGGAGGCCGATGAGGAATGGGAAAAGCATGGCCGTCTTGAGGATAAAAAAGTTTTCTATGAGCTTAAGAAAAAACCCTTCAAGCGGTTTTTCAAATTCTACGTCAAAAAAGCCGGCTTTTTGGACGGTATTTACGGCTTCTTTTTCTCTGTACTCTATGCATGGGTTCATTTTCTGAATTGGGCCAAATACTGGGAGATTGCGGATGCCGCAGAAGCAAAAACAACGTCTGATCTTTCTTGATCGGGACGGGGTCATCAACGTTTTTCCCGGAAAAGGCGAATATCTTTTGGAGCTTAAACGTTTTGCGTTTATTCCCGGATCCCTGCAAGCGTTGCGCCTTCTGAACGAAAGGGGATTTGAAGCTCATGTCATCTCCAACCAAGGCTGTGTTTCTCGAAAACTGATCACGCTAAAGGGGCTGCGGCAAATCACCGAACACATGACCCGGGGCATTCGCCGGGCGGGGGGAAGGCTGACCGGCGTCCACTATTGTTTTCATCAGAGTTCCGATGGATGCGCTTGCAAAAAACCAAAAACGGGTCTTTTTAAAAAAGCGGCGGGAAAACGACGTATCCGTTGGTCGGGCGTTTATTTTATCGGCGACTCCCCCGAAGACATAGAGGCGGGAAAGCGGATCGGGTGCAAAACAGTGCTTGTTTTGTCGGGACGTATGAAGCGTAAAGACGTCCTCGCGTTGCCGGAAGCGCCCGATCGGGTCGAAAAAAATCTCCTGGCAGCCGCGCGCTGGATTCTAAAACAAGAGCGTGTCTCCAACGGAAAGGCGGGTTCTCGATGAAAAAAATTTTTCTTTTTTATGCGTCGGCGGGCCATGGACATGAAAAAGCGGCTCGCGCCGTACAAGAAGCCCTCAAGACATCGGACCCGGCTCTGGATGTGCGTTTTCTGGACGCGTTGACGCTCGTCCCAAAATACTTCGGGCGAAACTACCGCGAGAGCTATCTTCGGATGATCCGTAGCTTCGCGTGGCTGTGGGGTTTTTTTTATTACACGCTCGACGTCCGATGGATTTATTTCTTGGTCGCGCCGATTCGACGATGGGTCAACGGTGCCATGGCCCGCGCCCTCGAGACGTTGCTCCTGGCCGAACAGCCCGAGGTGATCATTACGACCCATTTTCTTGCCGCGGAAGTTGCGGGTAATCTCAAGAAAAAGAAAAAGATCGCTTCGCGCATCGTGAATGTCGTCACGGACTATTTACCGCATTGCATTTGGACGGCGCCCGAAATCGATTGGTACATCGCGGCGATTTCCGAGGGTAAAGCACAGTTGATTCGTCGGGGAGTACCGGAACAGCGAATTCGCATCGCGGGGATTCCGACGGAGAAACGCTTTTCAACCGCCGTACCCCGGGAGCAGATGGCCGGTCGCTTGGGGCTGGACGCGAAAGCTTTTACCGTCCTTTTGACTGGTGGAGGGGCGGGGGTCGGTTCGGTCGAAGCGCTGTGCTCGCGAATTTTAGCGCTCGGCCCGCAGCTGCAAGTCGTCGTCGTATGCGGAACGAACGCGTCTCTTGAATCACGGCTCAAAGCCCTTTCGTCCCCACGGTTAAAAGTCCTTGGATTCGTGAATAATATGGACGAGTGGATGGACTGTGCCGATCTCATGGTGGGTAAGGGTGGGGGGCTTACGGTCACGGAATGTCTTTGCAAACATCTGCCGATGATCATCTACCAGCCCGTTCCCGGTCAGGAAACCCGTAACGCCTATTGCATGGAGCGCTATCAAGTCGGAATCTCGGCAAAAACACTCGATGAAGTCGTTGCGCAGGTGTCGAGCTTCTTGAAGGACCCCGCCCAACTGAAGGAATATAAAAAATGCGCGCAAAACATCGCAAAACCCCACGCGGCTTCGGATATTGCCGCGCTAGCTTTGAGCGGAGAAGTGAATGGATGAACAACGGGAAGCGTTAAAATCCCTTCGTCAATGGGCCGAAACCGAACGGGCCTTCGGCTGCGTCGAGATGCCCCGTTTGGTTGGCGTCGAAAAAACTGCCTCCGTTGCCGATCCAAACGCAGACGACAAGACCGCGAGACTGGCCCGTCTTGAGCAGGAAGTAAATGCCTGCATGGCCTGTCCGTTGGGGACCACGCGAACCCGTTTTGTTTTCGGCGACGGCAGCGCGAACGCCCAGCTCATGTTTATCGGGGAAGCCCCGGGATACGATGAAGACCAGCAAGGGAAGCCGTTTGTCGGCGCCGCCGGAATGCTTTTGACCAAGATCATCGAAGCCATGAAACTTCAGCGTAAAGACGTCTACATCGCCAACTGCCTGAAGTGTCGTCCGCCCGGGAACCGAAATCCGCTTCCCAGCGAAATTGCGTGTTGTGCGCCCATTTTGGCCCGGCAAATCGAGATCATTCAACCGAAAATCATCTGCGCGTTGGGAAAATTTGCCGCTCAAACGCTGTTGAAAACCGAAGAACCGATCAGCCGGCTCAGGGGGCGTTTTTTTGACTACGGTGGAATTCCACTCATGCCGACTTTTCACCCGGCGTATCTTTTACGCAATCCGTCCGACAAAAAACTGGTGTGGGCGGACATGCAGCTGATCATGAAAAAACTCGGCCTGCTCTAGGACCGATTCAAACGATGCGAAAGTCCTTACCTGATTTATTTTTGAAGCCTGCAGCCCCGCATCGCCTTTTTGCCGAGGTGGCGTTGGCCTTGCCCTCCGTCGAGCCTTTGCATTATGCGATTCCCGAGAAGTGGCGCGAGCACGCGGCCGTTGGATGCCGCGTTCGCGTGAACGTCCGCAATCGCAAGCTCGTGGGCTACATCGTCTCGCTCTCAGGAACCTCAAAGGTGGAATCGGTGAAAGAAATAGAGGGTCTCATCGACACCGAACCGGTTCTCGGGGAAGAAATGCTTCGGCTGACGCGGTGGATGTCCGAACGCTATTTTTGTTCGTGGGGACAGGCCATCGAAGCGGCCATGCCGGCACCGTTCAAAAAAGGCAAGCTTCGGATGAAAGGCCGCGAGCGAAAAAGCGTGCTGATTCACGAGGCGAAGGAGCAAGGGCCTTTCATTCTGTCTCCGGCTCAAGATAAAGCCTATCGCCAAATCCGCGAAGCCCTCGACGCGGGAGGCCCGAAAACGTTTTTACTTCACGGAATCACGGGCAGCGGAAAAACGGAAGTGTACATGCACGTCATTCGCGACCTCTTGAAAAAAAACAAGACGGCCATTGTGCTCGTTCCCGAAATCTCGCTCACGCCTCAGGCGGTCAGCCGATTTAAATCCCGTTTCGGGGATTGTCTGGCCGTCATCCACAGTCGCCTGAGCCAGGGGCGCAGGGTCGAGGAATGGCATCGGATCCGGTCCGGCGCGGCAAAGGTGGTCGTCGGGGCGCGTTCGGCCATTTTTAGTCCGATGCAACGTCTGGGATTGATCGTGATCGACGAAGAACACGACGGCTCCTACAAGCAGGACGAAACACCGAGGTATCTGACGAGAAAAGTCGCCGAAAGGCGCGCCGAGTTGACGGGCGCGGTGTTGGTGTGCGGGAGCGCCACGCCTTCGCTCGAAATGTACCACGAGGCCGTTTCGGATAAAATAGGGTTTTGCCGTCTACCCGAACGCATTGAGCAACGTCCGCTTCCCGCCGTCGAAATCGTGGACGTGAAGCTTCGCGACCCCAAAGCCAAAGAACGGATTTTTTCCTCGGCTCTCGAGGAAGCGGTTAAAGCCGCGCTCGAAAAAAAAGAGCAGGTGATGCTGCTTCTCAATCGGCGGGGGTTTTCGGTCTATCTGCACTGTTCGTCGTGTGGATACGTGATGACGTGCCCGAACTGTCGACTCAGCCTGGCCTATCACTACGACAAAGGGGCGGTTTTCTGTCATTTGTGCCGGTACCGGGGAAAGCCGGAGCGGCTGTGCCCGGGGTGCCAAAAGAATTATCTGCACTACTTCGGAATGGGAACGCAAAAAATCGAAATGGAAGCCGTGCGTCTTTTTCCGGGTGCGCGAATTGCCCGAATGGACGCCGATTCGACGTCTCGCAAGGAAAGTCATGCGATCCTGCTCGAAGCGTTCCGCAAAAAAGACATCGATATTCTCGTCGGGACCCAGATGATCGCCAAAGGACATGACTTTCCGAATGTCTCGCTCATCGGCGTCATGTCCGCCGACACGGCTCTTCACCTGCCGGATTTCAGGGCGGCGGAAAGAACGTTTGATCTCTTGACTCAGGTTGCGGGTCGTGCGGGGCGCGGCAACATTCCCGGACGGGTCGTGATTCAAACGATGCTTCCGTCCCATTATGCGGTTAAATGCGCGCAAAATCACGATTATGAATTGTTTTATGCGAAAGAAATCGAATTTCGAAAGGAGCTTCACCTTCCGCCCGCGGCGGAAATGGTCAAAATCGTTTTAAGCGGAACTCCGGAGACGCACGTCGCCCGGCAACTCATGGAATTGTCAAAATTTCTAGAGTCGCGTTTGAACGGCGACGTCTTCTCGATTCTGGGTCCTTCTCCGGGTCTGGTCTCGAAACAAAGCGGTCTTTTTTATTGGAATTTGTATGTCAAAGGCCCGTCGACGGAACGGATTGCGGCCGAATTGCGCCCGGCCTTGGCCGAATTCAAAAAAATCAAATCCTCTCTGACCGTGGACGTCGACCCTCAGTAAAAGGGCCCGGCCCGCCTGGAACCAGACCCTTCTTCATGATAAAATAAAGCATCCATAATAGGAGAAAAATGGCCGTTTTGAAGGTCCTTAAATACCCGGACCCGATATTGCAAACGAAAGCCAAGCCGGTTACCGAGATCACCGAAGCGGATCGGAAACTCGTGTCGGACATGATCGATACGATGTATGCCGAAAAGGGGGTCGGGCTCGCCGCCAATCAAGTGGGCATCCTCAAGCGAATCTTTGTCGCTAGCCCCGACCAGGTGCGCGGAAAAGAGCTCGTGTTCCTGAATCCCGAGATTGTGCGCAGCGAAGGGAACATTCGGGAGTCCGAGGGCTGTCTCAGTGTGCCCGAGTATTATGAAACGGTCAACCGGGCCAAACGCGTCAAGCTGCGCGCCATGAATCTGGACGGACAAATGGTCGAAGTGGACGCGGTGGATATGCTGGCGCGAATCTTTCAACACGAGACCGACCATTTGAACGGCATTCTTTTCATTGATCGGCTGGGATTGCTGAAAAAAAAGCTCGTTCGTCGGTCGCTTTCCCGCAAAAAATGAACGTTGTTTTTTGGGGGAGCTCACCCTTTGGGCTGGCGGCGCTCGATGCGCTGAGGGCTTCCGATCATTCGTTGCTTGCGGTTCTAACAACCGCGGATAAGCCCAAGGGTCGTTTTCAAAAAAAATCTTCGTCCCCCGTAAAAGATTGGGCCGTTTCGCATTCCATTCCGTGCCTGGACTACACAAAAGAAACCTCCGCCGAAATATACCGGCGCCTATCCGAATTAAAACCCGATGTCTTCGCGGTTGTTGCCTTTCGCCACATCCTTCCCAGCGAATTTTTGGCTTTACCGGCAAAGCTTCCGCTGAACATTCACTCGTCGCTCTTGCCGAGGTGGCGTGGCGCGGCCCCGATCCACTGGGCGATTCTTGGGGGGATGCAAAAACCGGCGTGACGATCATGAAAATGGCCGAAGGGTTGGACGCCGGAGACATTCTCGCCCAAAAAGAAACGGCGATCGGCCCCGAAGACGATTACCGCGGTCTCGAGCAACGCCTGGCGCAACTCGGGGCCGACGCGCTCATCGAAACGCTCGCGCATCTCGGAGCCGGTTCCCTGAAAACGACCACTCAAAACGAAAATGAAGTCACCTATGCCCGAAAAATCACAAAAGAAGACGGCCGAATTGATTGGGGGAGACCGGCAGACCAGACCCATCGGCGAATTCGAGCCTTTGTTGCGTGGCCGGGATCTTATTTCTTCTTCCAGGGTGATCGCTTTTTGATACACCAAGCACAAGTTCTGCCCTCGGGGCAATCCAATGCGGCTCCCGGCACGGTCCTGGCCGTCTCCGAACACGAAGGCATCGATGTCGCCGCCGGCGGCGGTATTTTACGAATCACCCGGATTCAAAAAGAAGGGCGATCGGTTCTCGCGGCATCTGAATTCTTGAGGGGTTGCCGGATGACGCCGGGACAAGTCCTTGAATAATCGATAAACAATGCTATAATCAGCGCATAATGTTTTTGCATTCCGTCGCTCCGAAAGAGCTTATCCAGGCTGACTACGAAGTCTTACGATCCTACGAGCATCTCGAAACCTCTCCCGAAATAGAAGATCTGCTGTTCATACAGTCTCTCGAAGGCCGCGCCCATAACGGGTCAGGGGTCTTCGACAAAAGAACTTTCGTCAACACAACGATCGAAGACGTCGTCCAGGCGTTGGGGCGAGATCCGGATGAGATCAAAGCCAAACGCCAAGCCGTCATCGATGCCGTTGTTCGTTTTGCCCAGGCCACGATGAATGGGGAGCGCCGGGACAAACTAATCGACGAGGCCGGAGAGCCTTTTTTGGGCATCCGGCTTTTTCAAGAGAGACGGGTGAATGCACGCGATGTCCTGCGGGGTCTGTATCTCGGAGGCCTGCGAGACAACCCCGACATTCGAAAAGAAGCCGAAAAACTCTATCAAATTCCGATCGGCGGGGGCCGCTGCTACATCGTCGATCTTCGTACCATGCTCGACATGAATCTCGACGGGGAAAGGCTGGCCCACGAGTCCCACGAAGAACTCATACCGGAATTCCAGAAAAAGGGGCTGATCGTCTCCGTGGAAGGCGTTCCCGATCATAAAACACAACGCTATTTTTACATCCGGCACCGGGTCGGACCCGGTCAATCGGACGACGCTGCGTTCATTATGGCAGGGATTCTATACAATCCCGACGTCGCCTTTGGTGTTTTTCTGGCCGATGCCATCGACACGCTCGAGAAATACGCTCCGGTCTTCCGGGATCAGGATGGCAATCTTGCATTCCTGATCCATCGCGGTTTTAAAGAGCTGGGGCTCAAAATAGAGGATGTGTACGAACTGGCATCGCTATGCTCCATACCCGTTCCCGAAGAACACATGACCCCGGACAGCTCTCTGAGGTATTTGCTTTCAATCGACACGCGCGCGCAAAAAAACGCGTTTCGAAACCACCTGGATTTCATCGAGGGGAAGCCGGTGCTGCCGCTTCCGGTGAGTTTTAAACGGATTCTTTCCACTCAGTTTTACGAATACATCAATCGCCGTCTCATCAATGTCCGTAAACTCGAAAAATTGGCGGTTCCCAACCTGACGATCATGGAGCTTGAAAAACCGGCAATCGATCATGCCAGCAAGGATTTCGCCGTATTACCCAAAGACGCGACGACGGGCGACGTCATTCGCAAATTCAAAGAAACAAAAGCCGAAGTGATCGTCTTCCAAGACAAAAACGGGAAGGTCGTCGCAACCTTGCGCCCCCAGGATCTTTTATATTATTTATGAGCCTTCGACCCATGATAAAATACCGTTTGATGCAATTCGCAGGAGAATGTTATGCCTGAGCTCCGGCGCGATCCGGTCGTCGGTTATTGGACGATCATTTCGACCGAACGTAGCCGTCGTCCCATTGAATACCGTCCGCCCCTCGCGATGGAGGAGCGGTGGTGCCCTTTTTGCGAAGGGCGCGAAAAGGAGACCGGCGTCGAAATAGACAGTATCCGTCGCCCCGGAAGCGATCCCAATAGCCCGGGTTGGGATGTCCGCGTCATTCTGAGTAAACGACCGCTTCTGGCGAACGCGTCGGCAGCTATCGAGCGTTTTGGGGCGGGCGTCTATGATCTTATGGACGGGATCGGGCAACACGAACTGATCATCGAGTCCCCCAGACACGAGCACGACCTGGATGAGATGTCGGTTGAGACGATCGAGAAGGTTATCCAGGTCTATATCCGCCGAATCCATCATATGGGCAGCGACCCCAGGTTCAAGTATGCTCTCTTGTTCAAAAATCACGGATTGATTTCAGGCTCGGCGAAAGATTTGATTCGTCATTCCCGCTCGCAAATCATCGGTTTGCCCATCACGCCCAAGCGGGTCAAAGAAGAGCTCCTGTCGACCCGCAAATATTATGAGCGTCGTGACCGCTGCGTTTTTTGCGACATCATGAGACAGGAGAAACAGACGGCCTTGCGCATCGTCGCCGAAAATGAACATTTCTTCGCCTTTTGTCCCTACGCGTCGCGGACTCCTTTCGAGACCTGGATTCTTCCGAAAAAACATTCGGCCGATTTTGCGCATTTGCCTCCCGCGCATTTCAAGGACTTTGCCCGAATGTTAAAAGAATGTCTCTCCAAAATTCGTAATCTCCTCGACGATCCTCCGTACAACTTCATTTTGCATACGGCGCCTTTCCGGCACCGCAAGCGTGAGGTTTACTGGAAAACGATCGAAGAGGATTATCATTGGTATTTGCAAATTTCACCCCGGCTGACAAAGAATGCCGGCTTTGAATGGGGCACGGGAATTCACATCAACCCGACACCTCCCGAAGAAGCCGCGCTTTTGTTGCGCCAAACCGTCGTGGATGTGGAATGATAAGGGAGCGCTATTCGTGCCGCAATTAAGAAAAGACCCTATCACCAATCGCTGGGTCATCGTCAAAATCGAGAATCCGCAAAAAGACTGGCAGGTGACGCATGCCGAGGTCCATTCCAGCCGAACCTGTCCGTTTTGCCCGGGCAACGAAGGAATGACGCCAAAAGAAATCGCCGTGTATGGCAAGCGCCGGGGCGGGGAGTGGGGGGTGCGCGTGGTACCCAATAAATTTCCCGCGGTTCGAATCGAAGAGACGACACGCCGCACGGCCAATGGGATTTATGACAGGGTGGGCGGGTTCGGCGCCCATGAAGTGATTATTGAGTCTCCGGAGCACTCCGCCGACATGGCCGATTTTTCGATTGAACAGCTTGAGCTGGTGCTGCGCGTTTATCGCGATCGGTGTTTGGATCTGCAAAAAGACGTTCGATTGAAATATATTCTCATATTCAAAAATTTCGGCGAACAGGCCGGCGCGAGCCTCCATCATCCGCACTCGCAGCTCATCGGGCTGCCAATCGTGCCTTCGAGAGTGCTATCGGAGGTGAAAGGGGCCGAAAAACATTTCGAATATACGGAACGGTGCATTTTTTGCGATATTCTCGAACAGGAAGAGCAAAAACTCATCTTTCTGGATTCAGGATCTCATGTCGCTCTAACGCCGTTTGCATCGCGCTTTCCTTTCGAGATGTGGATTTTGCCCAAGAAACACCAGACCCATTTCGAAGCCAGCAGCGACGAGGATTTGGCATCGCTCGCGATTGCGTTGAAAGGCGCTCTGTCGCGGCTGAAGAAAGCCCTGAATAATCCGAGTTACAACCTGATGATCCATACGTCCCCGATCAACGACAACACGTCGGACATGTTCCATTGGCACATCGAGATCATACCGAAATTGACCGAAGTAGCCGGGTTTGAGCTCGGCACGGGGTTCTATGTGAACCTGACACCGCCCGAGACGGCCGCCGAAATCCTACGAAACCAAAAAGACTAAAATGAAAAACCTCTTTTTGCGCGTCGCGATCAGCGTTTTCTTTATCGGGCTGCTTTTTTTTATGGTTCGAGACGATTTTGCCCACATCGCCAACGTCCTTCAGACGATGAATAAGCCCCTTTGTCTGATTTCGGCCGGAATGTTTCTTTTGACGGCCCTCGTTCTTGCGCGACGGCTCCAGCTCATTTTTAAAGCAGAGAACGTGAGCCTGTCTTTCGTTCAAGTGACTCATTTGACGTTCGTGGGTTATTTTTTTAACAATTTTCTGCCAACTTCCGTTGGAGGGGATATCGTGAAAGCCATTTGCGCGGCGCGCCTCACCAAGGAGCCCGTCAAATCGGTCACGACGGTACTCATGGACCGGATATTCGGATCATTTACGTTTATTCTCATTCCGAGCATCACGCTTGTTTTCTTCATGCAGGACATCAAAAATCGAGCGGTTCCGATCATCGTGTATTCGCTGCTTATGGTTTCGATATTCGCGTTCATTTTCCTGTTTAACCGCAGCGTGGCGAGCCGGTTTTCTTTTATAGGAAAACTAATGGACCTGCTGCGCATCGGAAAAAAAATGAGGACGATTTATGACGGGCTCCACAATTTTCGGAACCACAGGGGCGTGGTAGCGCAGGCGATGGCGTTGTCCGTCATCGGTCAAAGTCTCAGTATTTTCGTACTTTTTATCCTGTCGTGGGCGTTGGGCGCGCGCGTGGGGGCGGTTTATTTCTTTCTCTTGGTGCCGGTCGTGCACCTCATCAGCATGCTTCCATCCCTGAACGGCTTGGGTATCCGCGAAGGAGCCTATGTGTATTTTCTGGCTCCGTACCTGGGGCGGGGCAATGCCGCCGCGCTCAGCATTCTTTGGCTGGGACTTCTTTTCATGATGAGCATCATTGGCGGCATTATTTACCTGTCAAACCCTCAGTACCATTTCCGCTTCAAAGAAGCCTCTAAATTGGAGGAGGAGACGTCATGAATAAAATTCTCGTGATTCACGGACCCAATTTGGATATGCTCGGACAGCGCGAGCCCGAAATCTACGGAGCGACGACTATTGTTGATATCAACAAGCGTCTGGCGGCTCTGGCCAAGAAACTCAAAGTCTCCCTCGAATTTTTCCAATCGAACCACGAAGGGGAGATCGTCTCGAAAATCGGCGGCGCCAAGAAAAAAGCGTGTGCGATCGTCATTAATCCCGCCGCGTACACGCATACAAGTGTCGCAATTCGCGACGCGATCGCCGCTGCCGCGTTGCCTACGGTTGAAGTACATTTATCCAATATCTACGCCCGCGAGGAATTCAGGCACCGCTCACTGATTGCGCCCGTAGCCGCCGGCCAGATTTCGGGTTTCGGCCCCCAGAGTTACGAACTGGGGCTTCTGGCTGCCCTTCAGCTCATCCACTCAAAAAAAGTCCGTTAAATCAAGGCCCCCATGAACGGTCGAATCCAAAGTCTTCTAAAATGTTTTCGCCGTGCCGAGATTGACGCATTCTGGGTCTCATCCGTTGCCAACGTCACGTATTTAAGCGGTTTTACCGGGGAGGAGTCTTTTTTGTTTGTAAGCCCCAAAAAGACTTTCTTGGTTACAGATTCGCGTTATGCGGAGCAGGCGCAAAGGGAGGTGGCTCAGATCGACGTTGTCTTGAGAGGTGGCCGCTCACTTGCCGAAATTCTAAAAGACCTGGCCGCGAGCCAAGGCGTCTATCGAATTGGTTTTGAGTCGGCGTCCGTTTCATACGCTTTTTATCGCGAACTCACGTCTCAAGTTGACGCCGAGCGACTTAAACCCCTGACGGCCCTTGTGGAGGAGTTAAGAGTAAAAAAAGATACCTCAGAAATCCAAAAAATCAGAAAATCAGCCAAAATCGCCGTTGACGGGTTTCGTTATATAAAGGAGGTCGCCACCCCCGGCATGACCGAAAAGGAACTGCAGGGCCGTCTCGAGTATTATACTAAGACTAAAGGTTCTGAAAAACCCGCCTTCGATTTAATCATCGCCTCCGGCGCGAGATCGTCGATGCCACACTGCAAGACAGGGGACTTCAAGGTCCAAAACAATGCGGTCCTTTTGGTTGATATGGGCACAGTCTATCAGGGGTATCATTCGGATTTGACCCGTCCGGTCTTTTTAGGTAAAATGCCCAATTTGCATCGGAAAATCCGAGATATCGTTCGCGATGCGCAGCTGGCCGGGATTCGAAAGGTGGCTCCCGGGGTGGCCGCCAGGGATGTGGACGCCGCTTCGAGATCTTTTATAGAGAAAAAAGGCTACGGCCGATATTTCGGCCATGGCACCGGGCATGGCGTCGGTCTTGAAGTGCACGAAGCGCCGACGATTTCGCCGCGCAGTCGGGCGATCTTGAGGCCTGGGATGGTGATTACAATCGAACCTGGTATTTATTTGCCCGGGCGTTTCGGGATCCGGATCGAAGATATGGTCCTGGTGACGGCGCGGGGACATGAAGTTCTAACGGCCGGCCTGGACGATTGAGGCGGCCTCAAAAAATTGAGAGGATCCTGTGATTACGACAAGTCAGTTCAAAAACGGAGTGATTATTAAATACAACAACGATCTGTGCGAAATCATGGAGTGGCAGCTCGTTAAAATGCAGCAGCGTCAGCCGATCGTTCGCACGCGACTGAGAAATATCCGTACGGGGAACGTTCTCGAGCAAGCGTTCCGCTCCGGAGACAAGTTCGAAGACGTGTACCTCGAAGATCGTCCGATCCAATATCTTTACCATGACGGCCAAACCTATCACTTCATGGATTCGATCTCCTTTCATGAAGTAGCGGTCAGCGCGGCGATGTTGGGTGAAAAAGTCAATTTTATGAAAGAAAACGCTGAGGCGAACGGTCGTTTCAGCGATGAAGAGCTTATTTCGGTAGAATTGCCGTCGGCGGTCGAGCTAGAAGTGACGGAAACCGAGCCGGGCATTCGCGGCGATACGGCCAAAAGTGGCACCAAGCCGGCGAAGGTTGAGACGGGGGCAACGATCAAGGTGCCTTTGTTCGTCAACACCGGAGACCGGATACGGGTCGATACGCGCTCGGGGCAATACATCGAACGCGCCTAAAACCCGGCAAGGAACACGAAAGGGAGCCGAATGAACATCAAAGAAATGAAGGAAATGATTCAATTGATGAACGAGAACAATCTTGCGGAGATTGAACTCGAAAAAGAAGGGCTCAAGATTCGGCTCAAAAAAGCGCCGTCCGGACACATCGAACAAGTCATTGTCCAAGAGCCGCGCGTGGTTACGCAGGCAAAGTCGACCGAAGCGGCAGCAAAAGAATCCTCCAAGGCCCCCGCGCCCGCCAAGTCCACGATCAAATCACCGATGGTCGGTACGTTTTATGCGGCCCCCGCGCCTGACGCTCCACCGTTCGTTCAAGTCGGATCTCAGGTCGAAGTTGGGCAGGTCATCTGCATCGTCGAGGCGATGAAGCTGATGAACGAAATCAAGTCGGAAGTGAGGGGGAAGATTGCCGAGATTTCCGTTAACAACGGGGATCCCGTCGAATTTGGCCAAGTTTTGTTCGTGCTCGAATAACCCCAACTTCTCTTAAGGACCCACATGTTCTCAAAAATATTGGTCGCAAACCGGGGAGAGGTCGCACTCAGAATCATCCGCGCATGCAAAGAAATGGGCGTGCGTACCGTGGCGGTTTATTCGCAGCCGGATGCAAACTCGCCCCACGTACATTTGGCCGACGAGGCCATCTGTATCGGCGCGGCTCAGTCGGCTCAAAGCTATCTCAATATTCCGTCGATTATCAGTGCGGCCGAAATCACCGACGTCGATGCAATCCACCCGGGCTACGGATTTCTCTCCGAAAACGCGCACTTCGCCGAAATCTGCGAATCGTGCCAAATCAAATTTATAGGCCCAAAACCGGCCGCCATTCGCGCCATGGGGGACAAAATGGCCGCCCGCGAGACGATGCGAAAAGTAGGAATCCCGATCGTTCCCGGCACTCAGGAGGCGGTGAAAGACAAGGATGAGGCCTTACGTATCGCCAAACGAATCAAGTATCCGGTCATCATCAAGGCAGCGGCCGGCGGCGGCGGACGAGGAATGCGTGTTTGCCACAATGAGGTTCGCTTGGTCAGCGCGCTCATGACGGCTCAGCACGAAGCCGAACAAAGTTTTGGGAATTCCGCCGTCTATATCGAAAAATATTTGGAAAAACCGAAACACATCGAGTTTCAGATTCTCGCCGACAACCACGGTCACATCACGCATCTCTACGAGAGAGATTGCACGATCCAACGCCGTCATCAAAAACTAGTCGAAGAAGCGCCTTCGCCGGCGCTCGATTGGAAGCTGAGAAAAAAAATCGGCGACATGGCCATCAAAGCCGCGCGAGCCGTCAATTACACCAACGCGGGAACGAGCGAATTCCTCCTCGACGTAGACGGGCGTTTTTATTTTCTGGAAATGAACACCCGCGTCCAGGTCGAGCACGGCATCACAGAAGCGATCACGGGAATCGATATCGTCAAGGAGCAGATCCGTATCACGGCAGGCGAAAAACTCTCGATTAAAAAACAGGACAAGGTTCCGCTCAAAGGCCACGCGCTGGAGTGCCGCATTAATGCCGAAGACCCGGCCAATGGATTCGTTCCGTGCCCCGGTAAGATCGAGCGCTACAACGCTCCGGGCGGACCCGGCGTTCGGCTGGATTCGCACGTGCACGCGGGTTACACCGTTCTTCCGTATTATGATTCGATGATCGGCAAATTAATGACCTTCGGCCGTAATCGGGGGGAGGCGATCAGTGTGATGCAGCGCGCACTCGATGAATTCATCATCGAGCCCATCAAGACGACGATCCCGATCCATAAAGAGATCCTAAAGAATCCGATTTTCCGAAGAGGGCAGATGTATACCGATTTTATTCCAAGAATGCTGGGCGAGCGGGCCGAAAAGCCCGAAAGCGGCTCAAATCTGAAATCTTAAACAACTCTGTAAAAAAGGAGGAAGAAATGAAGGTAGGCGTTCTCACGGGCGGCGGCGATTGCCCCGGATTGAATCCGGTCATTCGGGCAGTGGTCCGCACCTCGCTCAAAGAAGGATACGAAGTGGTGGGGATCAAAAACGGCTGGAAAGGCATTGTGGAATGGGAAACGCAACCTCTGGATCTCAATGCGGTTTCCGGTATTCTGCACCGGGGCGGCACCATTCTCGGAACGAGCCGCACCAATCCTTACAAAGATCCCAAGGCGCTTGAAAAAGTGAAGGCCAATTTCAGCAAAATCGACGCCCTGATCGCCGTGGGGGGAGAAGACACGCTGGGCGTTGCTTCCAAACTTCACAAGGACGGATTCAAGGTTGTCGGAGTTCCGAAGACCATCGACAACGATCTTTCGGGGACCGATTTTACCTTTGGATTCGACACGGCCGTCAACATCGCAATGGAGGCCATTGATCGCCTTCACAGCACGGCAGAGAGCCATCGCCGCATCATGGTTGTCGAGGTGATGGGACGCCATGCCGGCTGGATTGCCGTTCATTCGGGCATTGCCGGAGGAGCGGATTTAGTACTCATCCCCGAAGTGCCGATCAAAATGAAAGAGGTTTGCGACGTCATCAAGAAGCGCCATGACCGGGGCAAGAATTTTAGCATTATCGTCGTGGCTGAAGGGGCCAAATTCGAGGGATCCGAAGTGTTGCTCGAAGAGAAGCTCGATGCATTCGGACACGTGCGCCTGGGCGGAATCGGCGAGCTTCTGGCAAAAAAAATCGAAGAAACGACGGGATTCGAGACCCGCGTCACCGTTTTGGGCCACATCCAGCGCGGAGGCAGCGCGACCGCATTCGACCGCATGTTGGGGACTCGCTTCGGCCAACAAGCCGTCCAATTGGTCAAAAACAAACAATTCGGACAGATGGTTGCTTTGCGCGGCAACGAGATCGTCGCCGTCCCGCTGGAAATAGCGGTTGGATCGCTTAAGACCGTCCACGCCGAGTTTTACGATATGGCGAAGGCCTTTTTCGGGTAATTGCCGCACATGCGTGACCGAATCGTTCGCGATATCGAGGAAAGCATCGCGGTCAAGCAGGAGCTTCTGAAAAAAAATACCGAGCTCCTCGAGCGAGCATGCCAATGGGTCGCCGAATGTATTCGGTCGGGTCATAAGCTGATTCTGTTTGGAAACGGGGGTTCGGCTGCGGACTGCCAGCACATCGCAGCCGAATTCGTCGGACGCTTCCTCAAGGAACGGAAAGCCGTACCTGCCCTCGCATTGACTTCAAACACATCCACTCTGACGGCCATCGGAAACGATTACGGTTTTGATCGGGTCTACGAAAGGCAGATCGAGGCTTTTGCAGCACCCGGCGACGTGGCGATCGCCATCTCCACCAGCGGAAACTCACCCAATGTTCTAAAGGGTATCGCCAAAAGCCGGGAATTGGGCTTGCGCGTGATCGGGATGACCGGCATTTCGGGCGGGAAAATGAAAGATGCCTGCGATCTTCTCATTGCGGTTCCCTCGGCAAAAACCGCTCGCGTTCAAGAAGCTCACTCGCTCATCGGCCATATCATTTCGGAACGGGCAGATGAGCTTATCTAAAGCCCCAAGTTTACGGCGCAAGCTCAAAACCAGTGCCTCCCTGCAGAAAGAATTGCGGGCCCACCGTCGAGCCCATCGCAAAATTGTCTTCACAAACGGCTGCTTTGATCTTCTCCATGTCGGTCATATCCGATACTTGGCTCAAGCCAAATCTCTAGGGGATATCCTGGTGGTGGGATTAAATTCCGATTTCTCCGTCAAAAAAATCAAAGGGCCCAAAAGACCCGTCACCCCCGAGAAGGAAAGGGCGGAAGTTCTCAGCTCCCTGGAATCCGTGGATTATATCGTGCTCTTTGCCGAGGCGACACCCCTCAAGCTGATTCGGTCGGTGAAGCCCGATTACCTGACCAAGGGCGGAGACTGGAAAGTGCATGAAATCGTAGGCGGAGAATGGGTCGAGGCTCAAGGAGGCCGTGTCGTTTCGCTCGGTTTCTCCCCGGGCAGATCCACGACGGAAATTCTCAAGAAATTGAAAAATCTTTGAGCGATCAAAACAAGATTCTAAGAATTGTCGACGCTAATTTAAACCGGGCCCGCGAAGGGCTTCGCGTCTGCGAAGATATCACGCGGTTTTGGCTCGAAGACGGCATTCTTTCGTCGGCGCTCAAGCGTTGCAGACACCACATCAGCGGAGCGATCGCCGGATTGCCCGTACCCTATCGCAGGCTGGTTGAGTGTCGAGACAGCGTGACGGATCCCGGACGCCACCCCGACCGCCTGGAGCGCAGCCGAAAGGGGATCGAAGCCTTATTTTTGGCCAATGCCCAAAGAGTCAAAGAAGCTCTGCGTGTGCTGGAAGAATCCGCAAAGCTTCTCGGCGGCAGATCGTACGAACGTTTTAAAAAAAGCAGGTTTGATCTCTATGAAATCGAACGAAAAACGTTGCGTCGCATGGACACTTTACGTGATCACGTCCCCTCAAAAAGGGCGACGACTCGAAGATGTGGTCGCCGAAGCCGTCCGAGGCGGGGCAAGCGTCATTCAGCTCCGGGATAAGACCGCTTCCCACGGAGACCTGGTGTCCGCCGCAAAAAGACTGATTTCCGTCACCAGACCCAGAAAAGTGCCTCTGATTGTGAATGACGACGTCAAAGCGGCGTTTGAATCCGGGGCGGATGGCGTGCATTTGGGCCAGGAAGACGGCGACCTGCAAAGCGCTCGAAGTCTATTGGGACCGAATGCCATTATTGGACGCTCGACGCATTCGACCGAACAGGCGCTCAACGCCGAGCGAGAAGGATTTGATTACATCGGGGTTGGCCCGGTTTTTTCAACTCCGACTAAACCGGGCCGGCCGGCCGTGGGGCTTGAAATGATTCGATTTGCGGCCAAAGAGCTTAAAGTCCCTTTTGTGGCCATCGGAGGAATCGATCCCGCCAATATCGGCGAGGTCATCAAAGCGGGGGCTAGAATCGTTGCGGTGGTCCGCGCGATTATGGAGGCGGAAAACCCGTGCCAGCTCACGCAACGCTTGAATGAGGCAGTCATCACAGGAAGGGGAAAAGCATTGCTATGAAGTCTAGGGATATCTTGGCGGTGGGTTCGGTTGCATTAGATACGGTCAAAACGCCTTTCGGCCAGGCTCGGGAAGCACTCGGCGGATCCGCCACCCATTTCGCGGCCGCGGCGCGTTTTTTTTCGCCGGTTCACATCGTTGCCCCGATCGGACAAGACTTTCCCAGTAAATACATTCATCTCCTCAAAAACCTCAAAATCGGCCTGGATGATTTAAGGGTCGAAGCAGGAAAAACATTTCGCTGGCAAGGCTACTATGGATTCGACCTGAATACGGCACGCACCCTGAAGACCGAATTAAACGTGTTTGAAACCTTTTCGCCGAATCTTTCCAAACAAAATCGCCATCGACGAACGGTTTTTTTGGCGAACATCGACCCCGAAATCCAAAAAAGTGTTTTAAAACAGGTCTTGAGACCTGACCTAGTGGCTTGCGATACGATGAATTATTGGATCGAAACCAAAAAAAGAAGCCTTTTGGATCTTTTGAAAAAGGTAGATATTTTTCTATGCAACGACGCTGAAGCTCGGCAGCTAACCTCCGAATCGAATCTCATGGCGTCCTCGCGCTGGATTCTGTCGCGAGGCCCCAAGATCGTCGTGATCAAAAAAGGGGAGCACGGCGTCGCTTGCTTTTCGAAGAATTTCCTATTTTGTCTCCCTGCATTTTTACTGGAAAGAGTAGCCGACCCGACCGGCGCCGGAGATGCGTTTGCAGGCGGTTTTATGGGTTCGCTCAGCGCTTCGGGACGGGTGAACGAAGCGGAGATCCGAAAGGCAGTTGTTTACGGAAGCGTCTTGGCTTCGTATAATGTAGAACGCTTTAGTTTGATGCGCTTGGCCGCCTTGAGGCGCGGAGAGATCGAGAGCCGCTTCAGGCTCTTTGCCAAGCGAACGTGCTTTTGAGCTTATTTTTTAGCGCGGGCGTAGTTCAGTGGTAGAACGAAAGCTTCCCAAGCTTTAGATACGGGTTCGATTCCCGTCGCCCGCTCCAATTTCCGTTACGGCAGAAAGACGGTTCGGAAGGACTAGTTGAAACTTTTTGGTTACTTAACAGCAATTGCCCTGACGTCCACTTTCTTTTTGACGGGATGCGCGACCGGGCGGTATCATACTCGCCAGGAACTTTTAGGGCCGGGCCCAGGATTCGGTATGGCCGGCCAAAGATTTGCATGGCCGCTTGAAGGCCGGGTAATTTTGTCTTACGGCCAAAAAGAAGACGGCGTTAGTTCTCGCGGGGTGGTCATCGAATCCCCGAACAAGGGCATCGACGTCGTGGCTGCACGAGACGGCAAAGTCGTTCTCGTGGATCCGAAGCTGAAAGGGTACGGAAAAACCGTCATCCTGGAGCATTCGGAAGATTTTTCTACGATTTATGCGAGGGTCGCCGAGATAGTGGTGAAGCCCGGACAGTATGTTCGCAGAGGTGAAATCATCGCCAAAGCGGGACGGGCCGACTCGAATCGATCCCTCTTGTATTTTGAGATTCGCAAGCAGGCGAGGGCCGAAGATCCTTTGCCTTTTATAGAGCCGCGCTGAAGCGGCTTAAGCGTCAAAGCATTCAAAGCGTTTCAAGGTAGCTGATGTTTAGTGATCCGGTTGTCGGTGATCATTTTTTTGGTCGCCAGGATATTATTGATTTACTCGTCAAAAGAGCGGATGCCTTAAAAGCCGGTTATCGGCAAAACATCGCCATTATCGGGCATCAGCAACTTGGCAAAACCTCGATCCTGAGGCATTTTTTACACGTTTATCGGCACCCCGACATTCTCGCCGTCTACGTCGAAATTAAGCTCCAAGCGCTGGATTACTTCGTCGATCAATTTATTCGCTCGCTGCTTTTTCAATACTTGTCGCAGGCCGGTCAATCGGGCGAGCCAACCGAATCTCTCAAGCAGCTTTCCGATCGTGCGCGCTCCATGATTCCGCAAACCATCTCGAAAATCGAAGAGATCGGCGCTCTCCTGAGACAGCGCCATGCGGAAGAAGCTTATTCGAGGCTTTTTGAACTCACCTCCGTCATCCGTCAAGAAACGGGAAAGCACTGCATTGTGATTCTCGATGAGTTTCACCGGTTGGGCGATTTTGGAATCAAAAACGCCTTTTCGGATTTCGGAAAACGCATCATGGTTCAAAAAGACACAATGTATCTCTTGTCGAGCTCTTCTTTTTCGGCCAGTCGCAAAATTTTAGCCGAAAAACTTGCGCTTCTTTTTGGAAATTTTGAACGGATTTATCTCGAGCATTTCGATTTCGAAACCTGCATCGACTTTATCCGCAAACGCCTGGCACCCGTCCATGTACCGGATAGCTTGCTTCATTTTCTCATCGCGTTCACGGATGGGCATCCGTTTTTCCTTGAAACGATGACCTCGCGTGTCAAAGAATTGGCGCTGGCTTCCGGCGAACCCGAACTCTGCGTGAAAACCGTTTCCGAAGCCCTTCTGAAGCTTTTATTCGAATCCCAAGGCGTCCTGAATCAATATTTCATGAAACTGATTTCGCCTTGGACTCAAAGCAGCTCTCAGGGCAGTCATGTTCTCGTTCTGACCGAGCTGGCGCGCGGCCGCAACCGGCTCAAGGACATCGCGTTGGCGATCAACCGCAGCCAAACCGAAGTTCAGCGCAACCTCCGCGAAATGATGGAGCGGGAGCTGATCGTCAAAACGGGAGTCTTTTATCGCTTCCATAACAGGATCTTTCCCTTTTGGCTTCGCGAAGTGTACGAAAAGAAAGAGCTCTCGCTTTTGGGGGCGTCCGGCAAGGCGGAAGATTTCATGAAAACCGTCGGGATGAGCATTGCCGAGTACGAAGAATGGATTCGGATGAACGCGTTTGACCGCATCGTGTCTCTGTTCAGGGAATTTCGCAATGATCTGGTCGAGTTCGGAGAAAAAAAGCGCAAACTGCCTCACTTCACCGAATTCATTAGCTCCAAAGAAACGGGGCTTTTTACGGACAACCAAAGCGTACGCGATCTCATCGCGAAAGGACACGGACGCTGTTGGATTTGCCGAATCACCGAAGAAAAGGCAACCGAAAAGGAAATTCTGCAATTCATCAGAGGTTCGGATCGCAGCCGGCATCCGCACACGAAAGTCTTTTTGGCGCTCCAGGGGATGGATTCCACGGCCAAGCTCGTCGCCAAAGAAAAACGCGTTTTCACCATGAGCCTTTCTCGCGTCAACATGCTCATGGATTTATACGGCAAATCTCCCATCATCCGAACCCAATCGAATGCCGAACCGCCGGCCGAAGTCGCACGTTAAGTCCACCGGTCGCCTCTGGGCACCCTGGCGATACGCGTTCATTCGACGCGGAAAGCCGGCAGAATGCATTTTTTGCGAAAAATCCCGCTCGAAAAAAGACTCGAAGAATTTGGTGCTGGATCGAGGACGCCGGGTATTTTCTCTCTTGAATTTATACCCGTATAACAACGGCCACGTCATGGTGGCCCCATACCGGCACATTTCAGATGTGGCCGACATGGGCTCCGAGGAAGCCGCCGAATTGTTTGAATTCATCCAATCCTTGACGCGACGCCTCAAAAAAACGGTCAAGGCGCACGGGTTCAATATTGGTCTAAACGTCAGTCATGATGCCGGGGCGGGTTTTGCCCATCATCTGCATTGGCACATCGTACCGCGATGGAGCGGGGACAATAATTTTATGCCCGTCGTTGCGGGGACCAGGGTGATTTCTCAGTCTCTTGAGGAAATGTACCGCCTGCTCAAGAAACACAAATGAAACGCGAACAACGAGGGGCTGTTTGCGGCTGTTGACTCGCACGGATCAAGAAAAAGAAGAGATCAGACACTTAGCCGCGTATGCGGTTAAAAGCGGTCGCACCAAAGGCAGGGTCCATGCCGAACCGGAGCATCTTTACCGCACCGCCTTTCAGCGAGACCGGGCCCGCATCATCCATTCGTCGGCATTTCGTCGCCTCGAATACAAAACCCAAGTCTTCGTCAATCACGAAGGTGATTATTACCGCACCCGTCTGACCCATTCCCTCGAAGCCAGCCAAATCGCCCGCGTCATTGCCCGCGCTTTACGGCTGAATACGGACTTAGTCGAGGCGATCGCGCTTGCGCACGACTTGGGTCATACGCCGTTTGGCCATGCAGGGGAAGACGAGCTTGCGGAGCAAATGCAAGATCATGGCGGGTTCAATCACAATCTGCAGAGCCTTCGAATCGTCGACCACCTCGAGCACGGATATCCTCAATTTCAAGGCCTCAACCTGTCTTTTGAAACGCGCATCGGCCTGGTAAAACACCCCGAGCTCCTGGCAAGTTCGCCTTTGGCCGCCCAAACAAAGGGCTTTAAATCACCGCTCCTAGAGGCACAAGTGGTGGATTTATCGGACGAAATCGCTTATGATAATCACGATATTGATGACGGTCTTGCGTCCGGCCTGCTCAACGAGTCGGAGCTGGACAAGTTGCCGTTGTGGCGGCAAATTAAAAAAAGATGCGATCTGGCTAACGCGCAGGGCGAAGTGCGACGTCGCCGGATCATCGGGGCGCTCATCAATTTAGAAGTCAGCGATTTACTGACGCAAACAAAGAAGAATTTAGGAAAAATGCGTCTGCGTAGGCCGGAGGACGCGATGCGGCTGCCCCGATTCCTGATCGGATTCAGCCCGCGCTTGTCTGCCGAGCGGGAGAGTTTACGGCGCTTTTTAATGCAAAAACTCTACCGGCATTATCGAGTCGTTCGTATGAGCGACAAAGCGAGGCGTTTTATCCGCGCTCTCTTTGAGGTTTATCTGTCACGGCCAGAGCAATTGCCGCCGGGAAGTCAAGCTCGCTTGAAATCGGAGGGAAGCCATCGCGTCATTTGCGATTATATCGCAGGCATGAC
>Ga0172375_10002764_pt1 | contig 27124 bp, 24 predicted proteins | sample LakKiv1m_FD_114537 | JGI IMG/M metagenome (GOLD analysis project Ga0172375, IMG submission 114537) | Freshwater microbial communities from Kabuno Bay, South-Kivu, Congo - kab_092012_11.1m | ecosystem: Environmental > Aquatic > Freshwater > Lake | place: Democratic Republic of the Congo...
CCCGATGTACCCGGCGGTCTGAATGACTGGAAGGCTGCCAGCCCATCGGACTCCTATTCCAAAAACTGCCCAGACGAATACCAGGGAAAAGGCAATATCGCGGAAGCGATAGGCCATTAATCCAGCCAGTAAAACGGATATTCCCAGCAGAAGCAATGTCCAACCCTGGGGGGTGATGCCCCAACCGGTCCATCCCAAGTAAGCCAGGTAAGCGGTGACGTTGGCAATCGTGGCAACGCTGATCCATCCCAGATAGATGCTCAGCGGGAGACATACCAGCCACCGGATCGAGCGTGGTACTGGATTTTTTTCTCGGTGAGCCTTTTGATATGCCAGGAGTAATGTTACCAGAAGAGCTAGCATCACAATGACCGTGATACCATAAAACCCGAAATGCCAGAAATAAATCCAGGCGCCATTGAGAATACTACTCAAGGCAACCAACCAACCGGTGGAGCGTAAAATGGGGTTCGTACGATGCCGGGGAATGGAGTGGTATATCGTGTATCCAAGCAGAGCGATGTAGATGACCCCCCAGATGGCGAACACGTAACCAGCTGGAACAAAGATTACCGCGAAGCTATCTGAGATCTCTCCGGTTAATCTGCCGTTCAATGGAATTGCGTTCGCGGCTCCATTCATGATGAGCGTAAAAATCGTGGTCACGCTGACAGCTAACTGACGAAATATGTCTTTCTTCACTAGATCCTCCATTCATGGTTTGTTATTTAATAATCACACAACGCATGGACATGGATCCCATGCTTACGCGCTCGTTAATAAAACTTACCTGTCCCTTTTCACCTCCAGCTCCCAGAACATATAAAAGGGGCAGATAATGCTCAGCGCTATTAATAGAAAGCGCGGCAGCCTGGCCGGCTTTTTCATATTCTACCAGAGAGGTATGGTCCCCAGATTGGATCCAGTCAGCTGCCTGGCGGTCAAACTCCTCGGCCCAGTCAAAAGCGGTATCGCTCCACTGCATCAGACGAAGGTTATGCACAATATTCCCGCTGCCAAGAATGAGGACCCCCTTTTGTCGGAGAACAGCCAGATCCTGCCCAACCCGATAATGATACGCAGGGTTCCGGCTGCGGTCCAGGCTGAGCTGTAAGACAGGGATATCCGCCAGTGGGACCATTTGAAGCAGAACCGACCAGGTTCCGTGATCCAACCCCCAGGACTGATCCAGTTGAACATTTCCGCTGGTAATCACTCCGCGGATTTCATCCGCCAGGTTTGGAGATCCTGGCGCCGGGTAGGTACAGGCATACAATTGATCGGGAAAGCCGTAAAAATCATAGATGGTGCGCGGACTTTCCATCGCTGTGACAGCCAAACCGCGAGTTTCCCAGTGAGCAGAAACGCACAAAATTGCCGTGGGGCGCGGTAGGACAGCGGACAACGCGCGCCAACCCCGACTGTATTCGTTTTCTTCGATGGCATTCATCGGGCTACCATGGCCCACAAAAACGACCGGCATGAGATCAGTCATTCATCCTCCTGTATGAGTGCGGTTTCGCCACCCACCAACACCCCACTGCCACGGGGGCCGTGAAGTGAAATTTTGATGCGTGAGGGGCGACCCATCTCCGCCCCCTGAAAAACCTCCAACTCCTGCGCTCCAGACCAGCCAATATCACGCAGGTAACCGCCAAAGGCGGCAGCTGCAGCTCCGGTTGCAGGGTCTTCATACACCCCGCCAGGAGGGAAGGGGTTGCGCGCATGGAAAGAGCTGGTAGATGCCTGCCATAATAGATCTACAGTCAACAGGTTGTACTCTAAAAACAACCTGCGCATTGGAACTATCTGGTAGTTCATCGTTGCCAGGGTAGCATATTTTTGCAGCACGAGTATAAGGTGATTCGCGCCCGCACTGGCAATACGGGGCGGAAAGTCAGGATTTAGATCCTGCGGATGGTAACCAAAACCAGCCATCACCTGCTGTAATAATCCGCTTTCCGCAGGAAATGATTTTGTCCGGGTGGATATGAAATCAGCAGAGTAGCCGGTGGAAGATCTCTCCACGTTGAGGTGAACTTCTCCCGCTTGAGTATGCAGGTTGAAATTGCCCGGGCCAAAATCCATTCCCAGAGCAGCTCCGCTGGCAATAGTAGCATGCCCGCAGAATGGAACTTCCATTCGTGGTGAGAAATAACGTACCTGCCAGGTTTCTTCTGTGCGACAAAGAAAAGCGGTTTCTGAGTAGCCAACCCCGGCGGCAATTGCCTGCATCTCACCATCCGTCGGGAAATGGGGGCTTATGGCCACACCCGCAGGGTTCCCCCCACGTCCATCTTTTGTGAAAGCGGAAATCCGCCGCAGTCTCAAGCTGCTTAAGGTGTCTTCCATCAAAACAGATCAGTAAGCCGGTGGTGGTTCGTCTTTTGCCAGCTTCAAAATTTGATTCGTGGTCATATATAAATAGACAGGCGTGAATACAACAATCAGCAAAGCTAGTATGATCTCATAAAAATTCATCTGTATGAATGGCAGCCGGATAAGTTTTTCGGGATTGAAGTAGACCCAGATGCTGGCAATAATGGCAAAAATGCGTAATTCGGTCGGCCCGATATAAGCGAAGGAGATCTGGAATTCGCGTGATGTAAAGTTGGCCAGTGAGGTATACAGAGCCAGTAGCAGGTAGATCAGGTTCACGCCCCAGGCAAGTTCCATCCGCCCATAACCGGAAAAAGCCAACCCGGTGAGGACGATCGTGATGCAGATGACATCTACGCTGTGATCCAAAAAATAACCATACCGCGGACGTTCGATTTTGCGGTAGCGTGCCAGGGTTCCATCCAGGCTGTCACCAAACCAGTTGATTACAAAGCCCAGCGCGGCGATCCACAGGAAGAAAGGATGCTGCCTTGCGAGTAAATAGCTGGCACCGGTCATTAAAGCCCCAAAGACGCCAATCATTGAAAGCACATCCGGGTTTACCCAACGCGGCATGCGGGCTGCCAGCCAGAGTAAAACACGCTTTTCACCAGCCCCTGTAATACTTTGTATAATGCGTTTGTGTTTTACCTTATCTTTGTCTTTGACTTTAGTCTTCGCTTTTTTTATTCGGATCTTTACCACGGCTTACTCCTTTTTATGGCACGTCTGACAGGAGATCCGGCCAGACCGGGTAGAACATCGACCAGTACGATAAGTCCTGTGAGAGATGTGTTTGGACGATACTTAAAACCCGTTCGACGTTCACAAGTTGTTCTTTATCTGGGTCTGAAAATCTTTCCAATGGCACCGGGTCACTGGCAGTCAGCGTGTAATGCCCATTCTCTTCCGTTTGGCAGAGGACAACGCGAACTTCCGCATTGGTTTTTAAAGCCATGCGGATGTACCCCACAGGCAAGGCAGATGGGTGGCCAAAAAAAATCGGGTGAAGAGACGAATCTTCATAGGGGCGATCCATCCCGGTGAACACGGTGCCGCCTGCCTGTAATGTATGGATGGCCTGTCTTAGGGAAGATATGGAAATGGGGGTCAGGGTGATGTTCTTCACCTGGCGCATGCGATTTTGACAGCGATATCCCCTGCCAGGGTTGGGATATGAAAGCACCTGCATCGTCAAACCGTGGTTGGCTGCCGATCTGGCGGTCAGATCAAAATTGGAATAATGCGGCATGACCAGCAATTGTGGACGGCTACGCTCCTGGCTGACAGGGATCAGCTGAGTAAAACTTGGGTCCAGCGTGACCAGCCTGTCAATGCGCTGCGGGTTCTGGTAGTTGCGATAAAAATCATACAGGGATCGGCCATTATGGCTGAATACTTTGGCTGAGAGATTATCCAGCTGTTCACGGGTAGCTTTACATCCACCTGCCACCCACAGGTTGCTGCGGACTGCCCGCACCATAGGTGAAGACTGATTCGCTGCCATTTTTCTGCCCAAAGAGTCTGCCAGCGAATATCCCAGACGCGGAGGAAGGACTCGTGAAAGTCCCAACACCGCCAGTACTCCCAGAGGCCCGTTGATTAGATCTTGTATCTTCATAGTGAACGATCGTGATCTGCGCCAGATGATGTACAATCACCTTTGTACGCTTCAGGATTTCATTATAACAAAGAACAGGGTTACTGCCGATGAGGAAAGGATCCACATGATCGATGATGAAATGCAATTGCTCGAGATCATTCGAAAATTCCTGGATGAGAACCGTAATCCGGCGGTGAAAGATAAGTATTCCCGCTATTTCGTGGAAGGGTATGATCCCTACGGGACGGATGGAAAGCTGTTGGATGAACACCGGAGAGGATGGTTCTCAGAGTATGACAACAAACTGGGTTTGGATGGCTTCATCCGACTGGGCGACAGGCTGGTAGCGAGTGGTAAATACGAAGAGGTTTTTCTCGCCTTCTGGTTCGTTACCCGCTACCCCGCTCACCTGAATAAAAATATCTTTCCGAGATTGGCAGCCTGGCTGGAAACCGGTATCTGTAACTGGGCAATGGTCGATTCTTTCAGCCTGGATGTATGCGCGCCTTTTATACTCAAACAGGTCATCACCCTGGAAGACATGGCAGGCTGGCGGTTGTCAACATCCAAATGGATGCGCCGTTCGGCCGCGGTCACTTTGATTCGCCCGGGGAAGCATGGTATGCCGGTGTCAGATATCCTGGGTTTCATCCGCCCTATGATGATGGATGAAGAAAAAGTGGTGCGTCAAGGGCTGGGTTGGCTGTTGCGGGAACTCTGGAAGATCGATCGTCTCCAGGTGGAGGACTTTTTAATGGAATATAAGGATACCTGCGGACGTTTGATCATCCAGTACGCGACAGAGAAAATGACCCCGGATGAAAAAGAAAGGTTCAGGCGAACCCGGGGAAAGGCATTACAATCAACGTAACTGCGATTTTTACGTGAAAAGGATCCAATCGGTTGAATGAAATGAAAACTATCGGTTTGATCGGCGGTATGAGTTGGGAATCTACCCTGGAGTATTACCGCTTGATCAATGAGGAAGTCCACACGAGGCTGGGCGGATTTCACTCTGCCCGGTTGCTCATGCATTCTGTTGACTTTGCGGACATAGAAACGATGCAGCAGGCCGGTAATTGGCGGGCTGCCGGGCAATTATTGGCTGAAAGCGCCCACCTCCTGGAACAGGCTGGCGCGGATGCCATCGTCCTGTGCACGAATACCATGCATCTCTGCGCGGATGATATCTGTCAGGCCGTGAGCATTCCCTTCTTGCACATTGCCGACGCAACCGGAGATGCGATTTTATCAGCCGGTTTTAAACGAATGGGGCTTCTGGGAACACGCTTCACGATGGAGCGCGATTTTTACAGTGGCCGCTTGAGCCAGAATTTTGGGCTGGATGTATTGATACCTTCCGAAAGGGACAGGGGGTTCATTCACCACGTGATCTTCGAAGAATTAGTCCATGGCATCTTCCGTGAGGAATCACGACAAGGGTATCAGCGTATCATCACAGAATTGAAAAACATGGGGGCGCAAGGGGTGATTTTAGGATGTACTGAGATCGGCATGCTGGTGAAAGCATCTGCATGTGGCTTACCTCTTTTTGATACCACCCAACTGCATGCTGCTGCAGCAGTGGATTTTATGCTGAAGATCGGATGAGGGAGAACAAATGGCCGGGTTATTTGGTGGAATTGAAGCAGGCGGAACGAAATTTGTTTGCATCGCCGCGCGCGGGCGCGATCAGATCGTGGCACAGGCTACTTTCCCAACCACCCTGCCGAACGAGACGATCGCCCGGGTCAATCATTTCTTTCAGCCCTTCCGGAAAGACCTCCTTGCGATCGGTATCGGGTCTTTCGGGCCTGTGGATCTGGATCCCAGATCCACGACGTACGGGTATATCACCACCACGCCAAAACCAGGTTGGGCTCAAACAGACCTGCGCGGCGGTGTGATGAATGGGTTGGGCATACCCACCGCTTTTGATACGGATGTGAACGCGGCAGCCGTTGGTGAATTTACCTTTGTACCTGAAAACAGGCAGTGTGACCCTCTATTGTATGTTACCATCGGTACCGGGATCGGGGTGGGGGTCATGATCCACGGGCAACCACTGCACGGTCTGGTACATCCTGAAATCGGGCATATGGCCTTGCCGCGTGACCCTCAGGAAGATCCATTTACTGGTATCTGCCCGTATCATTCTGACTGTTGGGAAGGGCTGGCTTCTGGCCCGTCTATGGCCAAACGCTGGGGGCAGCCGGCAGACCAACTGCCGGATGATCACCCGGGTTGGGAATTGGAAGCCGGATATATCGGACGGGCGATTGCTAACCTCATCTGCACTTTTTCTCCACTGAAGATCGTTCTGGGGGGCGGTGTAGCTCAGCACCCCAGGCTGCTAGACCGGGTGCGCGAACGCACACGGTCTTACCTCAACGGTTATGTCCAGTCGGACCTGGTGCTTCAACGGATGCAGGAGTATATTATCAGCCCGGGTCTGGGTACCCGCTCTGGCAGCCTGGGAGCGGTAGCCATGGCCATGCGCCTGACAGGAGATCCAACCGGGAATTGCCCCTAGATCGGTTTCTGGTAAATACGGTACTTTCTATAGGGCACCGCGCCCAGTTTGATAATGGCATTGTTCATGCGGTCATTGTCTTCCAGCACATAATTGATCTCAAGGAATAGCTCCTGCGAGTAAATGCTCTCGTATAAGGCGCGGTAGAGCAGGCTGTCGATGGCCTTGCCGTGGTATTGGGGTATGACCCCCAGGGCAAACATCCGGTACTGCTTCAAGTTCGGGATTCCCATCAGTAATTTCAGCCAACCCAGCGGGAACATGCGTCCGTTGATCTGCTTGAGCAGGATATTCACATCAGGGATCGCAATGGCAAAACCGATCGGCACTCCGGTTGATGTCTCCGCGAACAGAACTGCCCGCGGGTGAATGACCGGCTTCAGGTCATGCGCCATGGCGCGGACTTCGTCATCCGTCACGGGTGAATAACCCCAGTTGTACTCCAGGCTGTTGTTCGAAAGTGCCATGATGGTATTGACTTCATCTTCCAGATGGTCCATGCGAATATGCCGAATACGCACGCCATACTTCTCAGATACTCTGTCGGTGAGCGTCAATATCCGCTCCGGAATACGGTACCCCTGGCTGGCGTCGATGGCATATACCCACAGATCTTTAACCTTCTGCAGGCTAAATGCCGCATAATGATCGTTATAAAATGGCGGGTTGTACGGGCTCATCACAGTGGCGGCGGGCGAATAACCTTCAATGACAGAGCCCCATTCCTGAGAGACAAAACTCCACGGGCCGCGCATGCTGGTCATCCCTTGTTTTTTCAGCCAATCATGGGCAGCCGACAGGAGTCGGTCCGCGCCTGGGCCGGTTTGTGGCGCTTCAAAGTAACCAAACAGGCCTACTGCTTCATGCCAGAAATCATTCGCCAGCGTGTCATAAAAAGCGGCGATCCGTCCTACGGCCTGGCCATTCTCCATCAACAGGAAGAGCTTAAAATGGCAGTGGTTCAGAAAGGGATTGCGACGATGGTCGAATTGCCCGGTATAATCGCTCCACAGGGGTGGCACCCAGATGGGGTCATTGCGGTAAATTTTATAAGGCAGCCGTAAAAACATCTTTTGATGTTTGGAACTGCTAACGGGGATAATTTCCATGGTTTCCTCTGGTGTATGGGGTTCAGCCATACTCTAGCATGGAATGGATGGAAATGGCAATAAAAAAACCCACTGAGTTGATCAGCGGGTTTTATGGCAATGAATGAGATGATACTAAAGGACGTTGACCTTGGCGGCCTGCAGGCCCTTCTGGCCCTTTTCAATATCAAATTCCACTTTCTGACCCTCTTCCAGGGTTTTGTAACCATCGCCCTGAATAGCGGAGAAGTGAACGAATACATCCGGGCCGCCTTCCTGCGAGAGGAAACCATAACCCTTGGTGCTATTGAACCACTTGACTGTACCTTTGACTCTTTCTGACATTTCTTTTCTTCCGTTTCTTTTACTGTTGCCCGTTTACCGGTGAATTTTACCGGCAGGCGGACGATTACGTCCCACGCCAGGGTTACCCTGTCCTTTGCCGCTTCCGCTATCTTGGCGGCGGGTTTCCCTGAAACCTCCTCTACGGGGGCCAGCCCCATCCGGTGGACGAGCCGGAAGGACCTTCAATGCCCTGTCGCTGAGGGAATAGCCATTTAATGTGTTGACCGCTTTTTCAGCTTCAGTGATTGTCGCCATCTCCAGGAATGCGTATCCCTTAGAGCTGCCTGAAATGTGGTCTCGGATGATGCGTACAGAGAGCACCCTGCCCGCTTGCGCGAACACGGCTTTTAGTTCAGCCTCGGTTGTAGAGAATGCGAGATTCCCAACATATAACTTTGAGTCCATCTACTTCCTGTATTTACACTCATCCTGGTAGAAATGTCAACTGCACATTCCTAAACAGTGCAAGTATAACATAGAATAGGGCAATCATGAGAATAATGAGGGAAAAACCAGTAGTTATAGAAATGGATCTACTTTTTTTGCTTATATGACCCATTCGGTATGGGTGTAGATCTTTAAACCATTCGAGCGCGCATAACCTATCAATGTGACACCCAATTCATCTGCCAGTTGGATCGATGCGCTGGTTGGGGAAGTCCGGCTGAGTACAAAGGGAGATCGAATCAGCGCGGCTTTCTGCAGCATTTCCAGGCTGATACGTCCGGTGGTGATCAGCAGTCTTCGCCCATCGCACATTCCCTGGCGTAAAATTTGTCCGGCAATTTTATCCAGCGTATTATGCCGCCCGATATCTTCCGCGCTCAATTGAAGGTTGTCATCACAGAAAAGAGCAGAAGCATGGACTCCTCCGCTGACCTGGTAGAGCTGCTGCGCTTGGTGAAAATCTGCCAATATCTGGAACAGGCTGGCTGCGGTGCGTGCATACAACACATCTGCGGGCAGAGGGTTCAGCCGCAACTCCGCCGCGGATAACCCACCGCTGCAGCCGCTATTCTTCTGCCACAGGCGAGGTTTCTCTACCGCGTGTGTCAACCAGGCATCCACCTGGCTGCCATTCGCACAGACAGAAAGACTGGCGATCTCATCCATGGAGCGGATTGCACCCTGAGTATACAAGAACCCTGCTGCCAGGTCTTCCAAACCCAGGGGAGTACAGAGGAAGGTCAGCCAATCCTCTCCATTGACCGTCAGGGTTGTGCTTGCTTCTGTGATCACCACCTCATCTGCGATGTCTTGTTGGATCTGCAGTTCAGAATCGCTGGCAGCTGGATTACGATGCAGGCGAATTACCTTGCAAGGCTGATGCGGCGGAGGAAATGAAGGTGAGGTAACTGTTTCCATGGGCTACCTAATCATACGCCCAAGAAGTAATCTTAGGGGTGAATAATTGTGGATGTACAAGAATTGAAAATTCGAGTTAACGCGGTAGCAGATGCGCGGTGCTGGCTTTAAAACAGGCCGTCACCTTCATTCCGCTGTTTAAGCCCATTTCTGCGGCACTGTGGCGGGTGATCAAGCTGACCAGGCGCAATCCCTCGACCATCATCTCCACCCGCGCCAATGGGCCGCCGGGCATTACCCGGCTGACCGTGCATACCAGCTGGTTGCGGGCACTGCTGCCATGAGGAATCTCGCCACTGAATAAGGTGATATCTTCAGGGCGCACGCAGCAGTAAACCATTCGCCCGGGTGCTAGGGTACTGACGGCTTCGAGACTGCCAGCTGGTGAAGAGATTTCTACCAGGCCATTCACCTGAGCTGTGACTGTGCCCGGCAAGACGTTCTCCACACCGACGAATTCAGCGACGGCTGTATCCGCTGGATTGTTCAGCACGATCCGGGGGTCAGCTACCTGCCGCAACTTCCCTTGCATGAAGACCGCCAACTGGTCACCCAGTACCAGAGCCTCATCCAGGTTATGCGTAATAAAAATGGCCGTCTGCCCGGTCTCCCGCAAGATCGATTGCAGGTCATCCAACAAGGCGGCTCGGGTGGGCGCATCCAGAGCACTGAAAGGCTCATCCAGTAACAGCAGATCTGCCGCTGTGGCAAAAGCCCTTGCCAGGCTGACCCGCTGCGCCTCGCCACCAGAAAGGCGGCTGGCATCCCGTTCTGCCAGATGACGAATGCCGAACAGGTCCATCCAGCGAGTGGCGATCTTGCTTTTCTCGCTTGCACCGATTCCCCTGAATGTCAAACCAATCGCTACATTATTTGCGACCGATGCTCGCAGCAATAGTGGTTCCTGCAAGACTAGAGCGCAATGCTGCCGCGTCCGGGCAGTGTTTTTGCGGGTATCTTCACCAGCCAGGTAGATCTTCCCGGAAGTGATTGGCAAGAGATGCGCGAGAGCCAGTAAAAAAGTGCTCTTACCTGCGCCATTGGGGCCAGCAATCGCCAGAGTTTGCCCACGCGCCAGTTCTAAATGCGGCACATCAACCACCAGGTTGTTTCCGCGATGAATTTTCAGGGATTCCACCAGGAGGAAAGGAGTGACCTTTTTAGCCATGTTTCTCACCCCTTTGTTGGAGCAGCGTCAGGCCCAGGTTAACCACATATGCCAGAAGGAGGAGAATTGCTGAAAGTGCCAGTGCGACAGCAAATTCACCCCGGCTGTTTTCAGTCACAATTGCCGTGGTGAGCACGCGGGTATCCCCTTTCAGGTTGCCGCCGACCATCATAGAAGCGCCGACTTCTGAAATGACACTGCCGAATCCGGCCATCAGTGCTGCAAGCAAGGGCAGGCGCGCTTCACGCCATAGCAGCAACACCACATGCAACCGGGTGGCGCCCAGACCGTAAAGCTGCAATGGCAGCCGTGGATTGAGCGACTGCATGGCAGATATGGTAAGACCGGTAATCACCGGCGCAGCGATGATGGTCTGCGCGATCACCATGGCAGCGCGAGTATACATCCACCCCAGATTGCCCAGCGGCCCACTACGCCAGAGGAAGATGCTCACCACCAGACCTACCACGACGGGGGGAAGAGCCATGCCAGTATTTACCAGGCTGACCCAGAAACGGCGAGAGCGAAACTGCCCCAGGGCAAAAACTGTTCCCAGGGGCAGCCCGATCATTACACTGATCAATGTAGACAGGCCAGATACCTGCAGGCTGACGCCTGCAATCCGGGCTACTTCAGGATTCCCTGAAAGGAGTAGCCGGATGGATTCGATCAGACCGTTCCACAATAATTGCATTAAAGACCAACCTCAGCTTCTGTTTTCCCTGCATCGGGGATGAACAATGGCTGGCCGTAAGTCTCCACGCCAAAAGAACCGATGACTGCCTGTGTCTCAGGGGCAACCATAAAATTGGCAAATGCTACTGCGGCATTATAGTTCACTTTTGGCCAGGTATCTGGATTGACTGTGATCACGTGGTATACATTTAGCAAGGAGGGGTCGCCTTCCACCAGTACTTCCAGCTGCAGGGTATCTTTCAAAGCCAGGTAGGTGGCCCGGTCTGTGTAGGTATAGCCGATTTTTTCAGAGGCTACGCGCAGGGTATCACCCATCCCGCTGCCAGTGGATTCATACCACGCGCCTTCAGGGGTGATCTCAAGCTTCTTCCAGAAAGCCAGTTCAGATTTATTTGTGCCGGAATCATCACCGCGTGAGACAAAGGTGGATTGAGCGAGAGCGATCTGCTGGAAGGCATCCGTGGCAGATGTCATTCCCCGTATACCTGCCGGATCAGATGACGGCCCTACCAGGATGAAGTCGTTATGCATCACCAGAAGTCGTTCTTTGCCGAATCCTTTTTCCATCAGGGCGAGTTCGGATTTCGGCGCATGCACCAGCAGGACATCTGCATTGCCTTCTTCTCCCATTTGCAGGGCTGCGCCAGAACCAACAGCCACCATTTTAACAGTGACGCCAGTCTGTTCTTCGAACATTGGCAAGAGCACATCCAGTAGCCCCGAATCGCGGGTGGATGTGGTGGTCGCGAGAATCAACTCACCGCCGGCAAGAGGGGCAGCAGGGACAGCCGGCACTTCATTGGCAACCGCGAGCGGTTCGACTACCGGGGCGGGTTGAGCCCCTGCCGTGCATCCAACCAGTAAGGCAGCCAGCAGGGAACCCATTAACAGCCAGGACAACTTTCTCATTCTATGTCTCCTTGTGTATAGTATGTATTGGTACAAGTATACATTAAAACTCCCAGAGACATTCACAGAAGCGCGGTGAAATTACACCCCTCAATATCCCCATCAAAACTTTTAAGCATCAAGAAATTAACCGAACGCCCTCCAGGTCCGGTTGGAAGGCATTTGGCCAGATTGTCTCGCGATCATAAGCCGCACCCCGCAGGCTGGCACCCAGCAAGTTAGCGCCACGCAAATCTGCTCCCCGCAAGTCTGTGTTTTCTAAATTGCAACCGATCAAACAGGTATCCCGTAAGTCGGCGTGGTTGAGTATCGCCTTCTCGAGAATCGCATGTTTACAATTCGCCCCCTGCATATCAGCGCCGGTCAGATTGGTTCGATGCAGTAGTGCCCGCCGCAGGTTGGTTCCACGGAGAATCACCTGGCGCAGATCCATCCCGGCCAGATTAACGCCATAGAGCTCTTGACAGCTGAGATCCGCCCTGCCGGCAGGATCCACGCCGGTCAGAAAGCGCGCATGAGATGCAAGAATGCCTGAAAGGTCCATATTACCGATCGCACCCACAGTCTACCTGATCACATGCCTTCCGATGACATCATCGGTGGGCACACGCGGTGAGATTAACAGCAGAAACCTTGCAGATTCTTTCATCCGGTTCTGCCAGCTGTGGTGGATGTTTGCATTAAATAACAGGCTGTCACCCATCCCCAGGATGTGCTCCACGCCATCGATGGAGTACACGATCTGACCTTGCAGCACATACGAGAATTCATACCCTGCATGGCGGATGTGATGATCTCCGCTGCTGGTGCCTGGCTCCAGCGTAATGGTATATGATTGCAGGTAATCGCTCCTCAGGTTCTCGGTGAGGTTTTCCATAGTGACGCCTTCAGCTCGGATGAACGGACGATTCGCAGCCCGGGTGATCACAACCGACTGTTTCACATCCACCGGTTCAAAGAACGCGGATATCGTCACTCCCAACCCTGACGCCAGACGCTGCAAAGTGCTCACCGAGGGAGAAACCTTTCCATTCTCGATCAGACTCAGGGTATTGATGTTCAAACCGCTGATGTCTGCCAGGTTACGCAGGGATAGTTTTCTTTCTTTTCGCTGAGAACGAACTTTTTCACCCACCATCACATCCATGATGGTAAAACCGGGCTCTCTTTTTCCATTCCGATCCATCTATTGAGATCCTTTACAAAAACCATACACATTAATTATGATATTTTATTCTTAATCATATTATCATAGTATGTTCTTTAAATCATTAAAAAAGCAGACCTCGCTTTTCCAACGAGGTCTGTCTGTATTTAAGGATCATTACTAGCTTTTACGGATACGCACATCCACCGCGAACGCGCCTTGCCCGGGGGGCAGTACACGCAGTGGGTTGACCTCCATTTCGAGTATGGATGGATTTTCGACTGCCAGGTGGCTGAGTTTTACCAGTGTGTCGATCACAGCCTGCCGGTCACCCGCGGGGATACTGCGAAAACCGCGTAATTTTCTTCCTGCCCAGGTGGTTTCGAGCATTTTCTCGGCTTCCGCGGAGGACAATGGCGCAAGGGCAAAGGCTACATCTTTCAAGCCTTCAACCTCCACACCGCCGGATCCAAACATCATCATCGGCCCGAACATCGGGTCACGCACCATACCAGTGATTACTTCCTGCCCTTCTGGCAACATTCGCTGGATATGAACTCCATCCACCTTTGCGTCTGGTTGGGCGGCGCGCGCGCGGTCCATCAATCTGGTGAAACCCTGCGCCACTTCATCAGCATTTTTTAATCCCAGCAGCACACCGCCGATATCCGACTTATGGATGATATCCGCTGAGGCAATTTTTAACACCACCGGGTAACCAGTCTTGCCAGCCTGGCGGACTGCTTCTTGAGCAGTCGCACAGAGAGTCAGCGGTGTCGTGGAAATTCGGTAGGCATCCAGCAATCCAGCAGCCGCAGTCGGCGAGATAAACTGACCCTTCGGCTCAGCCTCCAGCAACGCTGTCGCGCGGGCTGGTGCTTTTCCTGCTTTCAGCGGTTTCTCTTCCATTAATCTCTGCTTGATCTCGGCATACCGGCTGAGCACACCCAGCGCTGAAGCAGACCATTCCGGAAAGCGGTAATCCGGAATCTTATAAGCATGCAGTAAAGCCAACGCTTCACTCACCTGGTCTTCTCCCATCATTGTGAAAACCACCGGCTTATCATGCGAAAGAACGACCGGTACCATCGCTTTGATAAGAGCCGCAGCGGTGGTGGGTGGCGGCGGGGGGGAAATTACCAGGATACTATCCACCTGATCGTCAGCCATCATCAATTCCAACGCCCGGGTAAATTGCTCAGCATTGGCAGATGCCAGCATATCCACCGGATTGTGTAAACTAGCCGCAGCCGGCAAAAAGGTTTTCATACCTTCCACAGTAGCAGGGGAAAGCTGAGCCAGCTGTAAACCATTCATTTCCAGAGCATCGGCAGCAGTAACGCCTGGACCGCCAGAATTCGTTAATATCGCTACCCGCCTTCCACGGGGCAGGGGACACCAGGCTAAAGCTTTTGCCCACTGGAAGAGCTCTTCGGTGGTATTCACCCGGATGACACCGGCTTTTGTAAAAGCTGCATCAAAAGCCGATTCGGCTCCGGCCAGAGCACCGGTATGTGAAGCTGCCGCTTTCTTGCCGCTCTCAAAGCGGCCTACTTTCAACGCCAGCACCGGTTTCACCCGGGCAGTCATACGGGCTTTCTCAATAAAATCAGCGCCGTTCTTTACGCTTTCCATATACAAAGTGATGACTTTCGCGTGCGGGTTGGCAGCCATGACGGGCAGGAGGTCTGCCTCGCTAACGTCCAGACAGTTCCCCAGGCTTGCCAGGTTAGAAAGCCCATTACCCTGCCCACGAATCCAATCCATGACTGCCGCACAGATCGCGCCGGAATGTGAAATGAAGGCGATATCACCTGCCGGCGGTCCAGGGGGTTGCAAGAAAGTGGAGTTGATTGGCAGGTGGGTGTCAATGAAACCAATGCAGTTTGGCCCAACGAGGCGGATGCCGTTTTTACGCGCGATCTCCAGACATTCCTGCTCCAGCATGGCGCCATCTGGCCCGGTTTCGCGAAATCCGCCTGTTTGTATGACTGCAGCGTGAATACCGCGGGCAGCGACCTCTCTAAGCGCCGCAGGAACGCCGGCTGGGGGTACCAACAGCAAAGCCAGGTCCACCGGGTCAGGCACATCCGCCAAACGGGTATAAATCTGGCGTCCGAAAAGGATTTCACCTTTCGGATTAACAAAGTGGATGCAACCCTGGTAACCGCTTTGCACCAGGTTGCTGGCCAGCATATAGCCCAGTTTCGTCGGGTCTCGCGAGACACCAACGATTACAACGCCTTTGGGGGAGAAAAATGGAAGCAGGGGGTCGTTTTTCATACTCGAATTATAAATCATCCACACCCTTCGGAGGATACGATACAACCACTGAATCATCAACGCGCACAGTGGAATTGCTACCCATGTTCAGTTTATAATTCTAACCACGATCAGATCTCTCTGGAGGAATAATGAAAAACATCCATGTAGCATCCACGAACCCGGTCAAGGTTAACGCAGCAGCAGAAGGATTTAAGACAGCCTTCCCCGGGGAGGAGTTTCTGACGACCGGTTATCGGGTGGATCACGGCGTCCCGACTCAACCAATGAGCGATGCGGAGACACGCCAGGGATCTGAGATCCGCGCCTGTCTGCTACGGGAGGAATACCCAAACGCTGATTACTGGGTCGGTATAGAAGGTGGCGTGGAAGCGGATGGGGACGGATTGCTGGTATTTGCCTGGGTGACTGTGCTGAGCACGGATCGGCATGGCACCAGCCGAACCGGGGCTTTCCATGTGCCCCCTGAAGTAGCCCGTCTGGTAAGAGACGGGATGGAACTTGGGCTTGCAGACGACCAGGTGTTCGGGCGCGAGAACTCCAAACAGCAGAACGGTGCAGTCGGCTTGCTGACGAACGACTTGATCACCCGGCAGACTTACTATGAACATGCAGTCATCCTGGCATTGGTGCCATTTCTCAACCCCGGTTTTTTCCCTGAAGATAAAGCGGGTAATTTAACTTGATTTAATATTTCCAAATTCATATAATGTTAAACATTACGGGGGAAAAACGCTCTCACGACTTTAATAACTGAGGTGAGGAATCATGGATGGTGCACAAGGCAGTCAGTTCTTGCAGGATATCGTTTCTCCATATCTGGATATTGATTATTTCCTCCACAATACCTACCGTGTGCTTGAAATGCCGGTCACAGCCTCCATGAAGGAGCTGACAAGGCGGGGAACAGCCATTGAAACAGCACAACAAACCGGAGCGCCTGTTCCGGTCGGAAATCAGCCCATTTACCGTATTAAAGAAGAGTTGGAAGCAGAAGAAGATAATAAAGCTCTCCTCCGGCTGGGTAACCCGGATCACCGAATGCTGGATATTTTCTTCTGGTTCTGGCCAATGGCCCATGGTATCGGGCGGGATGAGGCATTGGATTATTTGAAATCTGGATCTGAGAAACAGGCAGTAGAAGTTTGGTTGCAAAACCTCCATGGTGGGGGTGTCTCCGGGATATGCAAGCACAACCTGGCTGTGATGTACACCTTTAAGGCACTTCACCATGAAATATCTGCATCCTCCAATAAAGAAGGCGGGGTTTCTGCACAGCTCAGCGATGATTGGTCTGAAGCCGGGAAGTATTGGAACCTTACCCTGGAGGATGAACTGACGTGGACAACTTACATTGAATACATTAATCTGGTCGGAGATCCAAGAGTCACGACCGGTTATAACCGTAAAGTACGGGGATACCTGCCGACCATCTTCACGGCTCTTCTCGGCAATCTGGCTGTAAGAAACATCAGCCAGGGCTCTACCCATGATGTTAAGCGTCTGATCGAAATCGCCCAGAATACCGGATTTGAGGAGGAGATGGTTAAAAAGGGTCTGGTTCTGGCTGGTAAACCCCTTGAAGACCGTGCGCGCATGTTTCTGACTCTGACAAAGAACAATATAGAGACGAACATCCTCAATGCAGAAACCAGTATTCAAGCTTTTGTGGATGGCTGCCACCCATTGATCGACCCATTAACTATGCTGTATGACAATTCTCGTAGAGCACAATCCCTTTTTGATACACTGGCTGAAACCGGCCATGATTATGCCATGAGGTATGCCAAACACACCGATGAATGGGGTAAAACACTGGCATTTCTTAAAACATTTCGCAATTGGGCTCGCTCAAAGACCACTCAATCAACTCTAGATGAAGCAATCCATGATGCAGGGGAAAATCTTGCGGGAGGAAACTTTTACTACACAGCGCAATATTACACTATGCCAGCGGAAGTACTCAATCAGGCAAACCTGGCACGGAAAGCTCTGGACCAGGGAAAAGCTGTCGAAGCCGTAAGAAGCCTGGAAACACTTCTTTCGGATAATTCCGCGAATTTATTCATCAGTACGGCTTTAAAAATGTCTTTATCTTTTTCTCTCGTGCGGAAAGCGAACATGGAGTTCGCCATCGCGTCTGAAAGCTGGGATGCGCCGCGACCGGTGATCACCAAGATCATGGGGCGGCTGGAGGACCATAAGGAAGAGATTACACGCGGTTGTGTGGCTGCGCAATTAGGCACGGTGCAGAGAGATTATCAATACCTGAGATGTGCGGCTTGTGGGGACCCAATTTCGTACTATAAAAGTTTCACAACCATCACTTTTAAAGATCAAAAGTTTCTGATCTGTGAAAAATGCGCCACTCAGGACGATGTTGTTGCAAAAAGCAAACAAAACGAGATCAAGAGCGTTCTAATCAGTAACCATCAAGACCTTAAGAAAGCGCTCCAGCATAACCCGCAGAACAAGACTGCGGCGAACCATCTCGATTCGGTGAAAAAAATCGCCAGCAATATTGGCTTCAGCCTGGATGGATCACCTGTACCCTCTACGCCACCTGCGCGGCCATCCCAACCGAGTTACCAGAGACCCGCTACTTCACAGCCAAATAAATCTTCATCCTCTGGTTGTTCGACGACCTTCTGGGTCATCGCAGGAATCATATTTGTCATTTACCTTTGTTCCATGCTAAATAATTAAGGAGGGCTGTAATGGCAGAAAAGAAGAAAAGGAATGTGAACAAATCCTTTAATGACCGGATCAATGATATTCGCCAACGACAATTTAATGAGAACTTTCGCATCTCACAGCCTGCCGAATCTAATGAGTTATTAAAGAAGATTGACCCCGTATTAGAGCTGGTTAAAAGCCATGTCAACCACCCGAAAGTGGAACAGGGCAAGGAATATGCTGAATTACTGAAGATCATCACAGATTTGAGTACCAATGCCTGGCGTATTCGCCAGAAGACTACCGACCCCACTACAGGGGAGCAGTTAGAGGAAATGCGGAAGATCCTCCGCCCAATCGAGAAGATCTTTTCCATCCTGGAGGAATTTGGCATACAGGTGATTGACCGTACCAACCAGAAATACATTACGGGTATGTATGAAACCGTAATCGCATTTGAACCAGGTGAACAATATACCTGTGAATTAATTGTCGAAACAGTTAAGCCGACTGTTATGCTGAAGGGTAAATTGTTGCAGCAAGGTGAGATCATCGTGGGAGTTCCCCCGAAATAAGAGGACAGGAGTGAGAGATGGCGAGATTAACGATCGATTTTGGAATAGACCTGGGCACCACCAACAGCGAGATCGCAGTAATGGATGGTATTCGCCCGACCATTATCAAAGCGGATGATGAAAAGGATTACACACCTTCCTGTGTTTGGATCGACCCGAAAGATAAACTGTATGTGGGCCAGCGAGCCAAAGACCGGGTACTGGATGATGCCGATAATGCATTCTTTGAATTCAAGCGTGATATGGGGACCACGAATAAAAAAACCTTTAAGCGCAGCGGTAAAACGCTGAGCCCAGAAGAACTTTCCGCGGAGGTTTTGAAATCTCTGCGAGAAAATGTGCGTCAACGGTTGAATGGCGAGGTGGTCAGCAGCGCGGTGATCACCGTCCCGGCGGGATTTAACATGGACGCCATTGCGGCGACTAACCATGCAGCCAGTATGGCTGGGTTCACCTACTGCGAGATCTTGCAGGAACCGATTGCGGCAGCGATCGCTTATGGTTTTCAGCAACCGGAAGACCAGACTGTCTGGATGGTGTATGACTTCGGCGGAGGTACCTTTGATGTAGCCATCATCCGGATGGAAGGCGTATTCCAGGTTATCAGCCACGGCGGAGATAACCAGCTGGGCGGAAAGGATCTGGATTGGGCGATCATTGACCAGATCATTGCCCCGGAAGTAATAAAGCAAACGGGTATTTCTGATTTTTCGAGAACCAATCTCAAGAAGTACGTGCGTCAATTCGCAAAATTAAAAAGTGAAGTTGAAAAAGTAAAAATCGCTCTTTCTTTCAGCACTTCTGAAGAAGTTTTCGTGCCGTCCCTGATCAATGATGCTGATTTTTCATATGAGTTGACCCGCGCGCAAGTAGCTGAGCTTGCCCTCCCTTTTATCAAGGAATCCATTGAAAAATGTAAACAGGTCATTACCGAATCGGGTTTCAAACAGGAAGATATTCAAAAAATGATCCTGGTTGGTGGACCCACTAAGGCCCCTTACTTGAGAGAAGTGCTTAGCGACCCTCAATATGGTTTACAAATCCCAATGGAATATTCAGTGGACCCTCTGACCGTCGTTGCGGAAGGCGCAGCGATCTACTCTGGCGGACGCAAGATCGGCATCAAAGCCGAAAAAACAACCCAGACCGAGGTTGCCGGTGTATTCCAGTTGGAGGTGAATTACAAGCCGATCGATTCGGATGACCAACCGATCATCGGGATAAAAATCCTTCCTCCCGCAGGGACCTCGATGAATGGATATCAGATGGAGGTAAAAGGCTCGAACTGGTCCAGTGGGTTGATGGATGCAAGTAAAGGAGCCGTTCTTTTTACAGCCAGGGCTGAAAGATCCACCAAGAATGTTTATAAGATCGCATTATTCAACGCGGAGGGAACGGCGGTAAAAGTCACCCCGGATGAAATCACCTATATTATCGGAAATGCTGCCGCGTCTCAGACACTCACGCATCACTTTGGACTGGCACTCGCGGATGATTCACCCCTCTGGTATTTCAAAAAAGGGGACTCACTGCCTACAAAAAAAGAGAACTCTTTGCGAACATCTCAACTCGTGAAAAAAGGTTCGGTCGGAGATGTCATTTCGATCCCTTTGATCGAAGGTGAAAGTAAACGAGCTTCGAACAACGTCCTGGTTGGGGTATTCCGGATCACATCGGATAAGATCACCCGCGATATACCTGCCAACAGCGAAATTGAGGTAATGATCCATATTGATGAAAGCCGTATCATTCAGGCGCGCGCGTATATTCCCATATTGGATATGGAATTCCCCCAATCCATTCAATTGGAAAGAAAAGTGCTGAACCCAGAAGAGATTACTGCTGATTTCAAGAATCAGAAAAAGCGGTTCAACAACCTATTGGAGAAGTGCCGCAAAAATAAAGCACCTGGGTTAGAGAAACTGGAAAAAATTGAATCGCAACAGGATTTCGCGACCATCGAGAATAAATTAAAGATTGGCGAAGCTGACCCACAAGAATTAGCCAGTGCACAAAATAAACTAGCCGAGATTCGAGATGTTCTTTTCCAGGTGGATGCAGACAGCGAATGGCCGGTGAAAGTTGCTGAAATTCAGGAGAATATTGATAACAGCCGCGCCATTATTGAGCAGTCGGGGAATAGTAAAGCCAAATCGCAGTTGGTGATCCTGGAGCAGGAAGTCAAAGGGGCGATCGAAGACCGAGACCTGGATCTGTTGGAAAGGAAAGCCAGCGAGATTCACTCACTCACATTCGACCTTCTAGCTGAAGATATACATTTCTGGGAATACTTTCTGGAAAAACTTGAAACGGAAGACCTGGAGAAGATCCCTGATAAAGCCCACGCAATGCAACTATTGCATGAAGGAAAGACAGCTTTCAAGGCTAACAATCTAGATGGTGTTCGAAGAGCCGTTATCATGCTTGTTCAAATGCTGCCACCTGAAGCACGATCCTCATACGGTGGAACTGCGTTTGGTTCCAACGTATACCAGTGATCCACGGGAGGGGTTATGAATAACCAGTACCCAATTAATTCAGAGCCGGAAGATAAGAAACTCTTTTCGGGTCTGGCCCAGATTCAGGATATTCTACTTGAAACCGAGATGGCTGAATGTACCCGCCTGGCTTACGAGGGAAAATACAAAGAAGCAGAAACTAAACTGATCCAGCTGGCCAAGAAAAATCCAAACCATGCCATTTTGGACCTGCTTGCGCGAGTGCGCATCCAACAAGGAGACCTGATCCAGGCGGAGTTGCTCTGGCGACAAGCACTGGAGTATCAACCTGGTTGTAAAGAATGCCAAAACGCCATTGAGGAAGCCCACCAACTGAGAGCGTTAAAGATCGATCCGCGAAAACGAAACGAAAACCGGGTGCGCAATACTATTTCCTGGGTAGTTGGAATTCTGGTCGTTGGCCTGATCATTTTTCTCACTTTTATGGTTCAGGGCTCAAGCAGGAATTCAACCTCCCAGTTGGCTACACTAAATTCCAGTGTCTCAGGTATCCATTCCCTTGTAGTTGCGCTTCCAACGGATCACAGCGATGAGGTACTGGCTCAGATACAAACCAGTAACGAGCTGATCTACGGTCTGGCTACCCAGGTCTTCTTACCCACCAGCACGCCATTCATTCCTGCGTCATTATCTGACATCCCTCCTGCAATTAATCTGGAGGATGTAAAAGGAATTACTACCCGGATCGAGGGGAACGCCCTGATAGTGACCTTTAATTCAGCATTGTTCAAATATGAAACCTTATTGACTGACCCTGGAAGGGAGACGCTCACTCAGGTTGGGAATTTGCTGAGGCCATACTCCGGCGAGATCAGCGTGGATGTTGCTGGTTTTGTAGATATCAGCGAGACGAGCCGCACTGACTTGAATCTCCTGCGCTCCGCAACGGTGATTACTTTCCTGCAGGATACGATCCCTATGCCGCAAAGTGATTTTCGTATCATTTCATCTGAAGGCATGGGAGCGCCATTCGATAATAACAGCCCGGATGGACGCCTGAAGAACAGAACCGTGATCCTCATCATTCGCAATCAATAGGTGAACTTATGGAAACGAACCAGTTGGATCCCACAGTCATGCTCATCTGGCGATTAGCAAATCGGGAAGCTGCTCTATCCGCTTGCAGAGAGATCCAACCCATCCATTTTTACCTGGCAATCCTCACGGCGATCAATGGCATCAATCCATTTGGCTCGGATATGGACCCGGCGGAAGAATCCGCATGGGACGAAATCCAACATCAAATACCCGAAGCGCTCTCGATTCTAGATAAAGATGATGCGGCAATCATCACAGAACGGCGGGCATTGATCCGTGTATTGCATAGTGAGAATTCAATAAAAGCAGATGAACAGTTAGTGCGTTCAGCCTCCGTGATTGAATTATTCAATCAGGCAATTACCCGTGTAAAAGATAAGCAGCCACATCATGTGTCTTTTTTGGACCTACTGAGAGTATTTAAGAATCTTACTATCCCTGAAGAGCTTACCAGAGTCAAAGAACTTAAAAAACAAGCAGCTGAGGTAGTCGTACCAGATGGGGCGAATTCCTCCCCTCCTTCTAAGACACTGAAGGGGGAGGAAACATCCATCATCAGCACGATGGGTAAGGATCTGACCCAAATGGCTTTCGATGGCGCTCTTCCCAGCTATGTGATCCGCGAACCCGAGACCAAAGCACTCGCCCGGATCCTGCTGAAAACAAAAAAGGGGAACGCGCTCTTAATTGGCCAGTCCGGGGTAGGGAAAACAGCGATCGTTGAAGGTCTGGCACAGTGGCTGATCACTGATCTGGCGCCTGAAGAACTGAGGAATATTCACATTATCCAGATCAACGCGATCGATCTTTTCTCCAATACAACTTACCGCGGCCAACTGGAACAACGTATGATCGACCTGCTTGACCAGCTTAAAGGTAACTCTTCGATCGTCTTATTCATTGACGAATTCCACATTATCACTACCCAGGTTTCTTCACAGAAATTCCAGACGCTCAGTGATATTCTACAAACAGCTCTGGATGATGGGCGCATCCGCTGTATTGGTGTAACAACCATTGATGAATATGAGCGGTACTTACAGCCGGATAAAGCCTTCATGCGGCGTTTTGAAATTGTCACAATCATGGAGCCTGACGCCGAAGTAGCAACGACCATCTGTCAGGCACATGCCCGAAAGCTCAGTGAAGATAAGGATGTATGTATTCCAGAGGAGGTTGTACAGCAGGCAGTAGAACTTTCAAACCGCTATCTCCCCGGCAGGTATCAACCTGACAAGAGCATTGACTTGATTGAAAATGCCGTTGCAAATCATCTGTTGGAACACCCAGATGCTCAAAATAAAGCCATCGGGGTGAATGACCTGTGGCGGGTGCTGGCAGATCCATATGGTGTGAATCAGCGAAAGATCGACAAGTCTTCTCCTTCCTATACAGATCTGGATGTATCTCTGGCGTACCTACCAGACGCCAGAACCAAGATCGTCGATTTCATGGATACACTCTCTGCTCGTCCGGGAAATAGCGGTTGTCACGCGCTATTACTCTGTGGATCATCGGAAGTTGGACTTCCCAATCTAGCAAAGTCCCTGGGTGACTGCATTTCCGGTGGCTCAGCAGAAAGCATATGTGTTCTGGATCTCCGGGAGTTCCTCGATCCGCAGGGTGTTCTACGCCTATTTGGCGATATAAATGGGGGCGATTCAGGAGCCAACGGAATCCTTGAAAAGCAGATCAGATCTTACCCCAATAGTGTTTATATCCTTGAGCATTATGAGATTGCGCGGCCGGTGGTGCAACAACGGATCACCCAGCTGATCGAAGATGGAAGCATCCGCAATTCAAGCGGTGATGTTTCGTATTTTCAAAACTCTGTCTTCGTGCTGCTCTATGAAACCGAACGGGAAACCTTGACACGACGGGGAAAGAAAAAACTTACCGAAGACGAGAAGAAAGAGGTGATGGAGTTTTCATTGCTGGATATGTTAGGCCAGTCTGAACAGGGAATCTTCAATCTCGTCCGATTGGTTTACATTTTCCTGCCAGATATTGATGATCTTACCATGCTGTTCGACCGATTATTCGCATTCCTGCGGTCAGACATCTACCAGCAGCGGAAAGTAAGCCTGAGGGTGGGCGACGTGGATAAAGCGAATATCCTGTGCTACCTGGCGGAAAGGACGACCAGCGTTTTTGATTTCCTGGCTATATTTAGCAAAACCATTTACCAGCCTGTGGAGCAATACATTCAGAACCATGCAGCACAGGCGATCATCCGGCTTATCTGGCAATCTGATGAAATTCGTGTAATAGATCAAACAGAAGAGAAAAACGGGTAATTTAATAACCCAATTGCGTCAGCAGGTCTAACGCGGGTTGAAAGCCGGCATGATATTTGATGGCTTTCTTAAGGTCAGTGACAGCACCCGCAGTATCTCCCAGCTCCAGTTCCGCGCGAGCCCGCCAGTAATAACTCTCTTCCAGAGTAGGCTCAGCCATAGCATCCAACGTTGTGGTTGCCAGGTTGATCACGTTCCAGTAATTACCAAAATAATAATACGCTTTATACGGAGCAGTGTTATACCAGAGGACACGATATGGCCGCTCATCTTCCGGTAAAGCGGCATACAGTGCGAATGCCTGATCGAAGATGGCAGACGCACTTCCATAATCCTGTAATTCCATCAGGCTGCTACCGCGGTTCATCCAAGCGAAAAACTGGTCACGGCCGGTTAATCCCATCACTTCGTTCGATGACAGCAGGGCGGCATATTGCTGATTGGCGTACGCATCCGCCTGATCTCCTAACAGGGCCATGACTTCTTCTTCTCTGTCAGGTGGATATATGACCATGTACACATAATTGAAAGGCCGCCAATCTACTTGCAGGCTATCATAGGAATACGACTGATCCGGCCCGATCAGTGAATCCTGAGCAATCAGTACACGTCTGGTATCATCGTAGCCTGTGAAGAGCATATAATGACCCAGCCAGCCGGTAGAGCCCGGCCCGTACTCCCCGTGCAGTACTTCCCCTTTTTCAACTAATACCGGGTAACCGGCGGATATGAAACGCCTTAATGTGTCCAGATCTCCGCCTACCCGCACCACTGCACTCAACCCGGCTTCATCTTCGACATATGCCTGCATTTCGTAAGGCATCACGTTTTTATCCTCCGGGAAAGGCTTCAACCACTTGCCGGTGGTAGTTCGATCTCCCTGCCAGCCCCAGTAAGAGAGTGCCATAGCCAGGTTAGCAGGCGCGCAATAATTCCAAAGGTAACGTTGTGATTGAAAGCGGATGCCAGATAATTCCACACTCCCGGGTAACGGAGTGGGGCTAGGCAGCGGGGTAGTAGATGGCAAGGGTGTGCTGACAGGAACCAGCGTCCATGATGGAGCTGGTGTGATCGGTGTTAATGCCTGGATAGTTTGTTGAACCGCCGCAGCGATCTGCGCCTGCGGTTCTGCGGGGAGAAAAATAGCCTGTTCGGGTGGGTCGACCCAATATTTAATCTGTGCCTTCCACGCCGACAGGCGATACAACGCTGATTCTCGTAATTGGGGAACAGCGAATACAAAAATCGCCAGGACCAGAAATGACGCTGCCACAAGGCGGATGGCCCTGCCAATCGGTCTACTCATACGCGCATTATATCATCCGGTGGTTTACACTCCGCTACTCATTCTATGGAATGTAATTAATATTGCCGTGATTGAACCCATGTACATCTCAGTGGATCAGACAAGGGAGTGGTGAGAATAGCCTGAACCTATTCACCGATTTATCAGTCACAAGGAAAACCTACACTCGCTTAGTCTTACCAAATCTGCCATTCTTTTCCAGCGCGATCCATACCCCGCCGATCAGGCTAACAAACAGGAACACCAACCGGGTGAGGAAAGCCGCAGCCACAGCCGCCGGCAATGCAGCCCCCATTTGCACCAGCGCATAGGAAAAAATCCCCTCTTGCACACCGAGCCCATTGATCGAAATTGGCAGCAAACCAGAAAAGTAAGAAAGCATGCAAACCAGCATCATCTGCGGATACGATACCTGTAACCCCAGGCCGATGCACACCAGATAGAACGAGATGAAGCTTAACTGGGAAGAGAGTATGGAATACACCAAAAACCGAGCCACCATTCCGGGTGTACGGGTGAAACTTAGTGAAGCCTGCCAGAACTCAGCCAGCTTTCGGCGGATTATTTGCCAACCCCCGAGCACCGGGGATGCGGATACCTGGATCAGGGTCGGATACGCGCGTTGAAATATGCCTGTGACAGTCTGCCAGTTAAGTCCGATGGCTACCGGAGCCATCCATACCATACCGGCGAGATTATAAAGGCGGTCTACGATCACTGACGCTATCACCACTGACTGTTGATCTTTTTTCTGGCGAGATAGGCCAACCATCTTCACCACATCCCCTGAAACCGTACCTGGCAAAAAATTGGATGTGAACATGCTGATAAACACAAACCGTGTAACTTGAGAGAGAGGTACTTGCACCCCGGCCACTTCGAGTAACTTTGACCAGCGCCAGGCAATGACCAGCTCAGAACAAACGAACACAACCCAGGAGATGATCAGCCAGATTAACAGGCCAGGCTTCAGGAGCGGCAACAGCGTTGGCCAATCCACCATACGTAAAAGCCAGTAGACCATCCCAATGGTAACGAGGGTTTTTATGGTTTGATAAATCCTGGAGATCATAGTCCGCCGGGGTTTTTGCACCAGAGCTGCTGTCCCGTTGGGTTCTGCGACCTCTGCAGCCACCGGTTCTCCTTGCGGATTGTTACCGGATCTCATGAGTTTTTCCTCGACCGCAAGGATCATTC
>Ga0172375_10002766_pt1 | contig 27116 bp, 18 predicted proteins | sample LakKiv1m_FD_114537 | JGI IMG/M metagenome (GOLD analysis project Ga0172375, IMG submission 114537) | Freshwater microbial communities from Kabuno Bay, South-Kivu, Congo - kab_092012_11.1m | ecosystem: Environmental > Aquatic > Freshwater > Lake | place: Democratic Republic of the Congo...
CATGAGGGGTCGTCCGTCCGATAGATACGTCCTGACCGCTTCGATGGCCTTTCCCCCGATGGGCACCAGTCGTTCCTTGGCGCCCTTGCCGATCGTCCTCAAATAACCGGATTCCAGGTTGACATTCAGGACCTTGAGGCCGATGAGTTCGGAAACCCGCAAGCCGGTGGCATAGAGAAGTTCCAGCATGGCCCGATCCCGGCTGCCGGCCGGTGTCGAGGGGTCGGGCCTGGACAAGAGCCGGTCGACTTCCTCGGTGCTCAGGATATGCGGAAGTCTTCGAGAAAGTCGCGGGGTCTCGAGGAGCCTCGCCGGGTTTTCCTGAATCCGGCCCTCTGCGGCCAGAAAACGAAAAAAGCTACGGGCGGACGAGATCGCTCGGGCCACGGATCGGGCAGACAGCGACCTTCTGAGGGAACTGAAATAGGCGGTCATCCGGTCGCGGGAAACCGTCAGCGGGGACAGGCCTTCCTGTTCCAGGAAATGGGCAAGACGGGCCAGATCCCTGGTGTAGGCCTGTATGGTATTGTCAGCCAGCCCCCGTTCGAGCCTCAGGTGATGGATGAATTGATCGATCAGCGCATCCATGTGCCTCAATTCTTCAATGCCTCAATCGCCGAATCAAAAGTCATAAAACGCGTTGCTCCGGGTCAATATCCTGGGTCCGGTCTCTTCGATCAGGACCATCTCTTCCAGCCTGACCCCGCCCCTTCCAGGGAGGTAGATGCCGGGTTCGATCGTGAATACGGTCCCCTTCGGTAGTCTGACCGGGTTTCTCGGCCCTACCCTGGGACGCTCATGCACGGCCAGACCCACCCCATGTCCCAGGCCGTGACCAAAGTACTCGCCAAACCCGGCGTCACGAATCAGGTCCCTTGCCTGGGCATCCAGATGGGTGCTTTCCACCAGAGGGCGGACTTGATTCAGGGCAGCCAGTTGGGCCTGCCGGACCGTCCTGTAGACGGTCCTGAATTCGGGGGAGGGGTCCCCCAGAAAAACGGTCCGGGTCACATCGGAACAGTAGCCATCCAGCCTCGCCCCCAGATCCAGGACCACCGGTTCGTTCTCTTGGATTTTGCGTTCGGTGGGAACCGCGTGGGGCAGGGCGCTGTTGGGGCCTGAGGCCACGATGGGGGGAAAGGAAAGCCCGTCGGCCCCTGCTTCCCTGGCCAGTCCTTCGATCTCCCAGGCGATCTCTTTTTCGGTCATGCCGGGGAGAAGCCTCCCCGCCACCTCATCCAGGACATTTGAGATGATATCTGCCGCCGCCTTCAGGAGCGCAATCTCCTCCGGCCCTTTTACCTCACGCATCTCTTCCACCCAGGGGTCCAGCGGAATGAGATCCACAGGGGGGGAGAGCGTGGACAGACGCGCATGGAGTTTTCTGTGAAGACCCCAGGTCAGATAATCCTGCTCAAAGCCGAGGGTTCGGGCCTTCATGTCCTCCACCCATGCGGGCATGGCATCGGTCAGGTCCTGTTTCAGGGTCTTGATCTCGAACACCGGGGCCTCGCCTTCGGCCTGGAGGGTGTATCTGGAGTCCGTGACCAGCAGGGAACGTTCCTTGCCAATGAGAAGAGACCCGGATGATTCCGGAAAATGGGTGTCCTCCGCCTTGAACCCTGACAGATAGCGCCGATTTTCCGGCTGAACGATCCAGGCGGCATCCGGTCCCGAGGATGCCATACGGCATCTCAGCCCGGTCAACCGATTCGGGTATGTTCTTTCTTCCATGCGGTCTCTTGTCGTTCATCAAGCGATGGGAGAGTTTATGCCTTTTTTTAAGATAGCAGAGTCGACGCCCGAATGCAACGGCGCGCCAACCGGGTTGACAGAACGGAACGTTTCATTTAGGTTTTCTTCCCGCAGCCCGACGCCCGAAACCAACCCCAACACAAGAGGATTTACCCATTCCGATGAAACCCGATTCACGCGTGGCAGTCGCCCTCAGCGGGGGCGTGGACAGTGCCATGGCCGCTGTCCTTCTGAAGGGAGCGGGATGGGAGGTCTACGGCCTTCATCTCCTGCTTTCCGACGTGGGTTTTTGCACGGAGGCACGCGTGAGGGAGCTTGCCGATCGTATCGGCATCCCTCTGGAGGTCAAGGATCTTCGAAGATGGTTTGAGACTCGGGTGGTCGTGCCCTTCTGCCATGCCTATGTGAAGGGGTTGACGCCGAACCCGTGCGTCGGCTGCAATCGGGAAATCAAGTTCGATGCCCTGTATCGTTATGCTGCGGCGAACGGGATCGGTTCTCTGGCCACCGGCCATTATGTTCGAGTGACGATGGAAAGGGGAAGGCCCCGCCTTCTCGGGGGCCTGGACACCCGGAAAGATCAGTCCTATTTCCTTCAGCGGCTGTCTGGAGAATGCCTGTCAAAGGCCGTATTTCCCCTGGGAATCATGACCAAGGAGGATGTCCGGCAACAAGCCCGGGACCTGGGATTACCCTTCCATGCGCGGCCGGAAAGCCAGGAAGTCTGCTTTGTTTCAGGAACGGACTACCGGGATTTCATCGAGCAAAGGCAGGGTCCCGATATCCGCAGGAAAGGGGATATCCTCTCGGAGGAGGGCGAGTTGCTGGGAGAGCACGACGGGGTCTACCGCTACACCATCGGCCAGAGGCATGGGCTGGGAATCGCCTCGTCCAGACCCTATTATGTGAAGGAGATCCGACCCGAAGCGAACCAGGTGGTGGTGGCCCGGCGGGAAGGCCTTTTTTCATGCGGCGTCGAGGCAAGCGATGTGCACTGGATTCAGGATCCGCCGCCCAAGGACGGGGCCCGAATCCTGGCCCAGGTGCGCTACCGTCACGAGGCGGCCTGTGGACGGTTGACGCTTCTTTCCGGAAACGAGGTGAGATTCAGCTTCGATGCGCCTCAGTGGGCTGTCACGCCCGGCCAGGCCCTGGCCCTTTATGATGGGGAGACGCTCCTTGGCGGCGCTTGGATCACACGGTCGGTGATTGAACGCTTTCAGGGATAAGGTGCATGCAGCAGGGAGCTGGGAGCGTGGAGTGACGAACCCGAGCGATCAGCATCCCGCATCGAGCCATTGGCAATGATGAGCCCGTTAAAAACATTCAGGATCATTACCCTCGGGTGCAAGGTCAACCAGTATGAGTCGGCATATCTCACTGAGGCCTTGATCCGGGCGGGCTGGGGGGTGGCGGACAAGGACAGGACGGCCGATGTCACGATCGTGAACACCTGCATTGTGACTCAGCGGGCGGCCCATCAGTCCAGACAGGCCATTGGGAAGGCGATTCGGGAAAATCCCGGCGGTTATGTGGCGGCGGTTGGGTGTTATGCCCAGGTATTTCCAGAAGAGCTGTCGAGGATTGAGGGCCTCGACCTGATCGCCGACAACCGAATGAAGGCGGCCGTCCCTGACGCTCTGTTCAAGGGCGAGCCGTTCCCAGGGACCGTGTGCCTGTTGAAGCCGTTCGAACCGGGGGCCCGGTTCGACGGGATGCCTATTGAGGGCTTTCCAGGTCGGGCACGGGCCTATGTCAAGATCCAGGACGGGTGCGAGTCCTTTTGCAGTTACTGTATCGTTCCGAGCACAAGGGGACCCTGCCGAAGCCTCGACCCGGCAAGGGTGCTTGAGATACTGGCGGCTTTATCCCGGAAGGGATATGGCGAGGTTGTCCTCACCGGGATCCACCTGGGCAGGTACGGGGCGGATCTGGCGCGGGATGTGGATCTCGTTTCCCTGCTGCGCCGGATTGGGAGGGAGGGGTTCCCGTTGCGCATTCGGCTGAGCTCTATCGAACCCAACGAGCTGAAAGAGGACCTGATCGATATGGCCGCCGCGGAACCCTGGCTGTGCCGACATTTCCATATCCCCTTACAGAGCGGCGATGACGGGATTCTTCGGAGAATGAATCGGCGCTATGCGGTCCGGGAGTTCATGGGGACGGTCGAGGCCATTTCCCGGCGGATCCCCCATGTAGCTATCGGGGTTGACGTGATGGTCGGGTTTCCCGGAGAGGATGAGGCCGCCCATCACAACAGCTATTCGGTGTTGAAGGAGCTGCCAATCTCCTATCTTCACGTGTTTCCCTTTTCGCCTCGACCGGGTACGCCCGCCAGCCGGTTCAAGGAGAGGATCCCTTGGAATGAGATCAAGGACCGGGCAGCCCGGCTGAGAATGTTGGGGGATCAGAAACGGCTCCTGTTTTTTGAGAGTTGCCTGAGCGGGGAGTTTCCTGTTCAGGTGGAAAGATGGGAGTCTCGAGAACGGGGAATCATGATGGGCAGGAGCGACAATTATCTTCCGGTCGTCTTCCCGTTTCCCCCTGATTCAACGCACGGCCGTTTCCAGGTTCGAATGGACCGCATTGACGGTCGGAGGATGGTCGGCACGGTGGTTTAGAAACAGGCAAACGGAAGAGAAACGGAGGCACCGGCTGAGGCCCGGAGCCTCATGGGCAGGTCATCGAATCTCAACGGTCACCTGCTGGACCAGGGCTTTTCCATCCCGTTTGAGGACCAGGCGAATGCCGTTTTCGCCTGCCGGGAGCGGCCCCGGAAACAGGCCTTTCCCCTTTTTGTCCAACACCTCCTCACGCATGGGCGTGAATGCCACCAGTTGGGCCGGGAAAACCTCTCTGGAAAAGGTGGCGCCTGGGGCGATGACATCCGGCGGAACGGCGGCCTCCTTGAGGGCAGCCGGGTCGATTCCCCGGAAGACCAGGACCCCATTATCCCGTCCATCATACAGATAGCGGGTTTGGTTCCAGTCAAGGGTCAGGGCCTGATCGCTCTTGTTTTTGATATCCAGTTGAAAAGCCACAAAAAAGCGGTTATCGTTCTTGAGAGGCTTCAAACTCACATCAAATGCGGGGGCCTCCGCTGTTTGGACCGGCGGGATGCTGGCCCACTCCCTTCCCCCCTTTGCCGACGCACAGGCCGTCAACAGCGTCCAAATCAGAAGAACACACCACCACCTCATTTTCATCACCTTGCCTTCTTACCCCCCCTAACGCGGATGCCCGCAGCCCAATCCCGCCACGGCGGGACTCACACAGAGACCATAAAGCACCCAAAGGGTTTTTCGCTGCGAAACAAAAAATGCCCTTCTTTGTGTTCTTCGTGCCTTTGTGTGAGTCTTAAGAAACGCATTTCACCCAAGAGATCTTCTTGCTTTTCGTGGCAGAAGACCAGGGAACAAGTTACTAAGAGGCTCAACTGATCTCGCCCCGAACGGCCAACCCTCCAACTCCCAACCCTACTCGGGAGGCACGGGCGTCAACACCCTGAGCGGGGCGTCCGGGGTTCGCCTCATGGTCTCCAGCAAATCCGAGAAGCGGATGATCGGGATCCCCAGAACGGTTGATGGATTGTGGATCCAGCAGGCCAGCCGGCCCACTCCTGACATGGGTCGGACGGGCCTCTACTCCCTGCTCAGGATCTTCTTTTTCTGGGATTCGTATTGATCTTGTGTGATTACCCCTTTGTCATAGGCCGCCTTCAGGTCGATCAACTCCTGACCGGTGGTGGTTGTGGTGGTGCGGCTGCTCAGTTCTGCGCCGCCCCCGCCGCAGCCCCACAGCGCTGCCCCGAAGACCAGCAGGGTCAACAGGATCAAACCTCTCAACCATGTCATTCCTCATTCCTCCTTCGTTCCTTTAATTTGAGCTCCGGACCTTGTCGTGGATCCGCTCGTTAATGCCCAGAGCCGATCCGCGCTATCCCATATTCTTGAGGGCGAATTCCCAGTTGATCAGTTTGTCAAGAATCGCGGTCACATAGTCGGCCCTTCGATTCTGGTAATCCAGGTAATAGGCATGTTCCCACACGTCAATGGTGATGAGCGGCCTCATCCCTTTGGTGAAGGGGACATCGGCATTTCCCGTCTTGACGATCTTGAGCTTTCCATGGTCCAGGACCAGCCAGCCCCACCCGCTCGCGAACTGGGATACGGTGGTGTCGGCGAGGGCCTTCTTGCAGGCGTCCACACTTCCAAAGGCGTCGATCATTTTCTGTTTGAGCGCTGCCGGCGGATCGCCTCCCCCTGCGGGTTTCAGGCTCTGCCAGTAAAAGGTGTGGTTCCAAACCTGGGCCGCATTATTGAAGATGCCTATTTGATCCGCGTGCCCGGCGGTTTTTTTGATGATGTCGGTCAATGACATATCCGCATAGGGGCTACCTGGAATGAGCTTGTTGAGGTTGTCCATGTACCCCTTGTGATGTTTCCCGTAATGGAAGCCGATGGTTCTGGCCGATATGACCGGTTCCAACGCATTTTCCGGGTATGGGAGGGGGGGCAGGGTATGGGGCGGGGCCGCATGGGCGGATCCAAAGATACCCCCTGCCGCCAGAGAGGCAATCGCCCCTGCAGACGCCATGAGAAATGTGCGACGATCCAGTTCACACGAAAAACACGTGTTCTTTTTGGTGTCCATGTCGATTCCTCCTTAATTTTGGTGGTTGGCCGATGAGCTCCGCCCCTTGCAGTCACCGGAGCGTGCGGCCCCGGGTCCCCATGTCCCGAGCGGGATGCGTTCCCGGACGCCCTGTGATTCAGCCACCTTGACCGATGGCCGTCCCATTGTAATGGAACCCCGTCGCTAAGTTCAATAAAAAAACCCGGTTGGGCGGCTGACCGGAGAAGGTGATATGGATGGCCTGTGAAATAAAATCTTTCGGTTTTCGATCGGTTGAAATATAATAGAGTTATGACAACAGATCAAACGAGCGTCTATTTTGTGGATGGCAGCTCCTATGTTCACCGGGCTTATCATGCGATTCCGGGCCTGGCGAATTCCAGGGGATTTCCCACCAATGCGATTCTGGGTTTCACCAAAATGATTCTCAAGCTTATGGAAGATAAGAAACCCGAATACGTCGCCATCGTCTTCGATGCGAAGGGACCCACGTTCAGGCACGAGATGTACGAGGCCTACAAGGCCAACCGCCCCCCCATGCCCGATGACATGGCTGTTCAGCTCGGCCCTTTGAAGGAGATCGTTCGATTTCTGGGGATCCGAATGTTCGAAATGCCGGGGTATGAGGCCGACGATGTCATCGGCACATGGGCCCGAATCTGCGAAGACAAGGGTCTGAACGTGGTCATGGTGACCGGCGACAAGGACTTCCGGCAACTGGTGACGCCCCATGCATCCCTGTGGGACACCATGAAGGACCAGATCACCGATTATGAATCGATTCGAAAGGAATACGGGTTCACCCCGGACAAATTTATCGACGTCATGGGTCTGTCCGGAGACACCTCCGACAACATCCCCGGCGTTCCAGGGGTGGGGGAGAAGACTGCTGTCCGCCTGATCCAGGAATTCGGATCCTTTGACGCGGTGTTCGAGCGGGTGGAAGAGGTCTCCCAGAAGAAGCTGAAAGAAAATCTGAAGGCCTTTCGGGAGGATGCCTTCCTGAGCAGGCGGCTGGTCACCATCGACCGGTTCGTGCCGGTCGAAGAGGATGTGACGCGGCTTCGACGGGGTGAACCGTCTGAAGAGGAGCTGACCGTTATCTTTCGAGACCTGGAATTCCGGGGGTTGTGGGAACAATTTGCGCCTCGCCGAAAGGACGAGGCCCGGTATCGCCTCTGCCTCTCGATGAAGGAGCTGGAGGCCCTGGTCGATGAGATCCGGTCCGCAGAGATCGTCGCCGTCGATACGGAGACGACCGGAGAGGACCCGCTTCAGGCAGAGCTGGTCGGCATGTCCTTTTGCTGGCGGGAACGGGAGGCCGTCTATCTCCCGCTGGCACACCGCTATCTGGGGGCCCCGGACCAGGTGGACTGGGCAGCCGCTCGTCCGGTGGTGAAACGGGTCCTGGAAGATGAGACGATCTTGAAGGCGGGGCAGAACATCAAATACGATGCGGAGGTCTTGAGGCGTCATGGGGTGGATCTGAAGGGCGTCCATTTTGATACCATGATCGCCTCCTATGTGATCAACCCGGGCATGAGGCAGCACAATCTGGAGTATCTGGCCCAGCACTACCTGAACCACAAGATGATCACGTATCAGGAGGTGACCGGCAAGGGGAAGAATGCGTGCAGCTTTGCCCACGTGGATGTCCAGAGGGCATGCGAGTATTCGTGCGAGGATGCGGATATCACCTTCCGGCTGAAGAGTGTCCTGGACGAAAAGATGCGAGCGGAAAAGAATGAAACCCTCTTCTACGACCTCGAGATGAAGCTCCTTCCGGTGCTGATGGAGATGGAACTGGCGGGGATCCGAATCGATGCAGCGTTTTTCGAGAACATGTCGCGGCGGTTTGCGGAGGAGATGAAACACATTGAGGAGGATATCTATGCCGAGGCCGGCATGACGTTCAATATCAGCTCGCCGCAGCAGTTGGGATACGTGCTCTTTGAGAAGCTGGGTCTTCCCGGCCAAAAAAAGACCGCCAAGAGCGGGAATTATTCCACCGATGTGAAGGTCCTGAAGATGCTGTCGGCCTCCAACTATGCCATCCCCAGCCTGCTTCTGCGCTATCGAACACTATCCAAGCTCAAATCGACGTATCTGGACGCCCTGGTGAAACTGGCCGATCCGTTAACGGGGAGGGTCCATACCTCCTATAACCAGACGGTGGCCGCTACGGGCCGGTTGAGCAGCAGCAATCCGAATCTCCAGAACATCCCCGTTCGAGGAGAGGAGGGGAGAGAGATTCGAAAAGGATTTGTGGCCGAGGCCGGACACTGTCTGGTGGGGGCCGATTACAGTCAGATCGAGCTCAGGGTCTTTGCCCATTACTCGGGGGATCAAGCCTTTATCGAGGCTTTTCAGAAGGATCAGGACATCCACGCCCGGACCGCCTCCGAGATCCTCGGAAAGGCCCCGACTGAGGTGACCCCCGAAGATCGGCGCCTCGCAAAGGCCATCAACTTCGGCATCATCTACGGCATGGGCCCTCGGAAACTGAGCGAAGAACTGGGGATCGATCACTCGACCGCCAAGAACTACATAGACGCCTATTACGAGCGGTATGAGGGCGTGACGCGATACCGGGAGGCGATGATCCAGACCGCCGTCGACAAAGGATACGTGACCACCCTTTTCAACCGACGGCGGTATCTGCCCGATATCGGGCATGCCAACAACCGGATCCGCTCGGAGGCGGAACGGATGGCCATCAACACCCCGATCCAGGGAACGGCCGCCGATCTGATCAAGCAGGCCATGATCCGCATTCACGACCGGCTGAGTCAGGGGGGATTCAAAACGCGCATGCTCCTTCAAGTGCACGACGAGTTGGTCTTCGAGGCCCCGGAAGTCGAGGCGGCCCGGGTCATTCCCATGATTCGGGAAGAGATGGAGGGGGTCTACCCATTAACCGTGCCCCTCAAGGTGGATATTCACCAGGGGGCCAACTGGGACGAGGCCCATTAGCGGTGATCGATGGGCCCTAACATGTTGATAGGTCAACCAATTAATAAACTGGGCAAAAACGGCAATGGGGCATCCGGAAGAAAGCAGCAGGCAGGAGGTTGATGATCTGTACGTGGGCGTTGATGCAGGCTCTGTCAGCATCAATTGCATGGTCATCAACGACAAGGGCAAGATCGTTTTTGAGGCGCCCTATGGCCGTCACTTCGGCAGGGTGGATGAGGAAATCGTGAGCCTCATTCGAGGCCTGTACGACCGGTTCGGCGAGGCACACATCCGGTCCATTTCCTTTACCGGGAACCACGGAAAAGAGCTGAGCGAAAGACTGGGCGCCTTTTATGAGTTCGAGACGATCAGCCAGGTCCTGGGGGCCACGTTTGTCCGACCGGATGTTCGAACGATCATCAGCATGGGCGGGCAGGAGACGGCCCTGTTTCAGATTGCCCATTCCGATACCGGGAGGGGATCGGGACAGCCGTCATGGGAGCTGGAGTATTTTAACACCAATGGGCCCTGCGCCTCGGGCACCGGGTCTTTTATCGACCAGCAGGCCCAGAGACTTGCCACATCCATCTACGCGGAACAGACGGACATTTCCCAGGAACAGATCGACCGCATCCTGAGGGATTTTATCAGCCTCGGCGTGAAGAGCACCACCCCTGCCAATGTGGCATGCCGGTGCACCGTCTTCACCAAATCGGACATGATTCACCTTCAGAACCGAGGGGAGCGGCTGGAGGATATCATCTACGGTCTTCACGTGGGGAACGCTCGGAACTATATGAGCACCATTGTCTCGAACCGGGTGCTGGAGGAACCGATCCTTTTTGTGGGGGGATTGTCCCTGAACGAGCTCCAGGTAAAGGCCTTCAGGGCGTATTTCCCAGGACTGATTGTGCCGCCTCATAACACCTCCATCGGCGCCCTTGGCGTGGCGTTGCAGTCCCTGGGGTCCCGGGAGGCCGGCCGCGATACTGAGCGGCAGGGCGGAAGCGCCCGCCGCATGCTGGAACAACTGCGAACCGCTCGAAAGATATCCGTTCCCATCGCCCCGAGACTGGCGCTTCGTAAAACCGTCTTTCCGGAGAGTAATGCTATCCCCAAGAGACACCTGGCGAGAGAGGCACGGGTCTGGCTGGGCATCGATATCGGATCCACTACAACCAAATATGCCCTGATCAACGAGGCGGGCGAGATCATTCAGAAGAACTATGTGCCCACCCAAGGGAAGCCGATCGAGGTGACGCAGGGCCTCCTTGTCCACCTGCGGGACCGAATGGGAAACAGGATCCATATCTCCGGGACCGCCACCACGGGTTCCGGAAGAAACGTGGTGGGCGATTTTCTGAATGTGGACCTGATCATCGACGAAATCACCGCCCATGCGAGGGGGGCCGTGGAGATCGACCGTGAGGTGGACACCATCTTCGAGATCGGGGGGCAGGATTCGAAATACATCTATATCGCCAATACCTATCCCCTTGACTTTGACATGAACAAGGTGTGTGCGGCGGGCACCGGCAGCTTCCTACACGAACTCGCCAACAAATACGGCATCAACATCGTGGGTGAATTCCAGGAGATCGCCCTTTCGGCCGAGGACCCGGTCAGGCTGGCGGAACGCTGCACGGTCTTCATGGAATCGGACCTGGTCTCCTACCACCAGAAGGGCGTGCCGCGAAACGATCTCATCGCCGGTCTCTGTTACGCCATTGTCTACAACTACCTGAACCGCGTGGTGGAGAAGCGCAGGATCGGACAGCGGGTCATGTTTCTGGGAGGCCCTTCTCTCAACAAGGGGGTGGTCGCGGCCTTTGAAAATGTGCTGGGCCGTCCTTTGCTCGTCCCGATGCACCGGGAGGTGCTCGGGGCCTATGGGGCTGCCCTCAGCGTCCAGGAAATGATGAGGATGGAAGAAAGGGCCGAGACGAGCTTCCGGGGCCTCGACAGCGCCATTGACGATCGCATGTCGTGTACGGAAAAGACCTGCCAGGCCGATCCCGGCTGCCATAACCAGTGCAAGCTCAAGATTTATGATTTCGACGGTCGGCGGAGCGTATGGGGCGGAGAGTGCGGCCGTTATGAGCTGACCCGGGCCAGGGGGGGCGCAAAACCCGATTATTTTGCCCTGAGACAGGAGATATGGGAGACCTACATGGCCGGGGTTTATCAGAAATTGGAGGACGGCCCGATGATGGAGGCGGATGGCCGGCCTACCGTCGGCATGCAGCGGGCCCTCTATGGACACCAGAACGCGGTGTTGTGGGCCCATTTTTTTGACAGACTCCAATACCGACTCGTCCTCACGCCTCCCACAAATCCCCAGATCTCCAAGATCGGCATCGAAACCATGGTGGCCGAGACCTGCTATCCGGTCAAGGTCTCCCACGGTCATGTCAAAACGCTGATGGGGAAGACGGCTTATCTGTTTATTCCGACCATGATTGACATGGCCACGCCGACCCCCGATGAAAAAGGGTCGTTCTGCCCCATGGTCCAGGCCAATTCCTACATGGTCCGGACGGCCCTGGGCCTGGACCCCCTCACCATACTGAATCCGGAGATTCACCTGAAGCATGATCCGGACACCCTTGCGATGGAACTGGCGGATCAGTTGGAGGGAAAGCTGCGGCGGAGCAGGCGGGACATTCGAAAGGCGCTCATCTACGCCCTTGAACGGGACGCACAGTTCAGACAGGCCCTTTGCAAGGCAGGGGCTGAGATCCTGAAAGAGCATGATCCAGCCACGCCCATGGTGGTGGTGACCGGCCGGCCCTACAACCTCTATGACGAACGATTGAACCTGCGGCTCGGCAAGAACCTGGCCAAGATCGGCGTGTCGGCGATTCCCATGGACCTGCTGGATGTATCGGCCGTGGATTTGTCCGATTTTCCCTCCATGTACTGGGGGCTGGGCGCACAGATCCTGAGGACCGCCAAGATGGTGGAGCGCTACCCCTTCTGCTTCGGTCTCCATCTCACCAATTTCGGGTGCGGCGCGGATTCCTTTCTGGAACATTTTTATCGACACATCATGGGCGATAGACCCTACCTGATCCTGGAGCTGGATGAACACAGCGCCGTGGCCGGGGCCATGACCCGGCTGGAGGCCTACAAGAACGTCATCGAGAACAGCATGCAGAAGCTGCGGAACAACCGCCACGAAGCGCTTCAAATGGCGAATTAGGGATTTCAGGTCATGGGTAATCTATAAAGGTCTGCCATGGAATCAGCAAAGATTATCGATTTTCAGTCCCTGACCGAGAAGGTGGGGAAGTTCAGCCTCAGAAACAAGACCTGCCTGATCCCGGAGATGAACCGAATCGGGTGCCATCTGTTGGCTGCGACGTTCAGGGGGTTCGGGATCCATGCGCGGGTGATGGCCACGTGCAAGGGAATGGATCTCGGGAAGGCATACACCTCGGGCAAGGAGTGTTATCCCTGCCAGATCACCACGGGAGACATCCTCTATGCCATGCAGGAAGAGAAGAAGCGGCTCGGGGATGCGTTTAATCCGGACCACTATATTTACTTTATGCCCGAGGCGGACGGCCCCTGCCGGTTCGGCATGTACAACAAGTATCAGCGGATTGTTCTGGATTCCTTCCCTGAACTGGAAAGGCTCAAGATCGGGGCCCTGTCCACCAAGGACGGCTATTCCCTGACAGGCATCATTGAAGACAGCCGGGTCAGGGACCTCCGGAAAACCGCCTACCTGTCACTGGTGGTCGGGGACATTCTGGACCGGCTCCTCTGGCGGATTCGGCCCTATGAAAATACCCGCGGGACCGCAGACGCATTTATCGAAAAGGCGATGCATCTCATGGAGGACGCCTTTGAGCGGCTGGGTCCTGCCAAGGATTTCGACAGCATCCTCACAGAGCTGGAGACGGTGATCGAAGAAGGGAAGAGGGTCGTGGACCCGGAAATCCCATCCAAGCCGCTCATCGGGATCGTAGGGGAGATCTATCTGAGGACCCACGTGCAGGCCAATCAGGATGTGATTCGCGTGCTGGAGCGATATGGGGCGGAGGTGGTCAACGCCTCCATTGCGGAATGGGCCAATTATACGAGTTATGACCGGCTGAGAGAGGTCAAGGCCAAATGTCTCCTCTCCCTGAGGCAGTTCCGGTTCGGGCCGTTAAAGGCGCTGATGAAGGATATGGTCAGTTACGGGGGGGACTTCTACTACCAGCAGTTTCGACAGAGACAGACCTATCAGCGCATCCGTTCGGTCATCGATCTGCCGGAGGATCATGAAATCGGGCATCTTGAAGAGATCCTGAAGAAAAGAGACCTGTTCACCTTCGAGGTGGGTACAGAGGCGTGTCTGAGCATCGCGGGGATCGTGGCCTATGCGAGGGAAGGTTACAATGGGGTGGTCAATGTCTACCCGTTTACCTGCATGCCGAGCACCATCACCTCGGCGATCGTGAGGCCCATGATGGCCGAGCTGGGAGTTCCGTATCTGGACACCCCCTATGATTCGAGCGTACAGCCTGGAAGAGAGGCGGCCATTCGGACGTTCATGTACCAGGCGGAGCAGCACTTCAAGCGGCATGGAAGGAAAAGCAGAGATGCCCAACACGGATGATGTCGTAACGGGAAGAGGCGTTCTTTCGCTTTTTGTGAATCCTTCAACATTGAACACGCTAACTTTGTGGAAATGATGGGCGTCAAGGGGCGTTTTTGTCCTCGTATCCCGTTTTGTCCTTTTTGGCAGTGAGGCGAAATAGGTCCGCAGAGATACCAGACAGGGAAATAAAGGAGGAAGAATTTTTTTAGCGATGGCAACAAGAAAAATGCTGATCAATGCAGTCGAGGCGGAAGAATACCGGATCGCGGTGATCAAGGACGGATTGCTGGACGGATACTATATCGAGACCGCCAGCACAGAGCAAAAGACGGGCAATATCTACAAGGGGGTTGTGGAGCGCATCGAACCGAGTCTCCAGGCCTGCTTCGTGGATTTCGGGGTCGGAAAGAATGGCTTTCTTTCGGCCGGAGACATCCACCCGGAATATTATATTGCCGGCCATGAGACGCAGAAGGATCGGCCGGTTCCCCGCATTGAAAAGGTGTTGAAAAAGGGGCAGGAACTCCTGGTTCAGGTGACAAAGGAGATGCCCGGTCACAAGGGCGCCCAGTTGACCACGTACCTGTCGCTGGCCGGTCGGTATCTGGTCCTGATGCCCGGAAGCAAGGGGGGGATCTCCAAGAAGATCGAGGATGAGGAGGAGCGGTCCAGGCTCAAGGCGATCATGGGCGCATTCAACCTGCCCGAGGGTGTGGGATACATTGTCCGGACAGCGGCCCTGGGCCAGAACAAAAACGAACTTTCCAGAGATCTCGGCCGGCTTTTGAGGATCTGGAAAAATATCAAGCAGAATGTTCAAGATGCGCCGTCCCTCTCCCTCGTGCACAAGGAGCAGGATGTCTGCCTCAGGACGCTGAGGGACTATTTCACCAGCGAGATCAACGAGGTGCTGGTGGATGACAAGGAGACCTTCGCCAAGGTCAAACGGTACATGAAGATCATTTCCCCAAGGCACCAGCGGATCGTCAAGCTCTACAAGGAGAAGCGCCCCATCTTTGCCCAGTATGAAATTGAGCGGCAGATCGAGTCCATCTATCAAAGCCGGGTTCCTCTCAAATCCGGGGGATCCATCGTCATAGACCCCACCGAGGCGCTGATCGCCATCGACGTGAACTCGGGCCGATCCAGGAGCGGAAAAGATGTGGAAACCACGGCCTTCAACACCAATATCGAGGCGGCTCAGGAGATTGCCAGACAGCTTCGGCTGAGGGATATGGGCGGGCTGATTGTCGTCGATTTCATCGACATGCGGGACAAAAAACACAACCGGGATGTGGAAAAGATGCTGCGCGATGCCACCAAAGACGACCGGGCCAAGATCAGCATCTCACCCGTTTCCAAGTTCGGGTTGCTCGAACTGTCGCGACAGCGGCTGAGGCCCTCCATTGAATCCATGAGCTATCAGACCTGCGTCCACTGCGAGGGTCGTGGGATTGTGCCCTCGATCGAAACCGCGGCCCTTTCCTTTTTGCGTCGCATTCGAATGGGCGTCTCCCGCAAAGGGATTGGCCAGGTGAAGGGTGTTCTTTCCCTGGAGGTGGCGAGCTACCTACAGAACAAAAAACGCAAGGATTTAGCCGAGTTGGAGTCCAGATACGGTGTTGATATCGCTCTGACCGCCGATGTCGCCGTGCCGCCGGCTGGCGGGAGCCTGGAATTTCTAAAGGAACCCCAATCGGCCAAAGGGCAGGATGACGCCACCGCACCGGATGCGTGATCCCCGATTCCTGGTGTGTTCCCCGCGACATGTTCAATAACATCATTTACTTCATTGTTGTCCTTCTGCTGTTCAACGTCAGTTTTTCAGAAGGGACGCCCAAGAATTTTTTTCTCGATACCGTCGCGCCCCTTGCCTTGAGCTGGCTCATATTCGTCCTGTACACCGACAGGGTCTTCCGGCGCCTCCATCATCAGATCAGGGAAGGAGGGGCGGCGGACGGCGCTGTGGCGGACCGGTATCAACGGATCAATGTCAGGCTTTCCATCCTGGCTATCTTCCTGTTCGGCCTGGATATCTATGCGTTTAACCTGAAGCAGTGGTTGTCCCTGATCCCAGGGTTCAGGACGTTTTCGGTCCTGCAGGGGGTCCTCGCCCTAAGCGTCTTCCTGTTCTACCTCTCCACCATCTGGTATCTCGGTCAACCGGCATACAAAGCGGTTTTTCGCGTGGAGATCGGCCGGTGGCCTTTCATTCGGTCTCAGCTTCGGTTCAATCTCCCGATCCTCTTTCCGTGGCTGATCCTCTCTTTTGTCTATGACCTGTTGGCCCTCAGTCCGTGGGCTTGGCTCAACGCGTTCATGGACAGTCTGTATGGGCAGATGATCTTTTTTGCCGCGTTCATCACCCTTCTGATGGTTATCCTCCCCAAATTCATTCAGCGCTGGTGGGGGTGCATGCCTCTGGCGCCCTCCGAGAAGACGGATCAGTTAAGGCGCTTTCTTGACGACAAGGGATTCAAATACCGAGGCCTCCTGACGTGGCCGATTTTTGAGGGGCGAATGATGACTGCGGGCATTATGGGGATCGTGCCCAGATACCGGTATATCCTGGTCACGGACTCGCTGATGAAGTCCCTCTCGGCAGAAGAACTCAAGGCCGTTCTTGCCCATGAAATGGGGCATGCCAGATATCGTCATCTCCTCCTCTACGTTGTATTCTTTATAGGGTTTATGGTCCTGTCGTTTGGTCTGACGGATCTATCCATGTACCTGGCCTTTCTTTACCCGGGCCTGATTGAGTTGATGGCCCGCGATGAAACCCGCTCCATGAGCCTGTTCTACCTGATCGTCTCGTTCCCGATGCTGGTCGCCCTTCTTGTCTATTTTCGATATGTCATGGGGTTCTTCATGCGTCATTTTGAGCGCCAGGCCGATCTGTATTCTGCGGCGCTCATGGGAACGCCGGTTTTCACCATCAGCTCTCTGGAGAAGATCGCCTTTTTGAGCGGCAGGATCAGGGATCTCCCGAGCTGGCATCATTTCAGCATTCGGGAGCGGGTGGCGTATCTCATGAGGGCATATCACGAGCCGCGACTCATGGGGCGTCACCATCGTTTTATCCGGTTCTCGTTTCTGGCCTACCTGGTCTCGGTCGGCATGCTCGGGTATCTCCTCAATGTGGGTCCGGTCAAGCGTACCATGAGGTATGGCATCATCGAAAAGGCGATCCGCCAAGAACTGGTCAAAGAGCCTCGCAACGTGGACCTCTATTTAACGCTCGCCATGATGTATCAGGAGGCAGGGAAAGAGAAGGAGACCGCGGAAACCTATGCGAAGGTCATTGCGATGGATCCCTACCGGGCGGTGGCCCTCAACAATCTGGCCTGGCTCCTCGCCACCACATCGAACAAGGCCCTCAGGGACCCGCAGCGGGCCATTGAACTGGCCCGAAGGGCAGTGGCACTGGAGCGGTCTGCGGGGTTTCTGGATACCCTCGCGGAGGCCTATTTCTCGGCAGGCAGGATGGCGGATGCCAAAGAGACCATCGAGGAGGCCCTTGCTGTGGCAACAGAGAACAGGGCTTACTACGAGGGGCAGCTCAGGCGGTTTCGGGAAGAGAGCAGGGGGCGTGGGTCAGGGAGCAAGGAGTAAATCCTGGGCGGATCGCGGGCTGGATGGAGCGAAGCGACACCCGGAGGCCAGAGGAATTGAGGACGGGAAGATGATGGTTGAAAAGGAACGAAAGTGGCAGCAGGTTCTCACACAGCGGTCCCAGGCTGTCTTCCTGGTGCGGGGGCTTCTGGGGTGTGGCTGCCCGGAGGAGATCTTCGATCACTGTCAGGTTGGGCAACAAATGATTGCGGGCCTTCCTGTGGTGGAACTGATCATGGGAGAGAGGCTCCTCGTATGGATCATCGCCGGGGATCGGGTCGGCGACCCGGGTGAGATACTGGAGCGCCTGCTGAAGGCGGGTGTCGAAGAGAGGCAGCGGAGGGACCTGAATCGCTTCAGGCTGGTGGTGGTCGGCGATCACCCCTTGTGGGAAAAGCAATGGGGTCATCTCGCCTTCGGCTTGGATCCGAAGGTGCATTTGCACGTCCTGTCCGAGATCTGCTTGCCGGTTCCAAACCCCAGGCTCTGATTTCCTATATCCTAACACCGGAGTGTGGATTGGCGGTCACTCTTTTTGGACCGATATGGCGGAACTTAAAATGTGTATGAGAGAGTCAATCTCTTTCATTTGATCGTACGGCTTGTCTTTTTTGACAATAACCCATCGAAGGGCCATAAGGGTGAATGCGCCTAAAAGAATTGTGTGAGTATAAGCAAGTTGGGATTATCGAAAGGAGTGTGGGTGTTGATCATATTCACCTGTGGGTAAGAATATATTTCGAGCTAAGTATCCGAATCTATGGGGTATCTTAAAGGGAAAAGTCTGCTAATGGTATTTGATGGGCGGTTGGGGTGCAGACAGAAAGGCAATCGGCGATTCCAAGCGAATGGGTATTTTGTCAGCACGGTTAAAATAATTTGAGAGTCCAAAATTCTCGCGTCATGCGGGACTTGATCCTGCATCCAGAAGGTCTAAGCCAGTAAAAAAACACTGGATTCCGGCTTCCGCCGGAACGACGAGGTTGGATTTCTACACCTAATGATGTCAACATGTTAGAGGAACTTCGGACTGTAGAGATAATAAATGATACAAAAATAAAAAATTGTATACAAAATTATATAGATATGGATCAGATCTAATAAAATAGGACAAAATAAAGGTAACGCGCCTTTAAGATCTGCAAGCAACAATGGCTGTGAAAACACGCCTTCAGGCGTTGCCGGCAATAGGCCCCTCAAAGGGGCGACATCAGAACTACCCGTTGAACGGGTGGTCGCTTATTGAAGCATGGAGGACAATTATTTTGGCTGAAAAGTTCGTGAGTATGCGGAATCTGAAATTTCTTCTGTATGAGGTATTCGATACCATCTCGCTGACGAAACATGACTACTATGGCGAGTACAACCGGAAGATGCTGGATATGGTTCTTCAGGCAGCCCTGGAACTGGCCCAGGGTCTCTTGTGGCCCTGTTTTCAGGAGATGGACCGAAACCCGCCGGAACTGGTGGGCGATGTGGTGAAAGTGCATCCCGCTGTCAGACAGATCATGAAGACATTCGGCGAGGGAGGATGGATCGCCATGACCGTCCCGGAGGAACTGGACGGGCAGCAGCTTCCCCAGATCATAGCGGATGCGTGCCAGTTTGTCTTTTCGGCGGCCAACTACTCGGCCGCTGCGTATCCGGGGCTCGCGGACGGGGCCGCACGCCTCATCGAAAATTTCGGGAGCAAGGAATTGTATGACGTTTATGTCCCGAACATGCGCAGCGGACGCTGGCAGGGGACCATGGCCCTGACGGAACCGGAGGCCGGCAGTTCTTTGGCCGATATCGTTACGAGCGCTGAACCGACCGATGATGGGTATTACCGGATCCAGGGCCAGAAGATCTTCATTTCGGCGGGAAACCATGATGCCGCAGAAAATGTCGTGCACCTGATGCTTGCCAAGATCCAGGGCGCCCCTGCCGGCGTGAAGGGGATCTCGTTGTTTGTGGTGCCCAAAAAGAGGATCAGTGAAACAGGAGAACTGGTCTCCAACGATGTGGTCACATCAGGCATTTTTCACAAGCTGGGGTACCGGGGATGCCCGATCGCCCAGCTCAGCATGGGAGACAGGAACGACTGCCGTGGGTATCTGGTGGGAGAGCCCCACAAGGGTCTCCCTTACATGTTCCAGATGATGAACGAGGCGCGGATCGGCGTTGGCATCGGGGCGGCCGGTATGGCCACGGCCGCCTACTACGCCTCGCTCGAATATGCGGGGATGAGAAAGCAGGGACGAAAGGTTACGGAAAAGGATCCTTCCCTTCCCCCGGTGTCCATTATCGAACACGCCGATGTGAAGCGGATGCTGTTGTTTCAGCGGGCCGTGGTGGAAGGGTCCCTTTCCCTTCTCCTGCAGTGCAGCGATTATGTGGACATGAAAAAGGTCTCAACGGACGAGCAAAAGGAGAACTATGGCCTGCTCCTGGATCTCCTGACCCCGATCGCCAAGTCCTATCCTTCGGAGATGGGCATCCTTGCCATCAGCCGGGGGCTTCAATGCCTCGGTGGGTCCGGTTACTGCGATGACTATCCTCTTGAGCAGTACTACCGGGATGCCCGTATCCATCCCATCCATGAGGGAACCACCGGCATCCACGGGATCGATCTGCTGGGCCGCAAGGTCATCATGAAAAACGGGAAGGCGTTCGCCCTTTATGTCGGGGAGGTGCGCAAGACCATTGCACAGGCCGCCTCGGAAGCACTTCTCCGGCCCCATTCCGAGGCCCTGGCACATGCCCTGGAGCGGTTGGAGGAGGTGACCGCGCATCTGAAAGGGTTGGCGGCAACGGGGGCCTTGGATATGTTCCTGGCCGATGCGACGCTCTACCTTGAGCTTTTCGGGATCGCGACGATTGCCTGGCAGTGGCTCAAACAGGGGGTGGCTGCCGTCAAAGGATTGGACGGTGCTGCGCTGGATAAAGAGAGGAATTTCTATCAGGGCAAGATCTATACGCTCCGCTTTTTCTTTGCCTATGAACTGCCGAAAATGCAGGGCCTGGCGGAGCGGCTCCTGAACGGGGATGGACTGACCGTGGAGATGGATAAGGCATATTTCATAGACTAATGCGGATGGCCGCAACCAGATCGCAGTGTGCTGTCCCGTCATTCCGGCATGCCCTTAGCCGGAATCCAGTCCAGCGCGCCTCTGGATTCCGGCCAAAACCGTGCCGGAATGACGGAGGGGCAAGAGTGGAGTTAAAGGATGGCCAGGTTTTCTTGTTTTTGGTACAGAAAACCTGGGAATAAGAGCAAGCAGAACCACGAATGACAAACTGGGTGAACACCTGAGAGGGAAACCGGTTCGACGGACCAGGCGAATTTCACGAATAGCAAAGGAGTAATGTGTCATGAATATCCAATTACCTTACCGGTTTATTACATCATGAAAAAGGTCATTATCACCGCGGCTGTCACCGGCGCAGCCACATTTCCAAGCCAGAGTCCCTATCTGCCCATCACCCCCAGGGAAATCTCCGATGCGGCCGTGGGCGCCTGGGAGGCCGGGGCCGCGGTCGTGCACATCCACGCCAGGGACCCGAAAGATGGCCGCCCTTCCGCGGATCTGGATCTCTATCGCGAGATTGTCACGAACATCAAGTCCCGCTGCGATGCGGTGATCGGTATCACTACCGGGGGCGGGGCAGGCATGACCGTCGAACAGCGCGCGGCCACCGTCTCCCTGTTCAAGCCTGAGCTGGCATCCCTCAACATGGGTTCCATCAATTTTTCCATGCATTTCCTCTTGGACCGCGTCAGGGATTGGAGATTCGACTGGGAAAAGGAGTATGTGCAAGGCAGCCGGGACTACATCTTCCCCAACACCTTCGCCTCCCTCGAAAAGATCACCACCATCATGAAGGCGCACCAGACCAAACCCGAGCTTGAAATCTACGACACCAGCCATCTTTACAATGCCCACTATCTGTTTCAAAAGGGCTTTTTGGAGTTTCCCCTGCACATGCAGTTCGTTTTGGGGGTCCTTGGCGGCACTCAGGCCACGGTCTACGATCTGGTTCACCTCAAGAGCACTGCGGACCGCCTTTTCAAGGACCAGTACACCTGGTCGGTGATCGGCACGGGCTGGCCCAGTGAATTCCGGCTTGGCGCCGTGGCCCTGACCATGGGCGGCCACATTCGGGTGGGACTGGAGGACAATATCCTCATAGACAAAGGAAAACTGGCAGAAAGCAATGCCCAGCTCGTTTCCAGGATGCGCCATATCTGCGAAGAACTGGGAAGCGAGGTTGCCACGCCAGCCGAGGCCAGGGAGATGATCGGGCTCAAGGGAATGGCAAAGGTAGGGTTTTAGAGAGAATTTTTCTTGACATCTTCAGCCCTGCTTTTCTATTCTGACCTCCAAGTTCAGGCGCTCGTTTAGAGCTTAATAGGGAACACCGTAAAAACGGGACGGGCCCGCCGCTGTGACCTCCCCTCGTGTTTTGAGATCAAAAAAGCGAGGGAACTCTTCCGGCACGTCGCGCCACTGTCGGACACTCACGGATAAACCGAGTGGCTGATGGGAAGGCCGCTGGAAGGGAAGGGGAGTCAGAAGACCTGCCTGAACGCCGCATAGAGCGGGAGGCGTGACCTTCGCGGACAGGGGGTTGCGACAGGATCTTGTGGATAAAACAGGGAAATCCCCGGATCGAATGATATCGGTCCGGGGATTTTTTTTGTACCGGGCCATCGGCGTCAAACAGAGACAATCGGGAGACGGATCAGGAGGATGGCACATGAAACGACAGATCGCGAGTTCAACTTTGATCGTCTTGTTAGCGTTCCCCGCGTTCTGCATGGCTGAGGGTGTCGAGCCAAGCAGTGAGCCGGTGGAAACACTGGATGAGGTGGTGGTGTCGGCCACAAAGACCGATGAGAAGCGAAAGGATGTCCCCAATGCCGTGATCGTGATCGATTCGATGCAGATCGAGGAGTCCCCGGCAAAGACCCTTGGGGAGCTTCTGGCGAACGAGCCGGGTATCGATTGGCGGACCTACGGCGACTATGGCGGGGCTGTGGGAGAAATCCATATCAGGGGCATGGCGGGCAATGCGACCCAAGTTCGCATCAATGGCGTCACCGTCAATTCCCCTTCTCTCGGTCCCGCTGATGTCAGCAAGATCCCGCTCAACACCATCGAACGGGTCGAGGTGGTCAAGGGGTCAGGCTCTGTCCTGTATGGATCCGGGGCCATGGCCGGCACGGTCAATATTATCACCAAACGGCCCAAGCGGGGGGAAACCGATCTCAAAGCGAGCGCGGGCTACGGGACCCAGAGCAGTTACCTGGCGTCCGCGGAGCAGGGGATGTTCGCGGTTGGCGATGTGGGGTACTACTTGACCGCCAATCGTTACAAGACCCACGGTTTCCGTTCCAACAGCGACATGAGCAATAACGATGCGTCCCTCAATCTGGTGCTGGATAAGGGGGATATCCTGAACATGAGTCTGTACGGGGATTACCTATACCGGGATTTCGGCCGGCCGGATGTTCAGCCGCCCCCCGGCACCCAGAGCTATTATCTGAACGGGAGCGAATTGTACAACAGCGAATCCGCCAATCTGCTGGACAGGGGAAGGGACAACGATGCCCACGCCGTCCTCAATGTCAGCAGCCGGCCCACGGACTGGGTGGACATCAAATTGCGTGGAGATTACACTTACATGGACTCGTATAACTATGACCGATATCTCTACTGGGGGTTCGCAGGAGGGGCCAGGACCTGGGTGACCAACAAGGTCTTTGGGCTTGAGGGGGACGTGAATCTGAAACCCTTTTCAGGCGCCAATCTGCTGATCGGGTCAGAATACAAACATTATAACTGGGAAAACAAAAACGTCAGCCTGGATGGCTTTGGGGCCGACCAGCCTGACTCCACAACGGAAACAGATGCCACCCTGCATACGACAGGGGTCTATTTGGAAGGACAGTATCGGCCCTGCGAGTATATCAAAGGCTTGGCAGGCATTCGGCATGAGGACAATTCCGTGTTTGGCACGGAGGACCTTCCCCGGTTCGGCCTGATCGTCAATCCCCTCAAGGATACCGCCCTCAAGGTCAACTATGGGAAGCATTTCCTGGCACCCACGCCCAATGACCTCTACTGGCCCAGTGACCCGTACGTCAGCGGGAACCCCAATCTCAAACCGGAAAAGGGCTGGCATTTGGACGCAGGGGTCGAGCAGGCACTTTGGAAAGATAAGATCTTTCTTTCGCTGACGTATTTCAATTGGGATCTCAAGGATAAAATCCTTTGGGGCCCAGACAGCAACTGGGTCTGGAAGCCGCAGAATCTGGACAAGGCCTGGGCCCAGGGGGTCGAAATCGGGGCCAAGGTGGGTCCTTTCTACGATCTGACCCTCTCGCTGGACTATACCTACACGGATGCTGAAGAGGAGAATCCCTATGTCACCCGTCGGGCCACTTACACGCCCAGAAATCAGTTCCGAGGGGATCTCACCTACTGGGCGCCTTTCGGTCTGACAGCGACGGCCACGGTTCGGTATGTGGGGGACCGGTATTACTACGGGTCGGACCAGACCCTGACGTCGCCGAGCGATATCCTCGACTCATACGTGACGATGGACCTCAGAGTGGAGCAGCGGCTCTTTGACCACTGGCTCCTGTCGCTGCAGGCAAACAACCTGTTCAACAAGTCGTACGATACCTACTTCGGTTCGTTCACGGACCAGGTGAGCGGCCAGACCACGACAGAGCCCTTTCCAGGGGCTGGACGTTCCATATTCTTTCAGGTGACCTATGAGTTCTGATCCCTTCCGCGGCATGATCGGCTACGCGGAAGAACCACCCATGGGCTGCTCGGGCAAACCCCCTTCCGTCAGGGAAGGGAGTTGCCCGAACCCGTTGAGGACATCGTGAGGGGAGATCGGCATGCAGTTTTACTGGCGTATTATCGAAGAACTGAGATATCTGGGAGAGATCATTATATTTCGTGACCCAAGCCTTCAAAGGCAGTATCATTGGTGGCTCAGGAAGAATGCCGCAGGCGTGGCGTTCAGCAGGGAGACGGGGGGAAGGGCCGTCATTTCGCAGGAATTGAAGAGCTTGAGCACCTTGACCTCCCTGAATTAATGTGACAACCATCAAGACCTGGAGATGGCGAGATGCTGACGCGCGTGCCGCAAGGCTCGTGGATGAGGTCATTTGATGAAGGGATATGTTCAGGTATATACCGGAAACGGCAAGGGGAAGACCACGGCGGCCTTTGGGTTGGCCCTGCGCGCCGTGGGCGCAGGCCTAAGTGTCTTTATCGCCCAGTTCGTCAAAAATTCGGAATACAGCGAAATCAGGGCCGTGAAACGATGGGGCGACGCCATCACGCTCAAGCAATACGGACGCGGGGATTTTCTCAATCGAAAGCCGGATGCATCGGATGTCCAGGCAGCCCGCGACGGACTGAAAGAGGTCCAGGGAATCATGATGAGCAGCCGTTACGATCTGATCATCCTGGACGAGATCAACATCGCCACATATTATCATCTCATTTCCGTGGAAGAGCTTCTGGCCTTTCTCAAGGCACGGCCCGACCCGGTGGAAGTGGTGCTCACCGGTCGACAGGCCGATCACCGGATCATCGAGGCGGCGGACCTGGTGACCGAGATGAAAGAGGTGAAACACTATTACCGTCAGGGCGTGGAGGCAAGGGTCGGCATCGAGAAATGATATGCCGTGTGAACGAGATCTTTTTAGCGCTCTTTTTTGTGTTCTTCGTGCCTTTGTGTGAGCCGAAGAAAACGCATTATTGCCAAAAGATTTTCTTGTTTTTCGTGACAGAAGGCCGGGGAATACGGTATTAACGCCGGCCCAAGCCGCCGAAAATGCCGCCCAGCACGCCGCGGAGGATCTGCCTGCCGATCTGGCTTCCCACGGTGCGCGCGGCCTGCTTGGCCATCGTTTCCACCATCCCCTGTCGACGCTGGGTTCCCAAGAGCATCTCGCCCAGCCACCCCCGTTCGGAAGGTTTTTCCGGTTCTGCCTGATTCGGGCCTGGTGAGGCGGTCTGCCTTTCCGATGCGCGTCGTGTCAGAATCTCATAAGCCGACTCCCGGTTGACCGTCGTATCGTATTTCAAGCCGAGAGGGCTGCGTGCCCGAACGGCAGCCCTTTCTTCCGGCGTTATCGCCCCGATGCGGCAGCGCGGGGGGCACATCAACGTGCGTTGGACCGGCATCGGCACCCCCTTCTCCTGTAGCGTGGAGACCAGCGCCTCGCCCACGGCCAGGGAGGATATGACCGCTGCAACGTCGAGCTTCGGGTTGACAGCAAAGGTCTCAGCAGCCGTCTTCACCGCCTTCTGGTCGCGGGGCGTGTAGGCTCGAAGCGCATGCTGGATGCGGTTGCCGAGCTGCCCCAAGATCTCGTTCGGCACGTCGTCAGGAAATTGCGAGCAGAAATAGACACCCACCCCCTTGGAGCGAATGATTCGCACCACCTGCTCCACCTTCCGGCGCAGGGCCGGCGGTGCGTCGTCAAAGAGGAGGTGGGCCTCATCGAAAATGAACACCAGCCTCGGTTTGTCAAGATCGCCCACTTCGGGAAGGTTTTCGAACAGCTCGGAGAGGAGCCACAGAAGAAAACTCGAATAGACCCGTGGCTTCAGAATGAGCTGGTCTGCGGCAAGGACATTGATGATGCCTCGGCCGCTGAGGTCCGTTCGCATCAGGTCGTTCAGTTCGAGGGCCGGCTCGCCAAAGAGGGCCTCTCCGCCCTCGCGCTCGAGCGAGAGCAAGGCCCGCTGGATGGCGGCTATGGATGAGGAACTGACCAGACCATACCGCTCGGAAATTTCCTTGCGGGCATCGCCCAAGAAACCGAGGAGGGCACGCAGATCGTCCAGATCCAACAGGAGGAGCCCCTGGTCGTCGGCCACCTTGAAGGCGATATCGAGCGTACCCGCCTGAATGTCGTTCAGATCGAGCATTCGGGCCAAGAGATTCGGACCGATCTCACTGATCGTGGTCCGCATGGGATGGCCCCCCCTTCCATACACATCCCAAAAGAGTACCGGGCTGGCCTCATTGGAATAGCCCTCCATCCCGATCTGTTCGATACGTTTTCTGATCTTGTCGTTGAGTGTGCCGGGCATGGCCAGACCCGCGACATCCCCTTTGACGTCCGCCATGAAGACCGGCACCCCCAACCGAGAAAGGCCTTCGGCCAATATCATCAGAGAAACCGTTTTCCCGGTGCCGGTAGCCCCTGCAATCAGGCCATGAAGGTTGGCATATTGGGGGAGCAGATAAACAGGGCGATCGCCCTTGCCGATCCATATTCGATCCATGGGGTTCCTCCTTTGTGAGACCGCGTCGGTTCTGCCCATGTGTCGGGCCGATGCAAATCGAATCCGTTTTCAGCCGTTGGCGTGAGAAGTATAGAAGATGCGGAAAGTTTGGTCAAAACAAATGGAAGGAACACAGAAAACCACGGTAATTTTGTTCTAACCGAATGATGTTCTGGTGGTGGAGTTTTTGGTCATATGTAGATAGTCGAAGACGGCGCGTAGGTTCTGTGTGAGCTGGCGCATTTTCTGGGATACACTGCGAG
>Ga0172375_10002768_pt1 | contig 27105 bp, 34 predicted proteins | sample LakKiv1m_FD_114537 | JGI IMG/M metagenome (GOLD analysis project Ga0172375, IMG submission 114537) | Freshwater microbial communities from Kabuno Bay, South-Kivu, Congo - kab_092012_11.1m | ecosystem: Environmental > Aquatic > Freshwater > Lake | place: Democratic Republic of the Congo...
CTGCGGGAGCCGGAAGGCCCACCAAAAAAATAATGGCCGGTACATAAACGAATATCCGTAGAGCTCGATTATTTTTAAGACCTCTGAAAAAGGCGCGTTCCTTTCGGTTTCTTTTAACTGCGCGTCGATCATAGAGAAGTATTCCGGATTTTTGGCAACGACCACCCCGCCTTCATAGATAGTCATGCCCTTGCCGCGGCAGAGGCTAAAGAATGAAAAATCGCCGAAAGTTCCTACTTTTTTACCTTGATGCTCTGCTCCTAAGCCCTGGGCGCAGTCTTCGATAACAAAGGTTTGGCAATCCTTCGCCACTTCTTTTATTTTATTCAGGTCAACCGGTATGCCTGCTAGATGTGTGGCAAGTATCGCTAGGACATCCCTATCCTGCGCGCAGGCTTCGCGTAGCTGCTTATGGTCAAAATCAAAGTTATCCGGGTTGGTATCGCAAATTTTTAAATTCAACCCCGCTCTTTTTACGGCTAGCGCGATCAAGGGACAGATAAGAGCCGGGATGATAACGGTCTTCTTCGGAGAGATTTTTTTTAAAGCCCGCAGGATAGTATAAAATGCCGCGGTACCGGAGTAGGTGACTCTGGCATAAGGCAGGTTTAAGTATTTTTTAAAATCTTCTTCGAGGAGGCCCGGGCCGTTGCGGTTAAAAAGCGGATATAATAATTCCCGCGCGCCAATGGTAAAACCTGCGGTGGGTGGTATCTCTCTGAATATGCTCAAGTTTAATACTTGTAGGTTAAGCCGGTGGTGGCGTAATAAGAATTGATGCCGTGGTTAGGCTCTTTTATCCCGCAGTTGGAGAGGTGGCGGATGCGCCCTTCGATAGTAAGGGCGGTATTCTTAGTGAAAAAATAATGCATACCGACCGCGCCCTGTTCGATAAAATTGAACTGGGTGCTTTGTTCACGGGAATGCAGGGTCATATAATCTACGCCGGCGCCTAATTTACCGTAAGGCTGGAATTTTGAGGTCTCGGGGAGGATGCCGAATTTGCACCAGAGAGTAGTACCCATCTCAAAGTTATTCTCCGGGCTGTAAATATCGGCGACAAAAGGCTCGATCTGGAATTGGAACAAGGGCTTGGGGTTAATGTTTATTTTATTTAACAGAGGTTTCAGGTCAAAGCTGAAATCGACCATGAGAGGGATGGAGCGGTAACCGCCTTCTTTGGCGTGCAATTTACCCCAGCCAAAACCGGTGAGAAAATCCATAGCCGCAAGTGATTTTACAGATTCGGCCCGGAGCGCAGTCTGCATTAGCAGCAAGAATGCAAGCGCAAATAGAATGGATAATCCCTTTTTCATATTAAATGATTATAGATAACCCGAATCCAAAAATCAAGATTTATTCTAATTTTTATGGTATACTAAAAAAATCATGGATGAGAGATTATATCGCGTTAGCGTCGAAGAAACGGCGAAAATCCTGGACTCAAGCCTTGAGCTCGGCCTTGATATCACAGAGGCCGGAGCGCGCCTGCGCCGGGACGGTCCCAATCAGCTCCAGGAAAAAGAGAAGGTCGGCCCTTTAAGGATCTTCCTTGAGCAATTCCAGGATTTTATCATCTGGATACTGATCGCTGCCGCCCTGATTTCCGGATTTTTAAAGGAATGGGTGGACGCGTTGGCTATTATCGCTATCGTAGTCTTGAATGCTATATTGGGGTTTATTCAGGAGTACCGCGCGGAGAAATCCCTGGCAGCTTTAAAAAAGTTATCCTCGCCTTCCTCAAAAGTAATACGCAACGGCCAGCATGAAGTCATCCCTTCCAGAGATATCGTTTGCGGAGATCTAATAGAACTTGAAGCCGGAGACAATATTCCGGCTGATAGCCGCATCGTAAGCCACACGTATAATTTCAGCGTCCAGGAAGCCAGCCTTACCGGAGAATCTTCCCCTGTTGCTAAGACCGCTCTTGCGCTTGAGGAGGATAAGGTCCCTCTGGCTGACCGGGCAAATATGGTCTATATGGGGACATTCGTCACTGCCGGAAAGGCTAAGGCATTAGTGGCTGCGACGGGGATGAATACGGAACTCGGCAGGATCGCGGGGTTAGTCCAGGAGATAAAAGAGAGCACGACACCTCTGCAGAAGAAATTAGAAGAATTCGGCAAGTGGATAGTATACCTGTGTTTTGTCCTGGTAGGCCTGGTATTTTTGTTAGAGTGGTTAAGAGGCGGGAAGATCATCGATGTGTTTTTGACCGCAGTCAGCCTTGCGGTTGCGGCTATCCCCGAGGGGCTTCCCGCGGTGGTCACTATAGCTTTGGCTTTGGGCGTTCACCGCATGGTCAGGCGCCATGCTCTTATCAGAAAACTCCCCTCGGTTGAGACCTTAGGGTGTGCGACAGTCATCTGTTCGGATAAGACCGGGACCCTGACTAAGAACGAGATGACCGTGCAGGCGGTTTTTTCCGGAAGTAACTTATTTAAGGTAAGCGGAATAGGGTATGATCCGCAAGGCGCGTTTAGCCTCGGTGGTAAGGATATCTCTGCGGATAATTACCCGGATTTAAAAAAGGCATTAATCTGCGGGGCCCTGTGTAACGCTGCCCAGCTGGCTAAGGACGAGGCTGGTTATAAAATATTCGGCGACCCTACGGAGGCTGCCCTGTTGAGTTTAGCCGCTAAGGCCGGGATATGGAAAGAGAAGCTTGAAAAAGAATATTTATTCGTAGATGAGATCCCCTTTGATTCCGAGCGTAAGAAGATGACGATCATCCGGCGCAAAGATAACGCAGTCCTGGCTTTTGTAAAAGGCGCACCCGATATCCTGCTTAATGATTGCGTAAATATCGAAGTCAACGGTTCGGTAAGGGCTATGACTGAACAAGACCTAGAAGAAATAGCCGCTGCTAATGTTGCGCTTGCAGATAAGGCGATGCGCGTGCTCGCCGTGGCTTACCGCACCCTCGACGGAGGTTTTGATAAGCGTGATATCGAAAACACGGAGAAGGGGCTTATCTTTTCCGGCCTTATCGCGATGATCGACCCTCCCAGAGACGAAGTCAAAAAGGCCATGGAGGAGTGTTTCAGCGCGGGTATTAGGACCGTGATGATCACCGGGGACCATAAGAATACGGCAATAGCTATTGCCAGGCAATTAGGATTTTTCCGGGAGGGTTCGCTTGCGCTTACCGGAGAAGAATTAGACAGGTTGACCGATGAAGAATTATCCGCCAAGATCTTGAATATCCCGGTTTACGCGCGCGTTTCGCCTGAACATAAGTTAAGGATAGTGCGCCTTTTGCGCGCCAGGGGCGAGGTCGTGGCGATGACCGGAGACGGGGTGAACGATGCCCCGGCTGTAAAAGAAGCGGATATCGGAGTTGCTATGGGGATAACTGGAACGGATGTGACCAAAGAAGTTTCGGACATGGTGATTACCGACGATAATTTTGCTTCCATTGTAAATGCCGTAGAAGAGGGCAGGGGTATTTATGACAATATCAAAAAGTTCATTCAGTATCTCCTTTCTTGTAATGCCGGAGAGATCTTAGTGATGTTTTGCGCATCCCTCATCGGCTGGCCTGTCCCGCTACTGCCTATACAGATACTTTGGGTGAACCTGGTCACCGATGGGCTCCCTGCCCTGGCGCTGGGTGTCGATCCGGTTAATCCGGGAATCATGGCTAAGAAGCCGCGTAAGACTAATGAAGGAGTAATAACTAAACGCCGGGCCATCTTGCTGCTCGGCCAAGGCGCATTTATCGCTTTTTGCAGCCTTTTCGCTTTTGCTATGGTTTTGTTTATCGAAAGGGAGGGCCTTGACCGCGCCCGGACCGCGGCATTTGTAGTCTTGGCCGTAAGCCAGCTCTTTCATTCTTTTAACTGCAGAAGCATTAGCGAGTCGGTTTTTAAATTAGGGATTTTGACCAACAGGAAACTGATCGCCGCCGCCGGGATTTCTTTCATCCTTCAGATGGCCGTAGTCTATCTGCCGTTTTTGCAGAAGGTATTTAAAACGGAACCGTTGGGGGCTTTCGACTGGGTAATGGTTATTGCTATTTCATCTTTTCCGCTTTGGGCGATGGAGGCCGTAAAGAGAAGTACATTAAAGAAATTTCTTGAGACGGTTTAAAGATGGCCGAAAAACACGCCTGCTGCGAAACTAAGCCAAAAATATACTGGAAGAATAAATTATTTATTTCCGCATCGGTATCGGCGACATTAGTAATCCTTTCCTTTTTTATCCCCATACTTGCCGCATTCAGGAATACTTTCTTGGGTTACTGGACGAAGATCTGGTGGGCAGTGCTTTTAGGGCTCTTGCTTGGCGGGGTGATCGAGCATTATATCCCGCGTGAGTACATCTCTAAGATACTCTCCCGTAAAAAACCCTCTACGATATTTAACGCGGTTTTTCTGGGTTTTCTGATGAGCGCCTGCAGCCACGGAATACTTGCTTTAAGCATTCAACTGCATAAAAAAGGCGCAAGCAATCCTGCGGTAGTAAGCTTCCTCCTTGCTTCTCCGTGGGCTAATTTTGCGGTGACAATGATGCTTATCAGTTTATTTGGGTTTAAGGGCCTGTTTATTGTATTGGCTGCGATAATTGTAGCCCTGAATACCGGTTTCATCTTCATGTTACTTGAGAAGAAGGGTTGGACCGAAAAGAATGCCAATGTAGTGGAAGTTGCACAAGACTTTTCGATCCTTAATGATCTTAGGTCGCGCGCCAGAGCCTATAAATTCAGTTTAGCTGCTTTTGTATCGGATTTTAAAGGGGTCATTAAGGGTTCAGTATCGTTAGCGGAAATGGTCCTCTGGTGGATAATTATAGGTATAACTATAGCCAGTTTCGCAGGCGCCTACATACCGGTGCATTTCTTTCATAGATTTATGGGGCCGTCGTTTTTGGGGATGCTCGTCACTTTAGCCCTGGCAACGGTGATCGAGATCTGTTCCGAGGGCTCAAGCCCGTTAGCTTTTGAAATATACCGCCAGACCCGGGCCATGGGGAACAGCTTTATTTTTCTTATGGCCGGCGTTGTCACGGATTACACTGAAATAGGCTTGTTATGGGCTAATGTAGGCAGGCGCGTGGCGCTCTGGCTTCCGGTTGTAAGCGTCCCGCAGGTTTTAGCCATTGCCTATGTTATGAACAGGGTTTTAGGCTGGTAAAAATAATTATATTTTTTTCTTGACAAATGATACTATTATGGTATCATTATGCGTGATTGCAACAATTCAACTAAAAGGAGGTGAGTATGGATATTACGGTTAAGTATATGCTTCGCCCGTGCGCTCATTGTAAAGAGGGCTGCAGTAGAGTGTCCTGGGCAAGACTATAAACTGCCCAAACTGTCTTTATACAAAGGAGAGAAATGAAACTGATCACCAGGGATACGGATTACGCGTTAAGGGCTGTTTGTTTTATAGTTAAGAATAGGAGGAGGGTGGTCTCGGTTCCGGAACTGGCGGGTGAACTGAATATCCCCCGGCCGTTCTTAAGAAAGATATTACAGGTATTAAACAAAAAAGGCATAGTGCGCTCTTCTAAAGGTAAAGGCGGGGGATTTACCCTGGGCTTGCCGCCGGAGAAGATTTATCTGCTCGACCTGCTGCGGATATTTCAGGGAGCATTAAAGCTGAATGAATGCACCCTGAATAAAAAAAGATGCCCCAAAATAAGTAATTGCCCTTTAAGCAAAAAGTTAAGCGCAATCGAAAAGCATGTTTTGCGCGAATTAAAACCGATCACCATAGCCTCATTAATCAAGGGGAAAGCCTGATGGCTAAGAGGAATATCATTAAGATCGATGAAGCAAAATGCACCGGGTGTTCTTTATGTATTCCGAATTGCCCGGAAGGGGCGCTGCAGATAATTGACGGGAAGGCCCGCTTGATCAGCGATCTATTTTGCGACGGGTTGGGGGCCTGTATCGGGCATTGCCCTGAAGGCGCGATTACTATTGAAGAAAGGGAAGCGCAGCAGTACGACGAAAGAAAGGTTATGTCTAATATCATCAGGCAGGGCCCTAATGTGATTAAGGCGCATTTAGAACATTTAAAAGGCCACGGCGAGAACGTTTTGCTTTCAGAGGCGCTCGCATTCCTAAAGAAAAATAAGATTAATATTCCGGATATGCATAGCGGGCATACTCACGCGGGTTGCCCGGGGGCAAAGGTAATGGATTTAAGAAGAAAAGAAGCGCCTAAGAGTAAATCGGGGGTTCAGCACAGCGCAAATTCAGAACTTCGCCAGTGGCCGGTGCAGCTTATGCTCGTCCCTGTAACCGCGCCTTACCTTAATAATAGCAACCTGCTGATTTCTGCGGATTGCGTGCCTTTTACTTATGCCAATTTCCATGCAGACCTTTTAAAAGGGAAAACGCTTCTCATTGCCTGCCCGAAACTGGATGACTTAAAGATTTATCAGGAGAAACTCGGCCAGCTGTTTAAACAGAATACCATCAAGTCCGTAACTTACGCCCATATGGAAGTCCCCTGCTGTTCCGGCCTTACCGGTATAATACGGGGAGCGATAGAAAATTCAGGAAAGAAAATTGCTTATCATGACATAGTTATAGGGATTAGCGGGGATAGGCTATGATTAGAGAAAAATGCCCGGGCCAGGATGAGAGAAATATAAAACCGGCAAGCATACTCTGTCCTAATTGCGGTTATAAGGTGGAGGTATTTTCTGACGAGCTCAAAAGAAAATGCCCTAAATGCGCCAAGTTTGTCTATCAGGATAAACTGCCTTCCTGTATTGACTGGTGCAAAAGCGCCAGGGAGTGCCTGGGCGAAGAGAAATTTAAAAAGCTAAAAGGGGGGAACTAATGTTTTGTTATCAGTGTGAACAGACGGCGGGTGGGGTTGGTTGTAACGTAAAAGGAGTCTGCGGGAAGAATGAAGATATCAATAGTTTACAGGATATCCTGATCTTCGGGCTAAAAGGTATCGCTGCCTATGCGCATCATGCGCGGGAGTTCGGCGCATGGGATGAGGAAGTTGATGCCTTTATGCATGAGGCTCTTTTTAAAACCCTCACGAATGTGAGTTTTGATTTAAATCAGCATTTAGAGATGGTCTTAAAGTGCGGGGCAATGAATTTAAAGATTATGGAGCTTCTTGACCGGGTACACGTGGAGAATTTCGGCTCACCTGTGCCTACGCAAGTAGATACCGGAACGAGAAAGGGCCCGGGGATATTGGTAACCGGACACGATCTTCTGCACCTGCATGAATTATTAAAGCAAACCGAAGGTACGGGTATAAATATTTATACCCACGGCGAGATGCTCCCTGCCCACGGCTATCCGGAGCTTAAGAAATTCAAGCACCTGGCGGGAAATTACGGAGGGGCGTGGCAGGAGCAGAGAAAAGAATTCAATGATTTTAGCGGGGCGATTCTGGTGACCACTAACTGCGTGATGGCCCCTTTAGCCGACACTTACGCAGACCGGTTGTTTACTTCGGGCATTTCCGGGGTAGACGGAGTCAAGCATATACCGGGAACGGATTTTACGGAGGTTATAAAAAAGGCCAAATCGCTTCCGGCATTACCGGAGGCGCCCGGGAAGAAGATAATGACCGGTTTCCATCATACGGCGATTTTAAACCTGGCGGATAAAATTGTGGCTGCGGTAAAAGCGGGAAAGATAAGCAGGTTTTATCTTATCGGCGGATGCGACGGCGCAAAGCCCGGGCGTAATTATTACACCGAGTTTGCCGAAATGGTCCCGAAAGACGGGGTGATACTTACTCTGGCATGCGGAAAATACCGTTTCAACAAGATTGATTTCGGGGCAATCGACGGAATCCCCCGTCTCATAGATATCGGGCAGTGCAATAATGCCTACTCGGCAATACAGGTGGCTGTTGCATTAAGCAAAGCCTTTAATTGCAGCGTTAATGAACTGCCCTTGTCGTTCATATTGTCATGGTTTGAACAAAAGGCGGTAGCCATTCTGTTGACCTTGCTATATCTGGGCATAAAAGGGATGCGGGTGGGGCCGAGCCTTCCGGCATTTATCTCGCCCAATGTCTTAAAGGTCCTTCAGGAGAAATTTGATTTAAAACCTATTACCACTGCGGAAAAAGACCTGGCTGATATACTAAGAAATAAATAAATTATAAGATGACAAGGCGTAGGCGCAGTCTTATAATATACGCATAAGGGGGGAATATGGCGGACTTAAAAGACCTGTATCAAAGCGCTGATTGGAAGACGGAAAAACATGTGCCCGTAATCGAAGCTCCGGATAAGGCCAAGAAAGGAGAATTGATAAAGGTCTCTGTCTCGGTGGGAAAACAGATTGCCCATCCTAATACCACGGAACATCACATAAGGTGGATTGTCCTCTATTTTCTTCCGGAAGGAGAGAAATTCCCTTATCAGCTGGGGAGGTTCGAATTTGACGCGCACGGAGAATCGGCTCAAGGGCCGAACACGAGTACGGTTTATGCAAGTCCGGAAGCCACGGTGAGTATAAAAACCGATAAGAGCGGGACGATCTTTGCCAGCTCTTACTGTAATATCCACGGGCTGTGGAAGAGTTCTTTAGAATTGAAACTGGAATAAAAAAGGAGGAAGTATGTGTATGATGAGGACAGCTGGTTTGCTGGCGGTTGTACCCGTATCCGTCCTGCTGACGATAAGCTTTTTTGTTTTGGTGGCGTTACGTAAAGTCGATGAGAAGGGTATTAAGGCCTTTGGTTATGTGGTGGTGGCATTGCTCTGGCTGGCAACTCTGGTCATTTTTTCCGGCGGCGTATATAAAATAGCGACCGGAAGGCCAAAGATGCCTTGCATGATGATGGATAAAGGCATGATGCCTATGATGGATAAAGCTCCGATGGCTATGCCCGATAAAGGCAAGATGTGCAAATAGTTTTTCGCTTTTTATGAAGAGGATTTTTTTAATCGGGGCTTGCCTGTTTATTGCAGCAAGCCCCGTTTTTTCTCAAGGGAACGTCATGAGAATAAGCTCTCCGGATTTCTCGCATAATTCGACACTTCCCGCAAAGTTTACCTGCGTCGGGTCTAAAGTCAATCCCCATCTTCTGGTGGAGGGAGCTTCTCCGCAGGCCAAAACTCTTGCCTTGATTGTCGATGACCCGGATGCGCTTCGCGGTGTTTTTGTCCATTGGGTGGTATACAATATCCCTCCGGACGGGGATATCAAAGAGAACAGCGTCCCGGGGAAAGAAGGGATTAATTCTTTAGGCGCAACTTCCTATGTCCCCCCGTGCCCTCCCTCGGGAACTCACCGTTATTTTTTTAAAGCCTATGCTTTGGATACAAAACTGGACTTTGCCGAACCTCCCACCAAAGAAGAGTTGGAGGCTGCCATGCAGGGGCATATCTTAGACAGGGCGGAACTTATCGGTTTATTCAAAAAATAAATTAAACGAATGAAAGATTTCTCACTCATAATAGGCGGCAAGGCGGGTTTCGGCATAGATAAAAGCGGGATGGTTTTAGCTAAAATACTAAACCGGCTTGGCTATTATATTTATATATACCGCGATTACCCCTCGCTTATCCGCGGAGGGCATACCTTTTCCATAATCCGCGCATCCGTTAAGAAGATCGCTACTCACCGGGATAAAGTCGATTTTGTCTTAGCCCTAAACCGGGAAACCGTAGATTTGCACAGAGGTAAGCTTAAAAAAGATTGCTTATTTATTTACGATAGCGATCAGGCTAAGGATATCGCTTTGGTTTGTGGGACGGGAGTCTCTATAAGCGCTATCCTAAAAGAAGAAAACGCGCCGGAGATAATGCGTAATACTTGTATCATCGGCGCTTTCGTAAAATCCGCGGGTATCAAAAGAGAAATATTGGAAGAGGTGTTAAGAAAAGAGATACCCCGGGATATAGAACTTAATTTGAAGGTAGCGTTTAAAGGATATGAGCAGGCTCAAGAATTAATAAAGATTGAGCCTCTGTGTAGCGACCCGATGCCTTTGATAAGCGGGAATGAGGCCATGGGTTTGGGGCTGGTCAAGGCCGGGTTAAGCGCTTATTTGGCATATCCCATGACTCCGTCTTCTCCTTTATTGCATTTTCTCGCGGAGTTATCCGAGAAATATCCGCTAAAAGTCATCCACCCGGAGAGCGAAATATCTGTGGCGTTAATGGCGTTAGGTTTTTCCTCTATGGGCCTGAAGGCCGCGGTAGGGACATCCGGAGGCGGCTTCTGCCTGATGACAGAAGGAGTAAGTTTTTCCGGGATGAGTGAGTTACCCGTGGTTTTTATCGTCGGGCAGCGCCCCGGCCCGAGCACGGGATTACCTACTTATTCTGCGCAGACGGAATTGAATTTTGTTATGAGCGCCGGCCAGGGGGAATTTCCGCGTTTAGTGACGGCGCCCGGAGACGCCGAAGAAGCTTATTACTGGGCGGGGATGAGTTTAAACCTTGCCTGGAAATATCAGTTACCGGCGTTTATCTTAAGCGATAAGAATATGGGGGAAGGGGTATACAGCTTTGACATTAACTCTGCCGGGAACATTGGGGAAGAACCGGCTTTGAAATGGGGCGGTGCAGGGGAATATAAAAGGTATGCGTTGACTAAGAACGGAGTCTCTCCTCTGGCATTTCCTCCCCTTAAGGGCCAGGCCATTAAGATAAACAGCTATGAACATGATGAATACGGCATTACAACCGAGGAATCCGCAACTACGGTTATGATGCAGGATAAGCGCTTGCGTAAGGAATCGGCCTTGAGCAAAGACCTGGAGAAGCTAGCCGCAGTCAAGGTCTACGGAAATAAAAAATCCAAGACTGCCATTTTATGCTGGGGTTCGAACAAGGGCGTGTGCATCGAGGCGGCCGAGGATTCAAATTTAAAAGTGATCCAGCCTCTGGTGTTTTCGCCCTTTCCCGTAAAACAACTGCAAAAGGCATTATCCGGTGTAAAAAAAATCATTTCCGTAGAAAACAACGCTACCGCGCAGCTGGCAGGGTTAGTCAAATCTTTCGGTTTCAAAGCGGACAGGAATATTCTAAAGTACGACGGCAGGCCGTTTTCATTGGAAGAGCTTCAGAATAGGATCAAGAGGGTTTTAAGATGAGCGAAGTCAATCTTAATACATACGCCAGAAATACCTGGTGTCCGGGTTGCGGTAATTTCGCCATTCTTAATGCGTTCAAGTCCGCAATCAATGAATTGGTGAATGATGGTACCCCTTTGGAGAACTTTGTTTTAGTCTCCGGCATAGGCTGCCACGCCAAGATCGTAGACTACATCAATATGAACAGTTTTTATTCGCTGCACGGAAGAGTACTGCCTCCGGCGCAGGCGGTAAAGCTGGCTGACCCTAAATTAAAGATAATCGGCTTTGCCGGAGACGGAGACGCCTACGGAGAAGGCCTTGAGCATTTGATCTTTGCCGCTAAGCGTAATATCGATATTACCATGATTATCCACAATAACCGGGTCTATGGTCTTACTACCGGTCAGTACACTCCGACTTCTCCCGAGGGTTTCCGCGGCCGCTCCACCCCGCTCGGGACAAAGGAGATGCCTATAAATCCCTTGGAATTGATGCTAGCCTCGGGTGCGACATATTTAGCGCGCGGGACATCGCATGGCATCGATCTTTTAAAGAAGCTTTTTAAAGAAGCTATTCTGCATAAAGGATTCTCCCTGGTCGATGTTTTGCAGGTCTGCGTGACTTACTATAATATGTATGAATACTATGATAAGCATGTTTACGAACTGAAGGATTATAACACCGGAGACTTTAACCAGGCGATGAATAAAATCAGGGAGTGGGACTATAACACCGAAGCGCCTATTGCCTTGGGGACAATGTATTGCCGGCAGGCGGATACCTTTGAAGATAAATTTGCAGCTCTTGGCAAGTCAGGCGCAGACAAAGATAAATTGATCGCCGACTTTTTGCGTTCAGCCGTATAGATTTATGTTATAATGGCCAACGAAAATCTAACAAGGAGAAAAAATGAGTAAATACAAATGTCTGGTGTGCGGATATATTTATGACCCTGCAGTCGGCGATTCTACGCAAGGGATACCTGCGGGTACTGCTTTTGAGAACCTGCCGGATACATGGGTCTGTCCCGAATGCGGGGTTCCTAAAGACCAGTTTGAGAAAATCTAATATGCCGCAGGAGTTTCAATTAAAAATTAAAGATATCCTCCAGCGCACGTATAATACCAAAAGCGTGCGGTTAGAGGTTGCGGCCGGAGTAGATTATAAAGCCGGCCAGTTTATGTGCGTTACCTTAAGATCAGAACCTGTTTGCAAGAGGTATCTTTCTTTATCAAGCTCTCCGACCGAAAAGGGGTACATCGAGTTCACTAAGAAGCTGACACAGAGCGATTTTTCCTGTGCCTTGGATTCATTAAAAGCGGGAGATGTGTTAAGGGTACAGTACCCGCTGGGAAAATTCACTCTGGAAGACAACCCGGCGGATAAAATCGCTTTTATCTCCGGAGGTATCGGAATCACGCCTATACGCAGCATTGCTAAGTATGTGGTTGATAAGAATCTGGGGACAGATATGGTCCTGCTTTACGCTAACCGCTCGGTTAAGGACATTGTCTTTAAAGAAGACTTCGACGCGATGCTTAAGGCGTACCCTAAATTAAAAGTAGCGCATGTACTATGCGAGGCAGCACCGGATTTTAAGTGTACGGTAGGCCTGATCAACGCCCAGATCATAAAAAATGAGATTCCGGATTACCGGGAAAGAAAATTCTTCCTCTGCGGCCCGCCCCTTATGGTCGAGGCTATGAAAAAGATGCTTTCGGATGAACTCGTTGTGGAGAGGGAAAAGATAATCACCGAGAATTTCGTCGGATATTAGAACCAGGAGGTCGTTATGCCGGCTATAAAAATATTGCCTAATATCTACTCTGTGGGAGTGGTTGACTGGAAGATCCGTTCTTTTCACGGACATACCTATAGTACCAACAGAGGGAGTACTTACAATTCTTATCTGATAATAGATGATAAGATTACCCTGATCGATACTGTTTTGGGTTCGTTTTCCGAGGAATTAATAAATAATATCAGGGAGGTCGTCCCGGTCGATAAAATCGACTACATTATTGCTAATCATGTGGAGACCGATCACTCGGGAGCGCTCCCCGAGATTATGAAGCTCTGCCCCAGGGCTAAGGTATTCGGGACAAAAAATTGCAAAGAGGGATTATACCGCTATTATTACGGCAATTGGGATTTTCAAATAGTTAAAACCGGGGATAAGCTGAATTTAGGCAAGAAGAGCCTGAACTTCATTGAAGCGCCCATGATCCATTGGCCGGATAGCATGTTTACTTATTGCCCGGAAGAGCAGGTGTTGTTTCCCAATGACGCCTTTGGCCAGCATTACGCCACCAGCGAGAGGTTTGACGACGAAACTGACCCTTGCGCGCTGATGGATGAGGTCTCGAAGTATTTCGCTAATATTCTCTGGCCGCTGGGTACGGTTATCTTACGTAAAATCGAAGATATACAGAAAATGGGCTTGCCTATAAAGATAATTGCTCCCAGCCATGGCGTTGTCTGGAGAGGGGATCCCATGAAACCGATCAAGGCTTATATCTCTTGGTGTAAGAATGAGACCAAGCCTAAGGCCGTGATCGTGTATGAGACTATGTGGGGCGCTACTGAAAAGATGGCCCGTAAGATTGCCGAAGGGATAACTGCTTCCGGCGCAGAGGCTAAGATTTTTGATGTTGCCACCAGCGACCGTTCGGAGGTAATCAACGCTATGCTTGATGCTAAGGGTTTTGTCTTTGGCTCTTCAACGCACGATAATGATATGCTTCCTAATTTCGCCGGGTTCCTGGAGTTCTTAAAGGGCTTAAGGCCTAAGGACAGGGTCTCGGCGGTGTTCGGCTCTTATGGCTGGGCGGGAGGAGCAATCAAAGAGATCGAGGAAGTGCTTAAAGAGGCCGGATTAGGAATTTCTCAACCGAGCCTGGGCATTAAATATATGCCCAGTGATGCGGATTTGAAGACATGTTTTGAATTCGGCAGGGATTTGGCCGATAAAATAAAATGAAATTAGGACCGGAGATAATCAGTTTTTTCCATAATCAGGGTTTTCTTATCGTTTCTACTATCGATGAGAACGGTTCCCCCCATAGTTCTTGCAAGGGGATAGTCGATATCAAGCCCGATGGGAAGATCTATATTTTGGACGTCTACCAAGGGAAAACTTACGAAAATCTTAGATCCAATCCCTTGATCAGCGTTACCGCGGTAGATGAGCATAAGTTCAGCGGGTTCTGCCTTAAGGGAAAAGCGCGGGTTATGAGTTCTGAAGTAATGAGCGCGGATATCCGTAAAGCCTGGGAAGACAGGATCACTAGCCGGCTCACCCAGAGACTGATAAAGAATTTGAAAGAAGAAAAAGGCCATCCGCAGCATCCCGAAGCGATGTTGCCGCAGCCGAAATACCTTATCGTTATGGATGTCGAGGAGGCGGTGGACCTAACGCCGCATCATCTGAAGTAGGAGGGCCCGATTATGGGAAACATCTTTTCCGCAAGCGAGATATTAGAGATTGCTGTCCAGATCGAGATAAACGGCAAGGACTTTTATGAGGCCATGGCAGCGAAGTCAGGAAGTAGGCCGGCGCAGGATATATTTAAATTTTTAGCCGCGGAAGAGTCTAGGCATAAAAGTGTTTTTGAGGGGATGCTCCAGCAGGTTGAGAAAAATGTCCCCGCAGAAAGCTATCCCGAAGAATATGGTGAGTATATGAGAGGGCTATCAGGAGAGCACATCTTTACTAAGAGCGGAGCCGGTGCGCAGGCTGCTAAAGGCGTTAAGGGGGATGCGGAGGCGATTTGTAAAGGTATCGGTTTTGAGAAAGATTCCATAATGTTCTATGAAGGGATGAAAAAGGCGGTCCCCTCTTACGACCATAAAATAGTGGATGCGGTTATCGAACAGGAAAAGCTCCATCTTTTAAAATTAACAGAGCTTGCAAAAATAATTAAATAGGAGACGATATGGCTAGAGTCACAGTGTATAGTACGCCGACATGCCCCTGGTGTATAAGGGTCAAGCAGTTTCTCGCCGAGAACAATATCAGTTTCGAGAATTACGATGTCGGGTCGGATCAGGCGAAAGCCGAAGAAATGATCCGGAAGTCCGGCCAGATGGGCGTGCCGGTCATCGATATCGACGGGACCATAATTGTGGGGTTCGATAAAGAAAAGATCAAAACAGCCTTAGGGTTAAAAAATGCATGATTTAATTATTATAGGCGCAGGGCCTGCGGGCATAACCGCCAGCGTTTATGCGGCGCGTAAGCGCATTAATACCCTGGTAATAACCGGAAACATCGGCGGGCAGGCGGCCTGGAGCGGGGATATCGAGAATTATACAGGGTATCAGTTTATTACCGGCCCGGATCTGGCCGCAAAATTCGCAGACCATATGCGCCAGTATAATATCGCACTTATTGAAAATGAGGCCGTGATTACAATAAAGAAAAGCGGTGATGTAATCACAGTCACGACAGATAAGGGAAGTTATGATTGCCGCAGCCTGATAATCGCTTCCGGAAAAAGGACGCGGGATTTAAATGTGCCCGGTGAGAAAGAATATAAAAACAAAGGCCTGACTTATTGCGCGACCTGCGACGGGCCGCTTTTTTCCGGTAAAGACGTCGCAGTCATCGGCGGAGGGAACTCCGCGCTGGACGCCGCGCTCCAATTGGTGAATATCGCAAACAAGGTTTATATAGTCAACAATGTCTCTTCTCTGGGCGGGGATGCAATAATGCGGGAGAAGCTGGAAGCAAACCCCAAGGTCGCTATTTTAAATAATTCTCAAGTAAAAGCCGTTTTAGGAGACAAATTTGTGAAATCGATAAAGGTGCTTACGCCCGAAGGAGAAAAAGAGTTGCCGGTCCAGGGGGTTTTTGTGGAGATCGGCCTCATACCGAACAGCGAATTTGCCGCGGATATCGATAAGAACAAAACCGGGGAGATAAAGGTCGATTCCCGTAATGAGACCAGCGTGCCCGGCATATTTGCTGCCGGTGACGTCACGGATGTCCCGGAAAAACAGATCATTATTGCCGCAGGAGAGGGGTCTAAGGCGGCGCTTAATGTTTTCCGGTACCTATCGCAGCATAAATTCTAAGATGCTAAAGAGAAAGATCATAAAAGCGGGAAATAAAAAGATCGAGGCTATAGCCATAAAGCTTTTGACTAAGAGTTTTGTATTGTTTAGGGGTAGTAAAGGATATATTATGTGCGGCTATCTTAATATGAAGGTAGCGCAGAAGTTTCAGGATGCGGCCGCCAAGATAGTAGGGGTAGCCGGCATCGAAGACGCCCTCAAAGCCCGAATCCATTCCTGCACAGCCCAAGCCAAGAAGCTCGGTATTAAACCCGGCCAGCCGGTTAAACTTGCCCTTCAGTTAATCGCTTAAAAATAATTTGAAAATTTACTTGACAAGAAATAAGATTATGTTATACTCTACTAACTTGATAGACATTATATAGAATAGGGGAGTGAAATGAAGATTACATATCGGGGGGATTATGCGCTAAAAGCCATACTGGATTTGACGTTAAATCACAATAACGTTGTTACTATCCATGATTTGGCAGAGCGCGCGCAGATACCTATAAAATTCCTGGAACAGGTCTTGTTGGAATTAAAAAGGGGCGGGTTTGTGGAGAGCCGGCGCGGAAATGTAGGCGGTTATCTTCTGGCAAAACCTCCTTCACAAATAAAAGTAGGGGATGTCATCAGGTTTATTGACGGCCCGCTCGAGCCGATCGCCTGCACCGAGAAAGATTACTCCGGCTGCAGCGATATTTATAAGTGCGCATTTAGAAAGATCTTTAAGGAAGTTGCCCGGGCAACATCCGAAATTGTAGATAACATCACATTTGAAGAACTAGCTAAACAAGTAGAGTCGACCAGCGGCGCATTTGTTTACCAAATATGATCGGAGAGTGTTTAGCGATGCCAGAGAATAAGAATATCGTAAACGACGCTATTATTAAAGATTTAGCAGATACCGTAAGCGATTTAAAGTTCGGTTCGATTACCATAAAGGTGCACGATTCCCGCATCGTACAGGTGGAGGTATCGAAAAAAAACCGCTTTGATGATATCTGGAGTATCGAGGAAGGGGGTGGGATTTAGGATATTTTGCAGTTTTTGGTTAACGGGGCTAACCCTAACCGTTCTTTTTAAAACTAAAATTATGCTTGATACAACCGGTCAGTCGGAGTAAAGAGCGCAAATTCAATTAGGGAGATAAAATGAAAAAGATTCTATTGATATTTGCTGCTTTGCTGCTGACGGTTGTGTTATTTGATAGAGGGGCGTTCGCCGGACCGCCTTTCAATAACCTGGAAGGCGTAGGCGGTGTGGCGTTTAACCCATTAGCATACCTTGCCGATTCGGGAGAGGACCTTATCAAGTTTGGAGATACGAGGATTTTAGCCAAGCCCCGATTCGGTGCATGGTATGTGAACTTGGGCGATCCAAAGATCGACTGGACGTCATTCGGTGTTGCAGATACGCTCTTTAACAGATTGGAGGTTTCTTACGGATATCAGGTGGTCAGCTGGCAGGACCATCCTACATTTCGTAAGAGCAATATCGGAGCGAAGTTCCTGGTGTTAAAGGAAAACGCATTCGATACAAAGTTTGTTCCGGCGTTCTCCATCGGGACCATATATAAGACTTCCGGTGACAGAAAAAAGCTGAATACAATCGGCGCGACTAGCCTACGTTCCAGCGGCCAGGATTGGTATGCGGTTGCGACAAAAACTGTGAGTGGTTTGCTTGTACCTGTGATTGTTTCCGGAGGCGTTCTCTCTTCGCAGGAATATGTTACCGGAGTGCTTGGTTTTCATGACAAGAGAGCGATAACCGGTTTTGCAAATATTGACCTGGTTCTGCCGCACGGTTTCGTCGTCGGATATGAATTCAAGCAGGGTTCCCAGTTTAACTCCTTTAAGAATGCTAATTACTGGGATGCGCATCTTGCCTGGATTCCAAATAAGAATCTCACGCTGATAGCCGCATATACAGTGACAGGAGATTATACCGGTTCGACAAGGCAGGGATTGGGCGACGGTTTCGTATTAAGCGCTCAGTACGCGTTCTAAAATATAAACGGTATAACGGGTAGAGGGTTAATCCCTCTACCCGGCAACCTTACTACAAGGAGCTGAAAAATGACTAAGATCGATAGCAGATTAAAAACGGAGACACTCGCTTTACACGGCGGGCAGGAGGCTGACCCGACAACGGGTTCAAGGGCAGTCCCGATCTATCAGACGACTTCGTATCAATTCAAGAGTACGGAACATGCGGCGGATCTTTTCGGGTTAAAGGAGTTCGGGAATATCTATACCCGGTTGATGAATCCTACCACTGACGTGCTAGAAAAGAGGATTGCCCTTCTTGACGGCGGAGTAGGGGCGCTTGCTGTTGCGAGCGGGCAATCCGCGATAACTATCGCGCTTTTAAATATCGCTCAGGCAGGGGACGAGATAGTCTCCGCGGATAATCTTTACGGCGGGACCTACAACCTTTTCCACTACACCTTTGAACGCTTAGGGATAAAGGTTAAGTTTGTCCCGTCCGGAGATTTAGGGGCTTTCCAAAAAGCAATAACCCCTAAAACAAAGGCGATCTACGCGGAGTCAATCGGTAATCCTAAGTTGAATGTCACGGATCTGGAGGGTCTATCGAAAGTAGCGCATAAAAACGGGCTGCCTCTTGTCCTTGATAATACGGTTTCTCCGTATCTAATACGCCCCATCGATTTTGGCGTAGATATTGTAGTATATTCGGCGACTAAATTCATCGGTGGGCATGGGACTTCGCTCGGCGGATTGATCGTTGATTCCGGTAAATTCGACTGGACCGGCGGTAAATTTCCGCTTATTTCCGAACCCGACCCAAGCTACCACGGTATTAATTTTGTGGAAGCGCTCAAGCCCTTAGGCAATATCGCCTATATTATCAAGGCCCGCGTAACATTGCTGCGTGACTTAGGACCGGCACTCTCGCCGTTTAACTCCTTTTTGTTCTTGCAAGGCCTGGAGACCCTGCATTTGCGTATGCCGAGGCATTCGGAGAACGCCCTGGCAGTAGCGAAGTTCCTGGAGAAACATCCTAAAGTAAGCTGGGTGAATTATCCGGGGCTTCCCTCCAGTCCCGAGAAAGAGAAAGTAAATAAATACCTTCCTAAAGGCGCAGGGGCGATAATCGGGTTCGGTATCAAAGGAGGGCTGGAAGCGGGAAAGAGATTCATTAACTCTCTTGAGCTTATTTCGCATCTGGCAAATGTCGGGGATGCTAAGAGCCTGGCAATTCACCCCGCAACGACTACGCACCAGCAGTTATCAAGCGAAGAACAATTTGCCACCGGAGTGACTCCGGATTTTATCCGCCTATCCATCGGTATCGAACACATCGACGACATTGTCGCGGATATTAAACAGGCGCTGGAAAAAGCTTAGCAATCAATAGGAGATGATAATATGTCAAAAATATATTCTGATCTGACTAAAACAGTAGGGAATACCCCGCTGGTAAGGATCAACCGCCTTACGCAGGGGCTTGAAGCGACGGTATTAGCCAAAGTAGAGTCGTTCAACCCGCTCTCGAGCGTTAAGGACCGAATCGGTGTTGCAATGATCGAGGATGCCGAAGCTAAGGGCTTATTGAAAAAGGATTCGGTGATAATCGAGCCTACGTCGGGGAACACCGGTATTGCGCTTGCTTTTGTAGCTGCGGCGAAAGGTTATAAGTTGATATTGACCATGCCTGATACTATGAGCCTTGAGCGCAGGCAGCTTTTGAAGATTCTCGGCGCGGAATTAGTTTTGACCGAAGGGGCAAAAGGAATGAAAGGCGCTATCGATAAGGCGGATGAATTAGCGAAAAACACCCCGCATAGTTTTGTTCCGCAGCAGTTTAACAACCCGGCTAACCCCGAGATACATCGTAAGACTACTGCCGAGGAGATCTGGAGAGATACGGACGGTAAGACTGATATTTTTATTGCCGGAATCGGGACGGGTGGTACAATAACCGGAGTAGGGGAGGTCTTGAAGAAGCGCAATCCGGCGGTAAAGATCATAGCTGTTGAGCCGGCGGATTCGCCGGTGCTATCCGGCGGAAAACCCGGGCCGCATAAGATACAAGGTATAGGCGCGGGATTCGTCCCCAAGATACTGGATTTAAAGGCGGTCGATGAGATCATTCAGGTCAAGCACGAAGACGCAGGAGCTATCGCCCGGGATTTAGCGCGTAAGGAAGGTCTGTTTGTAGGTATTTCCAGCGGAGCAGCTATGTGGGCGGCTCTGGAAGTAGCAAAGAGGGCAGAATCAAAAGGTAAGACCATAGTAGTGGTTCTTCCGGATACAGGCGAGAGGTATCTTTCGACCTGGCTCTTTCAGGAGTATTTAGCATGACTTTAAAAGCAGAGAATATAGGGCTGGTCAAACAGCAGTATTTTACGTTCGGAGAGCCTCCCGATGAATTAAAGCTTGATTCAGGGAAGGCCCTGGGCCCTATTACGCTCGCTTTTGAGACTTACGGAGAGTTAAACGCGGATAAAACCAACGCCATTCTTGTGGTGCATGCTTTATCCGGAGATGCGCATGCCGCGGGTTTTCACGAAGGAGATAAAGACCCCGGATGGTGGAATGACATGATCGGCCCGGGGAAGGCCCTGGATACCGGTAAATATTTTGTGATCTGTTCTAATTGCTTAGGTGGTTGCCGCGGCTCGACCGGCCCGTCTTCGATAAATCCCCAGACCAATAAGCCCTACGGGTTAAACTTTCCTGTAATTACTATAGCGGATATGGTCCGGGCGCAGAAACATTTGATCGACCACCTTGGTATAAAGAAATTGCTTTGTGTCATCGGCGGGTCAATGGGCGGAATGCAGGTCCTGCAGTGGGTGGCGAGTTTTCCTAAAAGCGTTCAGAGCGCAATACCCATAGCCTGCGCCTTAAAGCATTCTCCGCAGCAGATCGCCTTCGATGAAGTGGGGAGGCAGGCGGTAATGGCTGACCCTGCCTGGAATGAAGGCAATTATTATGAGGGCGAGAAGCCCGAGCGCGGGCTTGCGGTTGCGCGCATGATCGGACATATCACTTATATGAGCGATAAGTCCATGGAGGAAAAATTCTCCCGCAAACTGAAAGATAAAGATTACAGCTTTAAGTTTACTACGGATTTTGAAGTCGAGGGTTATTTGCGCTACCGCGGAGATAATTTCGTGAAACGCTTTGATGCTAATTCATACCTCTATGTGACTAAGGCTATGGATTATTTTGACCTTTCGGGAGCAAAACTTATCCCCAGGGCTATCGATGTGCGATTTCTGGTGATCTCTTTTAAGTCTGACTGGCTCTATCCGTCGTATCAGTCGCAGGATATCGTACGCCAGCTGAAGATCCGCGGGGTGGACGCTACTTATTGCGAAATAAACTCTACCTACGGGCATGATGCTTTTCTTCTTGAGGTTGAAGAGGAGACGCGCCTGATCAAGCATTTCCTCAAGAAGACTTTTCACGGATATAACATAGCGAGGTAGCAAATTGAGCGAAAAGGCAAGCTTAGATTATAGGATAATCACCGATATCGTCGAGCCGAATTCCCGGGTTCTGGATTTAGGCTGCGGCAACGGGGACCTTCTGTACCTTTTGGCCAAAGTCAAGAACGCCCTGGTCCAGGGTATTGAGATCAGTGAAGAGGCGGTCTATCAGTGCGTCGAGAAAGGCTTAAGCGTATTCCACAGCGACATCGATTCGGGGCTTACCGACTATCCGGATAAGTCTTTCGATTATGTTATACTTAATCAGAGTTTGCAAGAGGTGAAGAAAATCGACCTGGTCATGGATGAGACCTTGCGCGTAGGCAGCAAGGCTATAATCGGGTTTTCCAATTTCGCCCACATAGGCGCGCGTTTTATGATGTTTTTCCGCGGGAAGGCCCCGATCACCAAATCCCTGCCTTACCGCTGGTTTGACACGCCCAATGTGCGCTTCTTAAGTATCAGCGACTTCAAAGATTACTGCGCGGTCAAGGGATTTAAGATCTTACAAGTACGCTATTTAGGCAAGAAGAACGAGGTAAGCTTTTGGCCGAACCTTTTTGCCTTAAATGCGATTTTTGTTATTCAAAAATAAGGGGAGGCTGTTTAACAGCCTGAGAGTTCTGCGCGTTCAGCGGATTACCCTTTAAACCTGATCTGGATAATGCCAGCGTAGGGATAAACTTTACCCTTATGCTTTAGGCATAAGGGTTTTTTTATTCGAGGAATGTTTATGAAGATAAAAATAAATGGGAAACATGAAGAAATCGGCAAAAAATTAAACCTCGCCGAACTTATCCTGGAAAAAAGGCTTTGTGCCGAGCATATCGTTGTAGAGCATAATCTGCGCATTGTTCCTGAGAAAGAATGGGCAGAGGTGAGCCTTCATGAGCTTGATAATATCGAAATAGTCAGCTTTGTCGGAGGTGGATAGCTATGCAGGATACGCTAAAAATCAGCGGGAAGGATATTACCAACAGGCTCTTCATCGGGACGGGTAAGTTTTCCAGCTATGAGGTGATGAAAAGGGCGCTGGAAGCAAGCAAAGCGGAGGTGGCGACAGTCGCCTTGCGCAGGGTTGACACTACCTCCATGCAGGAAAATATCCTGGATTATATTCCTAAGCGTTGCAATGTGATGATTAATACTTCGGGAGCGCGTAACGCCGAAGAAGCAGTGCGCATTGCGCGCCTTGCAAAAGCAGCAGGAAGCGGGAACTGGATTAAAATAGAAGTAGTGAAAGATAATAAATATTTGCTTCCTGATAATATCGAAACCTTGAGGGCAACGGAGGTTTTAGCTAAAGAGGGCTTTGTGGTTTTCCCTTACATGAGCCCGGACCTATCGATTGCCCGCAGGATGTTGGAAGCGGGCGCTGCTGCGGTAATGCCTTTAGGCTCGCCGATAGGCACTAACCGGGGTTTAAGGACTAAGGAACTGGTCGAGATTTTGGTTAAAGAGCTCAGTATCCCGGTTATTGTTGACGCCGGGCTTGGCCGGCCGTCGGATGCCTGTGTTTGTATGGAATTAGGGTGCGCTGCGGTTCTGGTGAATACTGCTATTGCCGTAAGCCCCGACCCCGTCGGATATGCGGTTGCTTTCAGTAAGGCAGTTGAGGCGGGTAGGTCAGCGTATATTGCGGGGATACCTTGCGGCAAAGACCCGGAACCTTCCTCTCCGCTTACGGGTTTCTTAAGGAATGAAAAATAAAATATGAGTTTTTATCAGGTTTATGCTAAGAATTTGGGGAGGGCGCTGCAGACCGACGATGATTTGAGCCTTGAAGCGAAAGCAGCCATGGCCAGAGATTTGACTTTGCGTTATTTTGGCCGCGCAATACAGCTTTACACCCCGATGTATCTGGCTAATTATTGCGATAACTCCTGTGTTTACTGCGGATTCAATATAAACAATAAAATCGAAAGAAGAAAATTATCTCTTGATGAGGTTGAGGCAGAGGCGCGCTTTATCAGTTCGACCGGATTAAAGCATATACTTATTTTAACCGGAGAAGACAGGTCAGAAAGCCCGCTTGAATATATAAAGGATTGCATTAAAGTTCTGAAGGGTTATTTTTCTTCTATATCCGTTGAAATCTATCCAGTTAGCGAACCTGAATATGCCTCGCTGGTTGCCGCTGGCGTGGACGGCCTGACTATTTATCAGGAAGTTTATGATGAAAATATCTATTCCAAGGTGCATCCCGCAGGGCCGAAAAAGGATTACCTTTTCCGGTTAGATGCTCCGGAGCGGGGGGCTCGGGCAGGGATGAGGTCAGTTAATATCGGCGTGCTTCTGGGGCTGAATGACTGGAAGGCCGAGGCTTTCATGCTCGGGGAACATGCGCAATATTTACAGGATAAGTTCCCCGATGTCGAGATCGGAGTTTCCCTTCCGCGCATCCGGCCGCAGGTATCCGGATTTAAACCGGCGTACGCGGTAAGCGACAGGGACTTAGCTCAGATCATTATATATCTGCGCCTGAAGTTGCCGCGTTTAGGCATAAGTTTATCGACGAGAGAGAGCGCTCTATTACGCGAGAACCTTCTGCCTTTGGGGATTACTCGTATTTCCGCAGGTTCAAGCACACTGGTGGGCGGCCACACCCAGGAAGCGTCGCCTGATTCAGCGCAATTTGAGATCCAGGATAGCAGGTCAGTCGAAGAGATTAAAACTATGCTCTATAAAAAAGGCTTCCAACCGGTTTTAAAAGACTGGATGCCGATATAATCATGGAAACATTGATTGAAAACCTAAAAAAGAAATTCGGCGAGGCTAATTTCAATAAAATTCAGGGTATGCGGGTGGGGCTCGCCGGAGCCGGCGGCCTGGGTTCGAACTGTGCCCTTAATTTAGTCCGCTCGGGTTTCAAAAAATTTACCATTATCGATTTCGATGTCATAACCCCCGCTAATCTGGACCGGCAATTTTATTTTGTTGACCAGGTGGGTCTTGCCAAGGTGGAGGCGCTTAAGGTTAATCTTAAGCGGATAAATCCGGATTTAGAGATTAACGCTCTACAGGAAAAGATAACCAGGGGAAATATAAAGGATTTATTCAAAGGTTGCAGCATTATAGTCGAATGTTTTGATAAGGCGGAATATAAGAGTCTGCTGGTACAGGAATTTCTGGGTAAGGCTGATTTTATCGTGGGGGTTTCAGGCCTGGGAGGGGTAGGCTCAAGCGATGAGATCAGGATCCACAGGTTAAAACCCGGGCTGGTTATTGTCGGAGACCTTGAGTCAGACATATCCCATAAACCTCCCTTTGCGCCCAGGGTAAGCATTGCCGCAGCCAAACAAGCGGATGTAATACTGGAATATGTCCTTGAAAGTGGTATAATAAAATAAAAGGAGATTCCTATGAGAGAAAAAGTCGAGAAGGCGTTGGATAGAATCAGGCCCATGCTCATGGCGGACGGCGGTAATGTGGAACTTATCGATGTGAGCAGGGATGGGGTGGTAAAATTAAAATTGACCGGTACCTGCGGATGCTGCCCGATGTCGCAGATGACCTTAAAGAACGGTGTGGAAAGAATTTTAAAACAGGAAGTCCCCGAGGTAAAAGAGGTTGTCGCTTTATAGTAAACAGGATAAGCTTAAAAAACTTATCTTAAAATATAGATCTTGCCTTATCGCTTTTTCCGGAGGAGTGGACAGCGCGTTCCTGCTTAAAGTAGCTGCTACACTTTTACCCAAAGAAAGCCTGCTCGCCGTCACTGCGACCTCGCCGACTTATCCGGAAGAAGAATTGGCCTGCGCCAAAAAGATCGCCAAGCTCGTCGGCGCGCGCCATAAAATAATCCGCACCGATGAAGTAAGGGACAAAAAATTCATATCTAACCCTACCCAACGCTGCTACTATTGCAAAAAAGAGCTTTTCAGCAAACTTAAGGCGATTGCCCGGCGCAATAAATTAAAATACGTATTGGACGCCAGCAATTGCAGCGATAAAGCGGACTTCCGTCCGGGGAACCGGGCAAAAAAAGAGATGGGGGTGCGCTCTCCCTTAGTGGAAGCGGGGTTTACCAAAGACGATATCCGTAAAATGAGCAATCGTTTATGGCTCCCTACGGCGGATAAACCCAGTCTCGCCTGCCTTGCTTCGCGCGTTCCTTACGGAACAGAGATCTCTGTCAAAATTTTAGAGCGTATTCATAAAGGCGAAGCATTTTTAAGAAAATTGGGTTTTGATCAGGTGCGTTTACGCCACTACAACGGATTATGCCGTATCGAAGTCGATAAAAACGACGTCCCGCTTCTGATTTCTAAGCGCAAGGCTCTGGTCGACAAATTAAAGAAATTGGGTTATAATTATATAACCGTGGATTTGGAAGGTTATCGTACGGGAAGCCTGAACGAGGTAATCAGATGAAAAAAGTATATTTGGATTATGCCGCCACTACACCCTGCGACCCCGAGGTGCTTAAGGCAATGGAGCCGTATTTCTTTGAGTTATCCGGAAATGCTTCCAGCCTGCATTCGTTCGGACAGGATGCCAAAAAGGGGATAGAGGATGCGCGCGAAGACCTCGCTTCATTTTTAGGGGCTAAACCGGAAGAGATAGTGTTTACTTCCGGCGGCACAGAGTCGGATAACACCGCTGTCGAAGGCGTAGCTAGGGCAATGGAGAAGAAAGGTAGCCACATCATTACGACCGCTATCGAACATCACGCGGTGAGCGAGCCCTGCAAATTCCTGGAAAAAAGAGGTTTTAAGGTCACTACGGTCGGAGTCGATAAATTCGGATTGGTGGATCCGGCTGATATTACGAAAGCGATCACCGATAAAACTATACTTATATCGGTAATGCATGCCAATAATGAGATCGGGACTATTCAGCCCGTGGCTGAAATAGGAAAGATCGCGCACGAAAAGGGCGTATATTTTCATACCGACGCGGTGCAGACCGTCGGGCATATACCGGTAGATGTAGATGAGCTCAATGTTGATCTTTTGTCGCTTTCAGCGCACAAATTTTACGGGCCCAAAGGCGTGGGCGCTCTGTATATCAGAAAAGGCACGCGCGTGGAAAGATTCCTGCACGGCGGGGATCAGGAAAAAGGCAGGCGCGCCTCCACCTATAACACCACGGGTATAGTCGGCTTGGGCAAGGCTGTGGAATTATGCCGCCAGAACCTGGAAAAAGAAGCGAAATTCCAGAGCGCTTTGCGCGACAGGATGATTAAAGAGATACCCGAGAAGATCCCGGATGTGCTGCTTAACGGGCATCCTACCAAGAGGCTTCCTAATAACGTGAATTTCTCTATAAAATATATCGAGGGTGAATCGATCCTTCTGAACCTGGATATGATGGGCATTGCCTGTTCCACCGGTTCAGCCTGCACCTCGTCATCTCTTGAGCCGTCGCATGTGCTCTTAGCCATCGGCCTTACTCATGAAGTCGCCCACGGATCATTAAGGATAAGCATGGGCCGCTGGACCGCGCAAAACGATATAGATTATTTTATGGAGTCCCTCCCTAAGATCGTAAGCAAGTTGCGCGCTATGTCCCCACTTTACGAAAAAAAATAATGCAAGAAAAAATCTTAGATGCCCTTAGAAA